>Ga0070683_100000710_pt1 | contig 24255 bp, 14 predicted proteins | sample KBSC713LmetaG_FD_64662 | JGI IMG/M metagenome (GOLD analysis project Ga0070683, IMG submission 64662) | Corn rhizosphere microbial communities from Kellogg Biological Station, Michigan, USA - KBS C7.1-3L metaG | ecosystem: Host-associated > Plants > Roots > Rhizosphere ... | reverse complement strand
GTTCGAGCCCTAGTGCGTCCACCATTTTTGCAGTGATATCGCTGCCCCCCCTAACGCGGACCCGGAAACCTGAACTTAGTGAGCCCCCGCCCTCCGACACCGAGGGCCTAGCCGCGGTGAGGGACAGAGTAGCTAAGTGAGGCGCATGCCGCCGGTTCGATGTCCTTGATGCGATTGTGCCGATCCTGACCGAGGTCGCGGGCGTCGCGAACTTTCGGCTCGGGTCCGTCGCCGAGGCCGTGCCAAAGCGCGCTATTGAACGCCGCGGTGTTCAACCGGTCTTCCGAGGAGAAGTTCTGCCCCTTCATCGCGGCTGTCCAATAATCGGAGTCGTGTCTCCCGCAATCGGCAGCCGTCGACTGCTTCGCCGCAAACCGTTCGGAAGGAATCGGCAACCGGGTCGCGCGAAGGACATCGGCGGCTTCGGCCTGATAGCTCCATTTCGCCTGGGCGGGGTCGAAAACGTTGGCCATCGGCATGGCGAGCGCATCGTTCAGCCCGAGCGGGTCTAGACCGAGAACGGCCTCGATCGTGCGCAGGATGTTGATCGTCGTGTAGCGTGTCGAAACCAACGCGTGCTGACGCACATAGGGACCGACAATGAAGGCCAGGCTGCGCCGGGCGTCGACATGGTCAGCGCCGTTTTGCGCATCATCCTCGATGACGAAGATCAGGGTCGAATCCGCCGCCCTGCCGCGAGCGATGCGCTCGACGATGAGGCCGAGGGAATAATCGTTGTCGGCCATTTGCGTTTCGACCGTGTTCACTCCGTCGATCGCCTGGTCGAAGTCGCCGAAATGGTCGTGACTAAGCCTTAGGAGAGTGAGCTGGGGGAGCGTTCCCGCCGCTTCTTCTTCATCATATTCGCGCTGCCATTCGAGGACTCGCCAATAATCGGCGAGTTTCTGGTCGAAGCCTCGGAAATAGGGGTCACTGCGGGTTGCGAGAAGGCGGTCGCCAGGCGTGTAGATCCGGCGTTTTTCCTTGAACGGCTCGCGCACGACGGGGATCGAGCCCGGAGCACCAACGTCGTAGATGCTCGCGTCGGCAAAGCCGTAGTTTCGTACCGAAAGACCCGCGCGGATCGCGGCGTTCCACAGAAATCCTTCGTTGGGCCGATCGTCGTCGTCCGGGTCCGCAGCGGTGAGCAGCGCCGGTCCCGGAAGCAGGTCGGGATCGGTCGACAGCTTGGGATTCGTCGCGTGCCGCTCGGCCGGAGTCTGCTGCGTGTAGATGAAGCGGTCGGCCTCCTCCGCTTCATAGGCGAGGCCCCGGCCGGCGTAATTCACCGGAGCTGTTTTCTCCATCAGGTCCGTTGCCCGAGCGGCCGTGGACCAGGCCCAGCCGGTCGCGGACACCTCCCCTGAATCGTAAAAGTTATCGAGGGTCACAAATTGCCGGGCGAGCTGATGATGGTTGGGTGACAACGCCCCACCGAGGAGCGCCAGATGCGGATCTCCGTTGCCAACCTCGAGATCGCCAAGCACCTGATCGTAGGTGCGGTTCTCTTTGATGATGAACACGACATGTTTCACGCGGGCGCGTATTTGCGCCATTCGCGCGTCCGCGGCGGCGCGTTCCGCGGCACCGGGCAGACCGATATTGGCGGCGACCTGCATCGTTGTTTCTGCGAGCGCATGCCTGTCGGGCAGCGGGAATTCGAGTAGCCCGGCCTTTTCGAGCTGGTAGATATATTGGTTTGCGCCGTCGCAGCCGTTTGGCTGACCGCGGTAGATCGCGAGCTCGGGCGGGCAGCCTTTGGGATTCGGACCGGGCGGGCTCTTGCGGTTGGCAACAAACACTCGCCGGCCGCTGGAGCTCGTCGCGGCAGCGCTTGGGTACCATGCCGTCGGGATCAATCCTTCAACCGCGTTTTCGCCGGCTTCAGGAGTCACCACCGCCAGCGCATTGATGCCGCCCAGGGTAACGAGCAGCCGCCCGTCCGGGAGCATCGCCATGCCGTTGGGGTTGAGGCCCTTTCCGAGCGGAGGCGCGGCGAGCGCAGCGGGCAGCAACAGCCGCGGCTCGGCGACCAGTTTCCCCTTCGCCGTGTCGATGACCGCGAGGCGGTCCGCATTGTCTTCGGTGGCAAGGAGCCTGTGCGCCTTGCGGTCGACCAACAGTGCGGTGGGTTCGCCGATCGTCGACACGCGTGAGCTGACACGCAGCCGGGTGCCGGTCACCGAGATTGCGACCAGCTGCCGGTCGCGGGGAGACGATATCCAGGCGTGCGACGCGTCAATCCACGCTGTCGCAAAGGGGAACTCGCCGCCGCCCACGCCCGAGAATGCCGGATCGATCTTCCCTGGGCGGAGGTCCTGCTCGGCGACGACCTTCCTTGCCGCGAGATCAACGAGGCTCACGGAATCGTTATAGTAATTCGCTACCAGCGCGCGGCGCCCGTCGGGGCTGACGGACACGCCCGCGGCCTGCGGCTGCACATCGGCACCCAGCCCTGCCTTATGACCGAGCCCGATCTTGCTTGCGAGCATGAACTTCGAGCCGCGCTGAGTGAAGACGTACAGCGCGTCGTCAACGCCTCCGCCGACGACGAAGCCGCGACCGCCGGGTTGCCATGCGATTCCGCCGAAGCTGTTCGGCACCTGCAACGTCTGCAATCGCCGCGCACCGCTCTCGCCGATGGCATAGCGGAAGACATATTGGGTCGACTGCTCTTCGACCGGCTTGCCAGCGGCGTCATTGTACCGATTGAAGCCGCTGGTCAGCACCAGCATCTCGCGACCGTTGGGGCTGACCGCGATCGCCGCCGCCCCATCGGCGACGTAGGAGGGATTTGGCCCGATTTGCGCGACGAGCGGTGTAAAGCGAGCACCCGGCACCGCGAACGGGGTAATGGCTTGCCCCGTCGGGAGGAGCTGCTTCGCGGTATCCCCAGCAGTCGCTGCAGTGGCTAGCGAAAGGATCCCGCACATCGCGCAGATTGGAAGCAGACGCATATCCTCTCCTGCTCAGCTCAGATCGAGCTGCAGCTCCCTACCCTACCGACTTGGAATGCAATGTCCTGCAATTTGACCGCGATCTGCGGCCGAATCTTGAGATCGCGAGCTGCCGCCTCAGCTCGTCCGAGCTTTCGAGGATCGGAGTGGGTGACGGCGGCAAAGATCGTGAGCGCCTCGAGATAATAGCCCTCGGTCGAGGCGTGGTAGTGATCGCTGGCCCAGAGATCGATCCGGCCCGGCGACAATCCATCATAAGGATTCGGGTCCGCGACTTTCCGGGCAATGGCGCAATTGAATGCCTCACCGACAGGCACAACGCGGCTGATCGTAGGAACAGCCGCTCGAACATTGTCGTCGGCTTTCCGCAGGTCCAGAGCCATGCGCTCGACCGGCTTGCCGGACCAAGCCTTCCCTTCGGGATAAGTAAGGTCGGGCCTCGTCCAGGTAGCGACGAGACTAATGTCGACGCGCGGATTTCGTTGACGCAAGAGCATGGCGAGATCTCGCGCGGCTGGAATCGTCGCGGTCACATCCCCGGGCTTGTCAGGATCCAGGGTACTGTACTGCTGAAGAACAACTGCATCCCACGGCCTGTCGATCACGGCACTCTTGTTGGCGAGATGCCAGGCCAGCGTTTGGCCCGCCGCGGTCTCGAGCGACACCCGATAGGACAGACCCGCCTGTTCAGCGAACCGCTTGAAGAGTGCCGGCACCCCGCCCATGCCGTCGCCGTTAAGGTCGGTCACGCTGTCTTTGCGATAGGTCATCGCATCGGAATCCGCTCCGAATGTGAAGCTGTTGCCGATGAACAGGATGGAGCGCGGCGGCTGAGCGGTTGCCGCTGATGCGGCTGTGAGCAACAGGAACAGGGACATCGGCTGATCTCCGTCTATGGGATCGGCGAGGCGCTCACCGGCGGCTCGATCGCGGTTGGTCTGCGTCTTTCCCCACGAGCGGCGGCCGCGAAGAGGGCTATAAAAGCATATGCGACCAGCGGAACGACGAATGAAACGCTAAGGCCGAACCGGTCGGCGATCGCACCTACTGCGACCGGCAAGACTGCCCCACCGAAGATCGCCAGGCACAGCAGGCCCGACGTCGAGCTTTGTGACACGCCCGAGCGCTCGAGCGTGATCGTGAAGATCGTCGGGAACATGATGGAATTGAAGAAGCCAATCGCAAGCGCTGCATAACCGGCGATTGGCCCGTGCACTTCCAAAACGGTGACGCAGAGCATCGCGGCGACGATGCCACAGCCGGCGAGGAGGCCGGTCGCCCTGACCTTCGTCAGCAGCGCGGTCCCCACCAGCCGTCCGCAAAGTGCACCGCCCCAGTAGAAGTTTGCGAGATATGCGCCCGCGTCGTCGAACGGCAGTCCGAGCACCGATCGCTGATTGAGGAAATTGATCATGATGCTGCTGATCGACACCTCCGCGCCGACGTAAAGGCCGATCGCGGCGGCGCCGAACACGGCCCACGGCGAGCGCAGTGCGTCGAACATCGCCGCGGGCGCCGCCGCCCGCTCGCTCGGCGCGACTCGGATGAGGAAGCGGCGGAGTATCGCGAAGAGCAGGAGCAGCGCTCCCAGCAAGACCGCCATGATGAGAAAGGCGCGATCGACAGCACGAAGCAGGTCGCTCCTTTGCGCCGGGTTCATCGCCGCGGCGCGGACGGTGCGCAGCGCCGGGTCCCGAAGCATGATCAGCGAGCCGAAGTGAACGCCGATCACGACTCCGATCGAGTTGAATGCCTGCGCGAAGTTCAACCTGAAATGGCTGCGGTGCGGAGGACCGAGCTCCGCCGCCAGGGGGTTGGTCGCGACCTGCAGCGCGGTAAACCCGCCGGCGAGCACGAACAGCGCGGCGAGGATCGGCAGAAAGTCGCCTCCGCGTGTGCTGAGCGCCACGAGCACGCAGCCGAATGCCATCGCCGCGAGAGCAGCGAGGATCGTGTCCACGGCGCCGATCCGGCTCGTGATCCACGCCGCGGGAAGCGACAGCAGTCCGTAGGCGACGAAGAAGACGATCTGGGTAAGGAGCGCTTCGGTGTAATCGAGGTGGAAGGCCGCGCGCAGAGCAACGAGCAGCGGATCATTGTTCGAGGTGATAAAGCCCCAAGCGAAGAAGAGTGTCGTGACCGCCGCGAAGGCGAGCGTGCGCTGCCTTTGTTGACGATCCGCAGTCACTTGCCGCCGCTTCGCGCCCTCCAGCGCAGGGTTGCGACCGAACCGTTGGGAAGCGCGACCGAGTAGCGCTCGCCATCCAGCGCGACAGTGACCTGACCGTCGCCGGATTGCCGATGAAGGATCGCGATCCTGCTGCCGTCTGGATTGACGAAAGCCGCGGCTTCGACCTGCGCGCCGCGCTTGCTTGTCGTGACGCGGTAAGCACCCGGAAGAACGAACCGGCTGGCGTGGCCGAGCACATAATATTCGACGTTGCGGGTGATCGCGCCCGTCTTCGGGTCGATCGTCACTACGCCGCGGCAATCGGCGCAGCCGCCGGTGTGCGGCCCGTGCGCCGGATCGAGCGCAAGATTCCAAAGCAAGGTCCCGCGCGCCCAATTGTTGGCGCCGCCGATGATCAGCTTGTCCGTCATCCAGCCGAGGACCTCGGCATAGTTCGGCGACCATTCGCCACCCGAACATTCGGTGATCCATGCATCCTTTTGGGGAAAGGCGTCGTGAACCGGCGTCTGCGCCGGGACGTCGCCATTGTAGCAATGCCATGCGACGCCCGAGATGTATTGCCGGGCGGCGGGATTCTCGAGCACGGCAAGCGGCATTTCCGGGCGGTCCCAATTGTGATCCCAATCGAGGATCTGCGTGCGGAGCCCGAGCCGCCTGAACGTCGGCCCGACATGCTTTCCGATGATGTCGGCGCGCTGCGGCGGATCGACCCGCTCGCCGGGATAATCGCCGGGCTCGAAATTGGGCTCGTTCTGGATCGTCAGCATCGAGACCGGAACTCCCTCGCCGTCGAATGACTGGACCGTTCGAGCGAGATAATTCGCGAAGGCCGGATAATATTCAGGCACGATCTCGCCCTTGATCAGGCTCCGCGTGGTCTTCATCCAGGCCGGCGCACTCCACGGGCTGATCATCACGAGCAGGTCGGGATTGATCGCGAGCGCCTCGCGGGTGCGCGGAAGGACGTACTTCTTCGCCGGCTCAATCGAGAAATAGCGAAGCTGGGGGTCGGGCACGTTCCCAGGCGTGTCGTCGTAACTATAGTCGCTGCTGGAGAAGTCGGACGCGCCGACCGTCAGCCGCGTGAAGGACAGCCCGAGGCCGCCATTCGCCCGTCCGAACAGCTCGGCCATGATCGCCCTGCGCTTGCTCTCCGGAAGCTCGCTCAGGACCTCCGCGGAAGCGTCCGTCATCGCGGCCCCGAAGCCGTGCATCTTCTGGAAATGCTTCGACGTGTCGATTGTGATCGCTTCGTCGCCTTTCGCTGGACCGGAAGCCTGTTGCGCGGGCTGCGCCGCAAGCTTCCGACTCTCGTCCGCGGTCGTCAGCCACATTTGGGCTGGCGATGGTTTCGCGGAGCAGCCAGCGGCGAGGAAGGCTAACAGAAAAAGCGGGAGGAGACGCCTCACGCGACCGGGTCCGCGGGGCAATATTTTCTCACATATTCCTCGTGGGCCGGCATCACATCCAGGCAGCGCCGGATGGTCGCCGCGATGTTGCCGAGATATTGCTCGATCTGCGGATCGCTCTTGATCGCGACGAGCGGGTCGTGGCTCCGCGGCACGACCCCCTGGCCGAGAAACACCTCGATCCAGCTCTCCTCGGCAAACAGCTCCTCATTTTCGCGGAATACGCGCCCGTTCGAGCACCACAAATCGATCCTGCGCCGGAGCGTTTCAGGGAGCTCCATCGTGCGGCAATATTTCCAGAAATCGCCATCGCGTTCGTTTGCCCAATAATGGAGCACGAGGAAGTCGCGGACCCGCTCCCACTCGAAATCCGACTGGCGGTTGAACTCGTCGATCGTCGCCTGGTCGGTGGCGCCGTTGGGGAACAGCCGGACAAACCGGATCGCCGCCGACTGGACCAAATGAATGCTGGTTGATTCCAGCGGCTCGAGAAAGCCAGCCGCAAGACCGAGCGCGACACAATTGCGGTTCCACATCTTGCGGCGTTTGCCGCTGGTGAATCGGAGCCGGTTCGGGTTCGCCAGCTGCTCCCCTTCGAGGTTGGCGAGCAGCAGCTTCTCGGCCGAGTCATCGTCGATATGCTTGCTCGAATAGACAAGTCCGTTGCCAGTTCGGTGCTGGAGCGGGATTCGCCACTGCCAGCCGGGCTCTCGCGCTGTTGCCCGGGTGTAGGGAGTGAGCGGACCCTCGCGAGCGCAGGGCACCGCGATTGCGCGATCGCACGGCAGCCAGTGGGTCCAATCCTCATATCCAGTCTTGAGCGCCTGCTCGATGAGGAGCCCGCGGAAGCCCGAGCAGTCAATGAAGAAGTCGGCCGCGATCTTGCGATCGCCTTCGAGAGCTAGCGAGGCGATGTCGCCGTTCTCGGCCAGTTCGACGTCGACGATCCGACCCTCGGTGCGCTCGACCCCGTGCTGCTCGGCAAGCGAGCGGAGATATTTGGCGTAGAGCGACGCATCGAACTGGAACGCGAAGGCGATCTGGCCGATCGGCGATTCCTTCATCTCCGGACGGGCGTGCATGAATTTGTTGGCGAGGGCGGCGGCGGTGTTGATCGAGTAATCGACGAAATCGCCGGCGCGGCCGCGCTCATTGGCTCGAAGCCAATATTGATGGCAGCGGAGCCATTCCCAGTTCTGGCCGATGACCCCGAAGCCATGGATGTAGCTGTGCCCGGGCCTCAGCCAGTCGATGAACTGGACGCCCAGCTTGAAGGTCGCCTGGGTGCGCCGCATGAACTCGGGCTCGTCGAGCTGGATCAGCTCATTGTAGGTCTTGATCGCGGGAATGGTCGATTCGCCGACGCCAACGGTGCCGATCGCTTCGCTCTCGACCAGCTCGATGTCGTAGAGGCCCTGGAACAGCTTGCCGAACAAAGCGGCGGTCATCCATCCGGCCGTGCCGCCGCCCACGATGAGGATCTTCTGCATGGCCTAGCCGACTAACGACTTTCAGCTGGGCAGACCATCACGGGCCGCGATTCTGGCAACCGGCCGAGCGTCGGCCTGCTTGCGAGCGTGAGCCCGTAACCGCGGCGGAACTGGATTCCGCCCTTCTTCGGAAGGCAGTCGCCGGCGGGCCAATCGAACGGAAGGCGGCCGCTGAAATCGTAGGCCGGGCGCCCGTCGGGCCCAGCGACCAGCATCTCGGCGAGTCCCAGGCCTTCGGTTCCCGGCAGCCACGCAGCGATGAATGCATCCGACCGGTTGATCAGGTCGTTCGCGCCGACCGGCCTTCCCGAAAAGAGCAACGTAACGACCGGCACGCCTTTCCCGCTGACGCGCTTCAGCGCGGCGAGGTCGGTCGGATAACTACTCGTGTGGCGGACGCTCTTGGGGAAGCTGATGTCGCCAGCGCCTTCTGCATAGGGCTTCTCCGCAGCGACCATGACGACGGCGCTATACTTGCGAACATCGACGCCTTTGCCGTCCCGGCTGTAATCGACCTCGTCGCGACCCAGCGTCTTCCTCAGCGCGGAGAGAAGCGTGTCCGCATAAGGAAAGTCCGACGTCTTCGTCTGGTCGCCCTGCCAGGTCAACGACCACCCGCCGGCCTGCATCGGCATGCTGTCGGCGCCCACGCCGACGACGAGGATCCTGCTCCTGCGCTGGAGCGGGAGGACGTCGCCATCGTTCTTCAGGAGAACGAGGGATTCGCGAACGGCCTCGCGCGCCAGCTCCCGGACCTGATCGGAGTGAATGACTCCAAGGTCCGGGTGCGGGCCTGTCGCAGGGGAGTTTGCAAACAGGCCCGACTCCAGTTTGACTCGAACGATCCGCGACACGGCATCGTCGATTCGGCTCATCTTGATCCGCCCGGCGCGTACGTCCGCCACCGTCGAATCGATGAATTTCTTCCAGTCGTCGGGGACCATGACGAGGTCGATCCCGGCATTGATTGCCTGGGGGCAGTGCCACCTGGTGCAGCCGGGGACCTGCTCGACGCCGTTCCAGTCGCTGACGACCAAGCCCTCAAAGCCCATGCGCCGCTTGAGCACATCGCCCACGAGGTGGGCATTGCCATGCATCTTGCCCCAATGCTTGCCCGTCGCTGTGTCGGTGAAGCTCGAATAGCTCACCATCACCGTCTGCACGTTGGCCCTCAGCGCTCCGTAATATCCGGCTGCGTGAGTGCGGGCGAGATTGGCCTCGGTCGTCCGGGTCTCGCCCTGGTCCTTGCCGTGCCAGGTGCCCCCGTCGCCGAGATAGTGCTTCGCCGTGGCGAGCACGGACGTCGGCGACCCGAGCTGGCCCTGGAGGCCGCGCACCATCGCCTCACCGTAGGAGCGAACGAGGTCCGGGTTGGAACTGTAGCTCTCGTAGGTCCGGCCCCAGCGCGGGTTCTCGACGACGGCAAGGGTCGGCGCGAAGGCCCAGGTGATTCCGGTCGCGCGAACCTGTTCGGCGGTTGCATGGCCGATGCGTTCGATCAGCTGCGGATCATGGGCTGCGCCGAGCCCGATATTGTGCGGGAAAAGCGTGGCGCCATAGACATTGTTGTGCCCGTGGACGGCATCGGTGCCCCAAATCACGGGCACCTTCACCTTCATGTCCGTCGACATGGACGCACGATAATAGGCATCGGAGAGCTTCAGCCAGTCGTCGACGCTCGAATGCATGTTCATCGAGGGCCACGCGCCGCCGCCGTTGAGGACCGAACCGATATAATAACGGCGGACATCGTCCGGCGTGATCGAGCGGATATCCGCCTGCGTCATCTGCCCGACCTTCTGCTCGAGCGTCATGCCGGCGACGATCGAACGGACGCGGGCATCGAGAGCCGCGTCAGGCGCCGGCGCCCGGGCGCGCGGCCAATTGACGGCCGCAGCCGCGGCCGGCGCAAGCAGCGTGGCCGCAAGGCACAGGACTACCTTCGGCCGAGAACGACCGGCCAAGAGCTTCATTTCAAACCCGCCTACTGGAAGTGATAGCTGGCGCCGAGCAGCCACGACCGCCCGTATTTTTCGACCCTCTCGAGCATCGGGATATCCCCGTTCGGACCGTAGGGAATGTAAGTTCGATAGGGCGAATTCAGGACGTTTCCGACCTGGAGCACGATGCCGAGCCCGTTAAACCTCGAACCCGGCTGGAAGGTGTAGCCGATCTGGGCGTCGAGCTGGGCGTCCGGCTGGGTCAGTGTGGGCTGAAGTCTCGAAAATAGCCCGATGACTTCGCCCTCGTATTTCGACCGGTGACGGTACGATGCGCGGGCCTGGAACCCGTTCTTCTCGTAATAGCCGGTGATGTCGTACACCCACTTGGAGAAGCCAGGCAGAACTGCGTTGGCCAGTTGGTCTGTCGCTACCTTCTTCAGTTTATAGTCGGTGTAGGAAATGCTGCCTGTCGCGCCGAAGCCGTCCAAAATGCGAGATAGTCTGCCGAATTCGAACGCGCCGCTCACCTCGATCCCGCGAATCCAGCCGCCTTGTCCGTTGGCCGGCGCGCTCAACGAGCCAATCGTACTGATGACGCATCCGGGACAAGTGGTTTGGAGCTTTTCGAGCTCAGTCGGGTCCGGCGTCAGGCCCGTGAAGTCAGCGGCAATAGTCTGCGTATAGATGTAATTATCCAACCACATGTACCAGCCGTGGACGGAAAAATAGCTCGCCGCTCCTCCGTACCACTCGTAGCCGACGTCCAATTCCTTGGCGCGCCATGGCTCGAGCTTTGGATTGCCTCCCGATGCCGACTAAGGATTGACCACTACACCGGGCCCACAAGGCTCCTGAGTGGCGGGATCTCTGTTCTCGCACACGCCCCCACTGAAGCTGGGAATCAAGTTGGCGCGCATGTCGTCCATGCGCGGTCGCGCCATGACCTTGGCCGCCGCGAAGCGGATGCGATTCCGCCGGTCCAGATCGTAGTAGAGGTTCAGGCTGGGCAGCACGTCGGTGTAGGAGGCACTTTCATCAGCTTGGACGAGCTCGATACCGTCCGGTAGCGGATTGATGCGCAGGCCCGTGGATTCCTGCCTTTGCCGAACCACTTGCACGCCGACATTTCCGTGCAGATCGTCGTGATCGATGGTGGCCTTCGCCTTGAAGGTCAGGAGGCCTTCCTTGATGTCCCATGACTGGTCGAAATGATTAGGATCGCCCAGCAGATCTCGGGTGTCGTAGTAATTGCCGTTGTCGACCAGGTCGTCGACCTGGACTCCCAGGACGCTGATATCGCTGGCGAAGCCCAGGGACGTAGGGTCGGTCAGGAACCGCGGATCGACCAAGGTCTGCAAACGATCGTTCTTCAGGAAGAGGTCCAGCTCGTTGACCGTCTTGTCCTTATGGCGGTGCGTGTAGTCCACACCCGCTTCGACGCTGCTGAAGAAGTTGCCGATTCCGGTGCCTTCCAGGTCCTGCCGGAGAGTAAGGTCACCCGACGCCAGCCGCTCCTCGATGTGGGGCGATTTGATGTGGCCATCGGACCCGTTTCCGCCCCAGCTTGCGTGGTCGCCGAGCGCGACATGGCTGGCGTCCGCATAATCCAGGCCAAAACCCGTCATCTGCACGAAGTCGTCAGACGGGATCACGCGATCGGCGCTATCGAGTGTGCGGTTCGGGATCGCACCTTGGACGGTGAGGCCGCAGCAACCATAGCCGCCGAAGAGCTCGGTGTCCGTCTCGTCACGCTTGTTGGTCGAATAAGAAAGGTCGGCGAGAAGATGCGTGTGTTCCGCGAGGCGGAAGTCGTTGTTCAGCCCGGCGGAGAAGAGGTGGTCGACGCGCGTATTCTCGTCCCATCGAACGCCCGGGACGAAATTGTTCACATGGTCTGAAATCTCGAACGGAACGCCGTTGATCGTTTTCGTCTGGACATTGCTGAAGGTCGTCGGATCCTGCGTCCAGGACTGGCCGGCGGTGGGTCCTTCGATTCCGCGAGTCAGGGTGTCCTGCTTGAAACGCGAATAGTACAGGTCGAGGACGGAATGGACGGAGTCGCTCGGCTTCCATTCCAATGTGCCCGTGATGCCGTCGCGGATGTCGCGGGCGTTGGTCGCACGGATTTCGTAGCCGGACAGGACTTGCACGCCAGCGAGCTCGGGCTGTTCCGGTTTAGTATGGTCTGGATCGTCTGGGAGCGGATCCGGGACGGTGTAGTTAGCCGCGTCGGTATAGAACCAGTTCTTGGTCTCGTCGGTGTGGCTCGGCGCGTCGAGATGCGAATAGCTCACCATCCAGCCGAGCGTGCCGCTCTCGTTCTGGTCGATGTAGCTGGCGCTTCCCCGCCAGCCATATTTCGAGAAGTCGTTGTTACGGCCGCCGCCTTCGTCCAGCTGCCCGCGAATATTCAGCGCGATCGCGCGCTTGCCGTATTCGAGCGGTCGAATGGTGCGGAGATCGACGGTGCCCGCGAGTCCCATGCCCGTTATGCCTGCATCGGGCGTTTTGTAGACGACGACGGCGCCCATCAGCTCGGACGGATATTGATCGAATTCGACCGCTCGGTTGAAGCCCGAGCTCGCCTGCTGGCGGCCGTTCAGAAGAACCGTCGTGAAGTCAGGCGAAAAACCACGGATGGAAATGACCTCGGCGCGTCCGCCAACGCGCTGCGCCGCGATGCCCGGCAAACGCGCGATCGATTCGGCGATCGAGACGTCGGGCAGCTTGCCGATTTCCTCGGCCGAAACTGCCTCGACCACGCTCGCCGAATTGCGCTTGATCTGGATCGAATTCTCAAGGCTGCGCCGGAAGCCCGTGATGACGATGGCGCCGCCTTCCGGCTGCGGTGCGGTGGGCTCACCCGGAGTGGTGGGCTGCTGCTTCGCCGGCGGCGGCGGCGGAGGCACCTGGGTGTCCGGGGTCGTCTGATCCGGCGTCGCCTGCGCGAATGCTGCAGAAGGCAGCATGAGAAGCGACGAACAACATCCACCTGCAAGCAAGAACGCGCGGCGCCCGCGCGACGAACGATTCGGCACCAGCTTTTCTCCCCTCTCAAGCTCGTCTCGCTTACGCACGACAAGCCGCGCTCCCACCTCCTATGGAAGCGCTTCCATTTCGTGGTGCAAAGCTCGAGTTAAGTCAAGCGCCAGTGGGCGGTGGTGATGTGGATTCGCGTATGATGAGCTCAAATGGCAACGCGTCACATCGGACGCCGCCGTTCGACTGATTTTCCACGAGCAGGTGCACGGCGCGCTCGGTCAGATCCATGATGGGCTGGCGAATGGTGGTCAGCGGCGGCCATATGATTTCGGACATGGGCGTATCGTCGAATCCCGTAACGGAGATAGCGCTCGGAATTTCCAAACGCGCGCGGTGAAGAGCGAGCATGGCTCCCGCCGCCATGTCGTCATTCGCGCAGGCAATCGCCGTCATGGGAAACTGCTTGCACAGCAATTGCTCCGCCGCTTCCGCTCCCGACTTGAACGTGAAGTCTCCGACCGCGGTCCAGGGGTCGGCGGCGACGCCGGCTTCGCGGAGCGCATCGACGAAGCCGTCGTAGCGAAGGGCGGCCGCCCTATGCTCCGCAGGTCCCTTGATGAAGCCGAAGCTCCGATGGCCGAGGGACGTAAGATGTTGTCCGATGAGGTGGCCGCCGGCGCGCTCGTCGATACCGACGCTCATTACCGCATCTCGGGCCGACTCGCCCGCCGATACCGCGACGACAGGAACGCCCGTTCGCTGGGCGGCACGGATGAACTCCAGATCGTCGGAGAGCGGAGGGGAAAGGATCAGTCCTGCAGGACGTTCGCGTTCGAGAATCGAAGCAAGAAGCGGCAACCGATTCGCATCCTGGGGATCTACCGCTCGAGTCATGAGGTCGAAGCCCAACGACGAGCACCCGCGCAGGGCGCCGAGCTCCAGTCCCGAGTTGTAATAGCTATTTGGCTCGAGCTCGGGGCTGTGGGCGTGGATCAGCATGATCTGCGTCGTCACGCCGCTCGCAAGGGCCCTCGCCTGCTGGTTCACCGAGTAACCGAGTTCATCCATCGCTCGGCGCACGCGATCCCGCGTTTCGGGCCGGACATTCGAGCCGTTGTTGAGCACGCGCGAAACCGTCACGCGAGCAACGCCGGCCGCTTTGGCCACGTCGTCGATTGTGGAGCTACGCTTCATCGCGCGCGCAGCTTGGCAATCGTTTAGACGCTTCGCAACGGCGGATAACCGGCTTGCATTCTAGGGAAGCTGCCAACTAACAACGTCGCAATGGAAGCGCTTTCATTTGCGGCCTGGTGCGCAAGATTCCTTCGAATCCTGTCGATCGCCCTGATCGTGTGTTCCGGCGCCGCAGCGATCGCGCAACCGGCACTCATTCCTCTACCCTCTGCTGTCACGTGGCGCGATGGCAGCGTATCCGTCGGTCCCGGGACCAGCGTTGAAGGAACCGGCCAGGCGGCGCCCACTGCCGCATTCCTGGCGCGGGAATTGGGTCTGAAGCAGGGCGCGAGAGGTGCTTCGCGAATCCGGCTTTCGCTCGTTGCCGCCAGCAAGATCGCCAACCCCGAGGGTTACCATCTCCGCGTAGCCGGTAATCAAGCGCTCATCGAAGCATCCGACCCGCGCGGATTGTTTTACGGCGCTCAAACGCTTCGACAGCTCATCGCGACTGATTCCGGAACCCGCAACGTCCCGAATGTCGACATCTCGGATGCGCCACGCTTCCGCTGGCGAGGACTGCTCATCGACGAGGGCCGCCACTTCTTCGGCAAGGCGACCCTGTTCAAGATCATCGACGAGATGGCCGCGTACAAGCTCAACGTCCTCAAACTGCATTTGACGGACTATGAAGGATGGCGGCTGGAGATCCCGGCCTATCCCAGGCTGACGCAGGTTGGCTCTTTGGTCGACGGCAAGCCGCAATATTTCACCACGGCCGAGATGCGCGACATCGTCCAATATGCCTCGGAGCGGCACATCATGGTTGTTCCCGAGATCGAGATGCCGGGCCATGCGGGGGCGGCCGCTCGGTCCTACCCCGAGTTCTTCAACCCCGACGGAAGCGCGTTCGATCCTGCGAACCCGAAGACCTACGATTTCATCCGAGCCATCCTCACCGAGGTGGCCCGCATTTTCCCAGCGCCTTACCTGGATTTCGCCGGCGACGAGGTTGGCGACGAGATGTGGAAAGGAATGGCCGATGTCGACCGGCTCAAGGCAGAGGAAGGTCTGAAAACGAACCAGGACATACAAGCCTATTTCGGAGGCAAGGTCGTTGGGATCATAGAAAGTCTCGGCAAGCGGCCGATGGCGTGGGATGAGCAGGTGGATGCCCACGCCCCAAGGAGCGTCATCATTCAGTGGTGGCGCCGCGACAGGCCCGATGTGCTCACAGCTGCCGCCAACGACGGCCACGACCTCGTGATATCTCCGGCCGATCAGCTCTATTTCGACTATCACCAGGGCCCGGGTGAGCCCGGCGCCCCATGGGAAGGGAATAAGGGCGGACCGCAATCAATCGCGAAGATGCTGGCCTGGGAACCGGTGCCCGACGGCTTCACGCCGGAGCAATCGGCGCACGTCCTCGGTATCGAGGCCTGCGTATGGACGGAGTTCATCTCGACGGAGCGCTATCTGGAGTTCATGACCTTTCCCCGCCTTCTTGCGCTGGCGGAGATAGCATGGCGACCCAAAGGCCCACGAGACGAAGCAGAATTTTCAAAACGACTCGAGCCCCACATCGAAGCGCTTCGCGCCAAGGGAATCAACGCCCGCCGCGGCGAATGGGACGCTTATGAGTTCATCACGAACTGAGACCCTCGCGCCGATTGCGGAGCGGCTCGCTCCAACACCGCAGGAATTTCGCGCCGAAGTCCTGCCGAACGGTCGGCCTATGGTATTGCGTGGGATCACTTGCGGCTGGCCGTTGGTCATCGCCGCCCTAGACGATCCGCACAAAGCCATGTCGCTGCTCGAGGCGAGTGCGAGTGGCCAGGAGACAAAAATACTCCGGACTGAACCGGCACAAGAGGGTCGCTTCCATTACGGAAACGATGTCAGCTCGTTCAACTTCACGCGCGGGCAGGGCAACGTCGCCGACATTCTCGCGACACTTCGCGATCAGGAATGCAGCTACCGGCCTTTCGCGATGGCGGCGCAGGCGATGATCGCCGAACGCTACTTCCCGGGATTCAAGCTGAGCCATCCGATGCCGTTCGTTCCTCGAAGTGCGGAGCCACGCGTGTGGATCGGTAATGCGGCGAAGGTAGCAACGCACAACGATGCCACGGAGAACATCGCCGTCGTCGCAGCCGGGCGACGCCGCTTCACGCTCTTTCCGCCATCGGCGGAACCCGATCTTTACATGGGGCCCCATCATCCGACACCAGCAGGCGCGCGCATCAGCATGGTGCATCTGACCGCACCCGACCTCGAGCGCTTTCCGCGCTTCGCTTCAGCGTTAAAGGTTGCGCAGGAGGCCGAGCTCTCGCCCGGCGACGCGATCTTCATTCCACGCGACTGGTACCATCATGTCGAGGCGCTCGAGCACTTCAACGTGCTGGTCAATTATTGGTGGGACTCGAACAAGGACGCCGCATGAGCGCAACAAGGGGGAGTGTTGATGAGTAAGGCAATCGCGTTGGCTGCCTCTATTTCGATGCTGCTTTCCATGCCGGCTCAAGCAGCTGAGCCGAGCGCAGCACCGGACAGGCCCTGGCTCGACCCGACGCTTTCACCTGATGTTCGCGCGCATGCTGCCGTCGCAGCCATGACATTGGATGAAAAGCTCCGGCTCATCTTCGGCTATTCCGACCAGGCCTATACCGATCTCGCCAAGGTTCCGGACGACATCGTTCCTCCCGACCTGAAGACCTATGTCGTGACTCGTCAGGTCAAAGGCTCGGCGGGATTTGTCCCCGGAGTCCCGCGTCTCGGCATTCCCGATCAAACGCAGACCGACGCATCGCTGGGCGTTCGCAATAGCTTCATCCCGAGCACCGCGCTGCCGTCGTCCCTGGCGACGGCGGCAAGCTTCGATCCGGAGGTGCCGCGCGCCGGTGGGGCGATGATTGGCGCGGAAGCGCGGGCGACAGGCCACAACACTATGCTGTCAGGCGGCGTGAACCTGGCCCGCGAGCCCCGCAACGGCCGCAACTTCGAATATACCGGCGAGGATCCTTTGCTCGCCGGAACCATGGCGGGTGCGCTGATCGACGGCATCCAGTCGAACCACATCATCTCGACCGTCAAACATTATGCGGTGAACGACCAGGAGACGCTGCGAACGTCGCTCGACGTGACTATCTCGGCGGAAGCGATGCGCCAGTCGGACCTGCTCGCGTTCGAGTTCGCGATCGAGCAGGGCAAGCCGGGCTCGGTGATGTGCTCGTACAATTTGATCAACGGCCGCTGGGGCTGCGAAAACGATTATCTGCTCAACAAAGTGCTGAAGCACGATTGGGGCTACAAGGGTTTCGTCATGAGCGACTGGGGCGCGGTCCATTCGACCGTCGACGCCGTCAACGACGGGCTCGACCAGTTCACGGGCTTCTGCTGCGTTACCGACAAGGCGTGGTTCGGCCCGCCGGCTATGAAGGCGGCGCTTCAATCCGGCGCGATCCCCGAAAAGCGACTCAATGACATGGTCGAGCGCATCCTGTGGGCGATGTTCGCCAAGGGGCCCGTCGACCTCCCGGTAAAGGTCGCGCCGATCGACTATGCCGCCAACGCCGCGGTTTCGGAGAAGGCGGCGGAGGAGTCGCTCGTGCTTCTCAAGAACGAGGGCGACCTGCTGCCCTTGCGCGGCGTCGAGTCGATCGCGGTGATCGGCGGGCATGCCGATCGGGGCGTGCTCGCTGGTGCGGGCTCGTCGGACGTCACGCCGGTGGGCGGTGCTGTGATGATCGACAATCACACCTATTTGCCCTCGCCACCGCTCGATGCGCTTCGGCGCGAGCTGCCCAAGACCAGGATCAGCTTCGATGCGGGCGCCGATCCGGCCGCCGCCGCGGCGCTCGCCGCGCAGTCGGACGTCGCCATCCTGTTCTTGTATCAGCATCTGAGTGAAGGATCGGATCACGCGCTCGAATTGACCGGCAACCAGGATGCGCTCGTCGCCGCAGTCGCCAAGGCCAATCCTAGGACCATCGTCGTCGCCGAGACCGGCGGCGCGATCTACATGCCCTGGATCGACCAGGTGCCCGCCATCCTCGAGGCCTTCTATCCGGGCATCCGCGGCGGACCCGCGATCGCGCGGATCCTGACTGGCAAGGTCAACCCGTCGGGCCATCTCCCGATCAGCTTTCCAGCCTCGGCAGATCAGCTCGCTCGCCCCGACATAGCCGGCCTCGGCGAACCCGACGGGACGCCGGCCGAGGTCCTCTACGACGAGGGGGCCGCGCTTGGGTACAAATGGTACGACGTGAAAGGCTTCCGGCCGCTCTTCGCATTCGGCCAGGGGCTCAGTTACACCAGTTTTGCACTGTCGAGCCTGACGGCGCAGCCGGATGGCAAGGCCATCCGGGTCAGCTTCTCCATCCGCAACACGGGCAAGAGCGCGGGCAAGGGTGTCGCGCAAGTCTATGTGGCGCCCGCCGATTGGAAGAAGGCTGGGTGGGAGGCACCGAAGCGGCTCGGAGCATTCGCCAAGGCGGAGCTCAAGCCGGGGCATAGCAAGACGATCGAGGTGACCGTCGATCCGCGCCTGCTCGCAACCTACGAAGCCGCCGGCAACAATTGGCATATCCGGAAGGGCGAATACGACTTGCGGCTCGGTGAAGCGTCGGACGAGCTCACGCAGTCCGTTAGGGTTATGCTGCCCGACACGACCTGGAGTGCGTCAGTTGCTGGCGACTGAAAATTCTTCGACCCAGGCACGGCTATCGCGTAGCCTTGCGGCCTTGAAACCGCCTGCGCTCCTGCTCTTTGCGGCAATCGTCGTGAGCTGCGTTCAATCGAGTGTCCCGGCTGGCGCTTCGCTTGATCGGCAGCTCGCGGACCGCGCTGCAGGTCCACCGCGCTCGTGCATCACTGCTTTCTCAAACAGCAACCTGACCGCGATCGACGCAAGCACGTTCGTCTATCGGTCGGGCGACACCATCTACGTCAATCATCCGGGTTCCCCATGCCCGGGAATTGCGCCGCTCAACACGCTCATCGTCGATGCGCAGCAAGGCCATTATTGCCGAGGCGACCGGGTGCGCGGGTTCGAGCCTGGGTCGATCATCGCCGGTCCGGTTTGCATCCTGGGTGACTGGGTGCCGTATCGGAAGCCGTAATGTCAGTCGCATGATTCGGACAGTCGTGCGCATTCTTGCCGCCTGCGCCCTGGCGTTTGGATTATGCGCCGCCGCAGAGGCTTCTCATTTGGTCACCGGGAACGGATTCGGGTTTGCCGTCGTCGCGCCCGAGAGCGGAACGGCAACGAAGTTCTACAGCCATCCCTACAATTACCTCCGTCCCGATCCGAAGAACCCGCTCGGCGAAGGGATCGAAGCGCCGAACTTCATCAAGGGGCTTCGATGGGGTGCGCGAGGCGCCGGCAAGGCGGATTATGTCGAGGACTCGCACATCATCCGAATGCGTCGCGGCGATGGAACGGCTACCTTCTTTATGCCGTTCGGCCTGGTTCGCCCGGCGCTGATCATCAGTCTTGAAGCGGCGCCGCGGAAGGCTGCTCGATGGCGCGTCGAATGGAACCGCCCGCTTCGATCGCAACGGGCCGTGGGCGCGACCGGCGTTCGGCTGTTGCGGTTCGACGGGATCGATGAGTCTTTGCTGCTGATTCCGTTGGGTCCGGTTCAGATCGCTCCGGCCGGCCAACCGTTGGCGGCGAGTTCCGCGTGGGCGTTGATCGCTCTCGAGACGGCGAAGGATGCCGAGCCGGCCGTTCGCGATTTCACTCGCTGGCGCTCCGGGCTGCCCGCTCGCGAGCTGGCAAAGCGAGAATTGGCCGAGTTCGAGCAATGGCGGGCAAAGCCGGCTGCTCATTTCAGGAACGACCAGGAACGCCACCTGTGGCGGCAAAGCGAAACCATGCTCCGCATAGCCCAGAGCCGCGAGCCGAACCGGGCGGACCGGCACGGCAACGGCCTCATCGTCGCGGCATTGCCCGACGTTTATTCGACGCCCTGGGTCCGCGACATGGCGTGGTCGACGATGGCTCTCATCCGCATGGGCCACCAGGCGGAGGCTCGCGCAGCTCTCCTCGCTTATTTCAATGCGCAGCCTACTGGCAAAATGCGGGCCGAGGTTCATGGCGCGGATTACCAAATCTCGCTGGTTCGCTACTGGGGCGACGGCACCGAGGAGCCCTTCTTCACCCAGGAAGGCGCCACCAACATCGAGTTCGACAATTGGGGCGAGGTGCTGTGGGTGCTCGGCCAGTATCTGAGCAAGTACGACGACCCCGCGCTCCTCAAGGCCGCCACATATCGCGGCCGGCTCTACGAGAGCGCCCGCGACTTCATCGTGAAGCCGCTCATCGCCAATACGGAAAAATATGGGGACGGGCTGATCGTCGCGGCCGATACGTCGATCTGGGAGGAGCACCAGCCTGACAAGAAGCATTTCGCCTTCTCGACCGCGATGGCGATCGTCGGCCTGGGCGAATTCGCGGAAATCGCGGGGCGCGCCGGCGACGAGCCCGCGCGCAGGCAGGCGCTTGATGCGGAAGCCTTGCTCCAAAAGGGATTTGCCGCCGCCTTCATCCGCGACGGAAAGCTGCACGGCACGCTCGAGCCGGGCGTCAAGAACGACATCGACGGAGCGCTTATTCCGATCATCAATTTCGGCATCGTCCGCGACCCGAAGATCATCGGGGACACGGTCGACAGGATGGAGCTGCTCAAGGTGGCCTCGGGCGGTTACAGGCGCGTTCGCGGCACCTACACCGATCCCAAGATCTTCGAATATTGGTACGAGCAGGAGGAGTTCCTGTTCGTCGACTTCCAGCTTGCCGAGCTGTTGCGCCGGCTCGGCCGGGAGGGCGAGGCCGACGCGATGCTCCAGCGGATCGTCGGTAAGTCCGCTGCCGACCACAATATCATTCCAGAGATGTACGTGGCGGTCCCTTGCGCGCTTTTCCCGGGCAGGATCGGCGACCCGACCGGGGCCATTCCGATGGTCGGGTACGGCCCCGGGGCTTACGTCCTTCATCTGCTGGACCGCGAGGATGGTCGGTGAACAAAATTCGCGGCTTCTTCGCAACGGCAGCATGCATCGCCATGTCGGCTGCCGGTTGTCCCGGGAAGAGCATCGTCGCCACTCCCGAAAGTGCCCGCTCGGTGAACCTCACACTCGCTCCCGATGATGTGATTCCCACCGGCAACGACTGGATCGCGCTCCCATCCATTCGCGCAAGCGACGCCGCGCTCCAGAATTTCAACGTCATTTCGATGCGCTATCGCGGTCTGCTCGAAATGGCCGGCGTCGCGGACCGGCCGCTGATGACGCCGTTCATCGAGATCGCCGGCGTCCGCCGGCCGCTCGCCAATCTGCAATGGTCGGTGCGTGATTATTGGATCCCAACCGGGACGATGGAAGCGGATGGCGTGCGCTTTCGGATCACATATGCGGCCCCGCCCGACAGCCGCGCCGCAATCGTGCGATTTCAGGTCACCAACCTGGGCGCCGTCCCAGTGAGGCTCGCGCCGGGCATGGATCTCGACTGGGGCAAGACCAACCGGGTCACCTACTCGCCCGAGCCGCTAAGCGGAAAGCGCGCCATGTCGCCCACCCCCATCGATACCGACATGGAGGTGTTCGAATACAATACCGACGACACGCAAATAGCGTGGGGATTCGCTTATGTCGGATCGCAAGGCACACTTCGCACCGGGAGCGACAATCCGGGACTGACCGCTCGTCAAGAGGCGGAATTGGCGCCCGGCCAGACGCTAGACGTGCACTTCGTGATCGGGGTCGGGCTCGACGAGTATAGCGCCGCATATGCGATGCGCGTGCTCAACAAGAAGATCGATCGCTACGGCCTTGATGGCGTGATCGACCAGGCCGCCGCCGACGCGCACGGCCGCACCCGCACGACCGGCGATCCCGAGCTCGACAAGATCATGAACCGCAACCTGCTGTTCTCCACCTACTTTGCGTGGGGCCGGGCGATCGACACCGAGCAGTTCACCGGCATGACGTCGCGCAGCAATCGCTACTATGTCTCGGCCGCTTACTGGGACCGGGACGCGCTGCTGTGGAGCTTTCCTGCGGTCTTGGACAGCGATCCGGCACGGGCGCGCGAAATCCTCGATTATGCGTTGGGGGTTCAGGCGCGCAACGTCGGCATCCACAGCCGCTTTATCGATGGCGTCGTGCTCGAGGACGGTTTTGAACTCGACGAACTTGTGGCGCCGATCGTCGCGCTCGCTTCGTACGTCGACAAGACGCACGACATGAGCGTGGTCGAGCGGCATCGCGGTGTCCTCGACACCTTGCTCGAGAAGCTGCGCGCACAACGCGATCCCATGACCGGACTGTATGCGACTTTCCAGGACTCGCAGGACGAATATGTCCGCAAGCCTTTCTCAATCTACGACAATGTCCTGACGTGGAAGGCTCTTGCCGACCTCGCAGGAATCGCCACGCGTGAGCACCGGACGCGAGACGCTGCGTCGCTGAAGTCTGAGGCTGCGAAGCTCAAGGCTGCGATTTATCGCTACGGAGTTCTGACCGGTGCAGAAGGCGCCGGCGGCCCGATCTTTGCCGCCCTCGTTGATGCGAAGGGCGGCGATTTCGTCGACGTTCCGCCTGGCTCATTGATGAAGCTGCCCGCCCTGGATTTCGTCGCGGAGAACGACCCGATCTTCCGTCGGACCTATGCCTGGCTGCACTCGCCGAACTACGCCTATAGCTATTCGGACCAACCCTACGGTCTTCCCGGAAGCTACCGGCTTCCGTTCACGACCTCATGGGAAGTTGCCGATCATCTACGGCTGACGGCCGGCCGCGCCCAGGCATTGAAGATCCTCAAGCAAAGCCCGTGGGACGGAGGAATCATCACCGAGGGCGTCAAAGCGGACACCGGCGTTCCTGACCAGCAAGGCCGTGCCTTCGCGACGGCGGCCGGCTATGTCGCGCACACGATTTGCGAGGAATATTGCATCGACCGAAAGTAGCTCGTTCAGCCGAACCGGCCGGCAAAAGCGGCGGCCGCTCCGTACAAGCCGGGGTCGCGATGGATGATCAGCTTCACCGGCAGTTGCTTCAGGATAGACCGGTATTCACCCTTGGCGACGAGTGCTTCGGCGAACCCCGAGACCGGCAAATGCTCAACTAGCCGCACCCCAAGCCCACCGGCCAAGACCAACCCATTGGCCCCATGCGCAAGCGCGATGTTCCCCGCGAACGCGCCTAGGCAAAGACAGAAGCGTTCAAGCGCTGCCGCCGCGGTCGGATCGGAGCCTTCGAGAGCCGCCCGCCATAAGTCGCGGTCGTCGGCAAAGGGCGCCTCCGAGTTTGCGATGACGGCATAAATGTCCCTCAAAGCCGGGCCGGAAACCAGGCGCTCCGCCGACACGTGGCCATACCGGTTGCGCAGTGCCGCCATCAGCCGGTCGTCGAGGTCGTCGTGCGGCGAGAAATCCATGTTCCCGCCTTCGCTGGCGATCACCTGGGATCGCCTTTCCCCACGGATCACGAGGCCCACGCCGAGACCAGTTCCGGGCCCGACGATGCTGATCACTCCGCTTTCCGGAAGGGGAATGTCGGGCCCTGCGATGTGGACGAAATGCGATGCGTCAAGTGCAACCGCTGCATGGCCGATGGCGGCAAAATCATTCAGAATCACATGCTGGGCGATACCAAGATCCTCCGGGATCGTCCGCGCATCGATCGTCCACGTCATGTTGGTCAGCTGCGGCAGGTCGTTTTCGACTGGATAGGCGAAGGCCAGCGCAGCCGCGCTCGGCAGGGGCCCGCCCAGATGATCGGCAAAGGCCTGCCAGGCTTGCGCCAGTCCCGCATGATCGGCGGTCCTGAGCGTCAGCGCCTCACCCAATTGGAGCACGCGGCCACCCTCGATCTCCGCGAGGGCGAAGCGGGCATGGGTCCCGCCAATGTCGGCCGCAACGAGCTCGGTGGCCATTAGACGGTATGGGTGACTTTTTGCACGTGCCTCGGCTGGTCGGGATTGTATCCGCGTTCACACGCCAGCGCGTTGGCCATGCGGTAAAAAGCCTGAATCTGAAGGATCGGGGCGAGCGCCGGATGGGGCGCGCGCGGCACGGGCGAAGCGCCCGGATCGCCCCCGCCCACGAT
>Ga0070683_100000707_pt1 | contig 24266 bp, 15 predicted proteins | sample KBSC713LmetaG_FD_64662 | JGI IMG/M metagenome (GOLD analysis project Ga0070683, IMG submission 64662) | Corn rhizosphere microbial communities from Kellogg Biological Station, Michigan, USA - KBS C7.1-3L metaG | ecosystem: Host-associated > Plants > Roots > Rhizosphere ... | reverse complement strand
AGATCAACAAAGAGCTGAAGGGCCACATGATCACGATCGAAGATCCGATCGAGTTCATTCACAAGCACCAGAACTGCATCGTCAACCAGCGCGAAGTCGGCTCCGATACGAAGAGCTTCCAGGCCGCGCTGAAATACGCACTGCGTCAGGATCCCGACGTCGTGCTCATCGGCGAAATGCGAGATCTGGAAACGATTCAAGCCGGCCTCACGATCGCGGAGACCGGTCACCTCGCGTTCGCGACGCTGCACACGAACAGCGCGGCCGAGGCGATCAATCGAATCATCGACGTCTTTCCGAGCCATCAGCAATCGCAGGTTCGCGCGCAGCTCGCGTTCAGCCTCGAAGGCATCGTCACACAAACACTGTTGCCGAAGATCGGCGGCAAGGGCCGCGCGATGGCCGCCGAGATTCTCGTCGTCACACCCGCGATTCGCGCGCTCATTCGTGACGACAAGATCCACCAGATCTACTCGATGATGCAGTCCGGTAAGAAGTACGGCATGCAGACGATGAACGACGCGCTGTATCAGCTCTACATGAGCAAGACGGTTTCGATGGACGAAGTGCTCCGCGCGAGCCACGACCAGGCGGAGTTGATGCGCATGATCGGCATCACGCAGGAAGAAAACGGAAATGGGGCGCAGAAGAATGGCGCCTCGGCGATGGCGAAACGCTAGTTGAGGTCACAGGTCTCAGGTCGCGGGTCGCAGCAGACCCGCCTGAGACCATCCTGAGACCTGCGACCCGAGACCTGAGACCTGATTCATGCCTCAATTCACATACACCGCTCGCGCCATCAACGGCGACCTCAAGTCCGCAACGCTCGAGGCGCCGAGTCGCGACGACGTGATCAAGCAGCTGCGACAGCAGCGTTTGAACGTCGTGAAGATCGATGAGGGAACGGCACAGAAGAAGAAGCGCGCCGGCCGCATCAAGATGCGCGACATCGTCATCTTCACGCGTCAGTTCTCGACGATGATCAACGCGGGTCTTCCGCTCGTGCAGGCCCTCGACATCCTCGCGCAGCAGAGTGAAAACCCGGCGCTCAAGGACATCACGCGCCAGGTCGTCTTCGACGTTGAGTCTGGTAACACGGTCGCCGACGCGCTCCGCAAGCAGCCGCGGGCATTCTCAGAGCTCTACGTGAACATGGTCGCCGCCGGTGAGGCGGGTGGTATTCTCGACACCATCCTCATGCGACTCGCCGTGTTCATGGAAAAGAACGACGCGCTCATTCGCAAAGTGAAGGGCGCCATGATCTATCCGAGCGTCATCATGAGCGTCGCGGCGATCGCGATCACCGTGTTGCTCGTGTTCGTCATTCCGACCTTCGCCGACATGTTCGCAAGCGCCAACATCGCGCTTCCGCTGCCGACGCGAATGGTCATCGCGATGTCGGGATTCCTGAAACACTTCTGGTGGATGATTCTCGGGGGCGCGGGCGCGGCGTTCTACGCGTTCAAGCAGTACTACGCGACGGCGGACGGCAAGCTGAACGTCGATCGCGCGATGCTGAGACTGCCCGTGCTCGGCGACGTGCTTCGCAAGTCGTCGGTCTCGCGCTTCACGCGTACGCTCGGCACGTTGATCTCTTCTGGTGTGTCGATCCTCGACGGCCTCGAGATCACGGCGAAAACGGCGGGTAACCGCGTCGTGCAGGACGCGATCATGGAGTCGCGCGCGTCGATCGCCGGCGGTGAAACGATCGCGGCGCCGCTCAAGAAATCCGCGGTGTTCCCCCCAATGGTCATCTCGATGATCGCGGTCGGCGAGCAGACCGGTGGTCTCGACGAAATGCTGTCGAAGATTGCCGACTTCTATGATGAAGAAGTCGACGCGGCGGTGTCCGGCCTCCTCGCGCTCATGGAACCGGTGATGATCGTGTTCCTCGGCATCGTGGTCGGCGGCATGGTCGTCGCGATGTACCTGCCGATCTTCGACATGGTGAACGCGGTTCAGTAACTCATCGTCCGCCGCGGTCCTGATTCGGTGCTGGAGGTTTGACTACGGACGTCTGACCAAGGTCGTCGTGTCGGCATAGGCGGCGACCGGTGGTGTGAGCAAACCCACCAGCAGCGAATCGGACTGGAACGTTCCATCGAACGTGAACTGGTAAGGCGGATCGCCCCAGGTAAGATGCACGGCCGGCGTGACGAAGGTTCCGCTGGCCGGTAGAGAACTCGTGGACCCACCGACTGGGCTGCGTTCCCAGTAGTCGCCACTTATTGTCGAGCTCTTCAGACGAAGGTGCCATCCGCACAAAACGTCGACGCTGCATGCTCGCTTCGGTACCCAGTCGCCTGTGAGCGGTGGATCGCCAGGATCTGGCTCGACGGAAGAGCATGCCGCGGCAGTCGCGAGTAACGCGATTGCGAGGGCATGACGCCCGGCTGCGCTGTGCGAGATCATCAACGCGCGATAAAGGTTTCTCATACGAGCAAAACCGCCGACTGACGGTCGCGGTCACGCGTGCCTGTCATTCTGAGCACGAATGCGGATCGCAAGCGGAGCGGACTATCGCAGAGCCGGCACAAGATCTATCGTAGTCGATAGGGCGCAAGCGGTAACAGCTTGTCGCCCTTTTTGATGCCCTCCGACCAATGTAAGAGTGCTCATGCGAACTTCCAGATATGCACTCCTCGCCTCACTCATCGTCTCCCCTGTCGTCCTAGGCGCGCAACAATCCACCGGACCGCGCACCATCGCTTCGCAGACCGCGGGGATGGAACGACACGACGGCTTCATCCCGTTCTACTACGACGAGCGGACGGGGAAGCTCCTCCTCGAGGTCCAGCATCTCGATCAGGACTTTCTCTATCTGCCGACGCTCGCCACTGGGGTCGGCTCCGATTCCCTCGGCCTCGACCGCGGCACCACCGGGAGCGAAGCCGTCGTGCGATTCCAGCGGTTTGGGGAAAAGGTTTTCCTTGTTCGCCGCAACACCGACTTTCGCGCGACTGCCGACTCGCTGCAAGCTCACGCCGTCGAAGAATCCTTCGCGACATCGACGCTCGCCGCGTTGCAGATCCTCGCCGAAGATCCGGGTCGCCTGCTCGTCGACGCGTCGAACTTCGCGCTCCAAGACGTGATGGGCGTCGCCTCCACGATTCAGCAACAGAAACAAGGCACGTACAAGGTGGATCGTGATCGAAGCGCGATTTATCCGCCTCGCACGAAAGCGTTTCCCAAGAACACTGAAGTCGAGGTCCTCCTCACCTTCGCAAGCGATGGTGAACCGGGCCACGACGTCGCACGCCACACGCCGCAGCCGAGCGCATTGACGCTGCGCGAGCACTTTTCATTCGTCGAACTGCCCGATGCCAACTATCACCCACGCGCGTTCGACCCGCGCATCGGTATCTTCGCGCTGACGTTCGCCGATTTCTCGCGGCCCTTCAACGAAAAGCCGGAGGTGCGCTGGATCCAGCGGTGGCGTCTCGAGAAGAAAGATCCGTCGGCTGCCATGTCCGATCCGGTGAAGCCGATCGTCTACTATCTCGATCCGGGAATTCCCGAGCCGTATCGGACCGCGTTCCGCCAGGGAGCCGCGTGGTGGACGAAGACGTTCGAGGCAGCCGGCTTTCGCAATGCATTTCGCGTCGAGGATCTGCCAGCGGGCGTCGACCCGATGGATGCACGCTATTCGATCATCCAGTGGGTGCACCGCAGTGAGCCGGGGTTCTCGGTCGGCCAGTCGTTCGTCGATCCGCGCACCGGCGAGATCATCAAAGCGATGCTCAAGATGGACACGTATCGCTCGATCAGCGACTTCAACATCTTCGCGGGCCTCACGCCCGCCATGGCGGCCGAGGACGTCAGCCCGATAGGAAATTGGATGACGTCTCTCGACCCCAAGGTGAACGGCACCGAGTTCACCATGTCGCGCCGCCGCCAGCACGTCGCGCACGAGATCGGCCACACGCTCGGCCTCGCGCACAACTACATCTCGCATGTCTATGGCCGAGCGAGCGTGATGGACTATCCCGGGCCGATGGTGTCGCTGACGCCGAAAGGGACGCTCGATCTCTCGCGCGCCTATGCCACGGGGACCGGCGCATACGATACGCTGGCGATTCGGTTCGCGTACACGCAGTACGCGGACGGCGCGGCCGAGCGTGCGGGGCGCGACTCACTCGTTCATCAGGTGATCACGGACGGTGTGCGCTTTCTCACCGATCAAGACGCATCGGCCGGTGTAACGCCCGAAGTGACGCGCTGGCTGAACGGAACGGATGCCGTGCAGGAGCTCGCGCGCGTGAGCGCGGTCCGCGACGTGCTCATTTCAAAGTTCAACGAATCGGTGATCGCTCCCGGTGATCCGATGTGGATGATCAATGAGCGTTTCGTGCCGGTCTACCTGCATCACCGGTACGCGATCGAGGCGGCGACGAAAGCCATCGGTGGTATGGAGTACACTTTTGCGCTGCGTGGCGATGGCCAGACGCCGGCGACGGTGCTTGCGCCGGCAAAGCAGCGCGAGGCGCTGCGGCGGCTGATCGCGACTCTTCAGCCGAAAGAGCTTGCCGTCCCCGAGCGGATCGTGAAGATGATTCCGCCGTCGCCCGTCGGATTCGAGAGCTCGGGCGGTTGGGGCTTCGCCACGACGCCCGCGGGGATCGTGTACGATCCGCTCGCTGTCGCGCGTTCGCTCGCGAGCAACGTGGCCGATGGGATTCTGCAGCCGGATCGCATCGAACGCTTGATCTCGTTTCATGCGCGCGACGCGACGTCTCCGTCGGCCGACGAGGTCGTCGGACAACTCGTCGCCGGCGTCTACACCAGCGCAGCGGCGACAACACCGTATGAGCGCGGTGTTCGGCGTCAGGCGAGACGTGCTGTCGTCGACGCGCTATTCGGCTTGGCGATCGACGAGCACGCGACCGCCGACGCTCGGGCGGTCGCCGACGATCAGCTGAACCGCCTCGCGTCGCGGTTGTCGTCGTCGACGGCGGGCGATGCAGACGACCGCTCCGCCGACGCTGAGGTTGTGCGCGACGTGCGGAACTGGCTGGACCGCCGCATCGCGCCGCCGCGGCCGAAGAGTGTGATTCCGCTGCCGCCGGGGACGCCGATCGGGTGAGGCACAAAGACTCCCAGATACGCTGCAAAAAAGTGTTTCCCTCTCGTGCGAGACGGGGCGGTGAAGTCGCAAGTTTGGGCAACCATTCTCCGAGGACCCATGCGGCTGAACCGCTCCTTTGCTGCCACAGTTGTCGCGCTCTCTTTGGCCGCGTGTACGAAACCGGATGAAGTAGCTCCCACCGCATCCCGCGTGTCAGCGGGCGCGGCGTCGCGCTCCGTCTCCCCTGGACCTGCGACCGTCGTGAATGTCAGCGACGACACGACCGCGCAGAACGAGACGCCGATCGCGGTCAATCCGAGGAATTCGCAGAACCTCCTCTCCGGGAGCAACGACTGGAATTACAACGACGCCTGCGCGGTGAACGTCAGCTTCGATGGCGGAAAGAGCTGGACGAAGACCTTGCCGAACGGATTCGTCCCGGGCATCACGAAGTTCACGAACGATCCATCGGTTCCGGGAACGGGGCAGTACGATTTCGGCGGTGACCCGGCGGTCGCGTTCGGCCCCGATGGCGCGGCGTACTTCGCGTGCTTCGGCTATCAAGCGGCATCGCCGTATGGCGTCGCATTGCTGCTCAATCGCTCGACTGATGGCGGAAAGACGTGGCTCGCCGGCGGCGCGGCACAGCCACTAACGCTCGTGTCGAGCTTCAACGGCAACGGGAAAGCGCGCGGATCGAGCGGCCAGTTTCCCGATCACGACGCGATTCACGTTGCCGGCGACGGCACGATCTACATGACGTGGGCGCAGTTCAACGGACACGGAACGCATTCGCCGGTATACGTCGCGACGTCGACGAACGGCGGCCGCTCGTTCAATGCGCCGGTGACCGTCACGAGCGGATCCGTTCGCAGCGACCAGGATCAGCGAATCGTCACAGACCCGCGAACGGGAACGGCATATCTCACCTTCGACAACTCGATTCAGGGCGGGAAGGGGACATCGATCTATGTATCGACGTCGAGGAATCGCGGAGCGACGTGGAGCGCCCCGATCCAGCTTGGCACGTTCGAGAATCCAGTGTGTCTCTTTCCGCCGGATTGCTTCAACATCAGCGGCGGTCAGTTTCGCGGACCGGGGTCGTACCCGGTGCCCGCGTTCGATCCGACGCGGAACCGGCTCTACGTCGCATGGTCGGATGTCGTCAACGGGCGCGCGCAGGTGCTGCTGACGTCGGCGAGCATTAGTGATCTCTCAACATGGAGCGCGCCGCAGGTCGTCGCGCCAGGTGCGGGCGACCGCATCAACGTCGAGATGAGCATCGAGCCAGGGTCGGGGCGCATCGACATGATGGCGAACGACCGGAGTTGGAGTGGCAACACGTTGTTCGACATCACCTATTTCGAGAGCGTCGACGGCGGTGCGACCTGGGGTACGCGGCGAGTCACGAAAACGAGCTGGGATCCGTCGCAGTACGGCGTGCCGGATGGAGCGGGCATCAGGCCGTTCATTGGCGACTATGACGGGATCGTCTCTCTGCCGAGCTCCGTGGGGATGTCGTGGACCGGGCCGGGGAAGACATACGGCGCGCTGCCGACGAACCTCGAAGTCTATTTCGGTCGCCTGACGCCGTAGCGAAATGGTGGCAGAACAAGGGAGCGTCGCGGGATATCGCGACGCTCCCTACAAGCGTTTCATAAGGCCTTACGGCAGGGCGCGGCTCGCCACCAGGGTAAACTCAACGGACATCGGAAACAACTCACCCGTCGCCTTGCACCACGCGAGGTTGTGGTTGGGGTCCGACGCGACGTGCCACGTCGACGCATCGACCCGCGTCACGAGCACGCTGTCGCTGCCTGCCGCGATGTCGTTGGCCACACCGTATCCCCAGACCAATCCATTGCACCGCGACGTGGCATTCGGGGCTGTCGTTCCCAGGTGCAGCTGTCGTTTGACGGTGGTGCCGACCGCGATCGCGTAGGTCGTGTTTTCAATCTGGCGAAGGTTGCCGAAAACCCCGATCAAGTCGCTCGTGCCGTCGGGATAGATGAATCGCAACCGGCGTGCGCATTTTCCATTTCCGTTACCCATGTTGATCGTCGCGTCGCCGGAGTTCGAGTTCGCCGTTGTCGCGAAGATATTCGTCGTGACGTTACAGACACCGTTCGCGTAGACGGAGTTTCCACCCGACAGGTTGAGTCCATCGGATTGAACGGAGAGAGTTGCGTCGGTTGGGAAGTACCAGGTCGCCGAAGGGTCGGTAACCGAATTTTTCGCCGCGAGCATTCCAGCGTTCGCCGCAAGCCGGGGCGAGGTCGTCGTCGTTTGATCGCTGCACGCCGAAAGGATCACCAGCGCGAAGAGCGGCAGAGCGCGTGTTCGCATGTTCGTTCTCCGGATGACAAGGGGAAGAGAAGTCTCACACATGTCACACGGACAGACTCGACGGATTTGTCGGCCGAGCTATGAGAAAACACAAACAAAAACCCCCTCGGCGCGAGGGGGCGTTTGTCGTGCGTGAGGACGGGTCGACTAGGGCAGCGGACGGCTCGACACCACCGTGAAATCGACGGTCATCTGGAACAGCTGGCCAGTGGTCTTGCAGAAGGCGAGGCTCCGCACCGGGTCCGACATGACGTGCCAGGTCGAGGCGTCGACTCGGGTCACGAGCACGCTGTCGCTTCCGGCTCCGACGTCGGCGGCGACACCGTATCCCCACACGAGTCCACCGCAGCGCGAGGCAACGTTTGACGCGATGACCCCCATGTGGAGCTGACGATGCACCGTCGCACCGATCGGAATCCAATAGCCCAGATTCTCGATCTGTCGCAAGTTGGAAAAAATCGGAAGTATCTCGGTTACACCATCGGGGTAGATGAGCTTGAAACGTCGAGAACACTTCCCATTCGGGTTGCCCATGTTGAGCGTGGCGTCGCCGGAGCTCGAGCTCGGATCGCCCGCGAAGATGTTCGTCGTGATGTTGCAAGCGCCGTTGACGTAGTCCGAAGTGGCGCCGTTCACATTTTGATGATCTGATTGAACCGAGAGACCGGCATCGATCAACGGAAATTTCCATGTCGCCGTCGGATCGGTGACCTTGAACGCGTTCTTCAGTACGCCGAGCTCGGACCCAATTCCCGATTTGCCGCCGCCAGTGTAGACCGATACGTCCCACGATCCCGACGTGGCTCGCCCGCTGATCGTGATGTTGGCGATCAGCTGTTTCGAGCTCACGAATCGAGTGCTGTTGGTCTTGATCTGCGTCGAATCCGGAAGACCGGATTGCTGCCACACGGCGACCATGCCGTCCGCGAACCCGCTGCCGTTGACTTTGACGTCGATCGTGGTCGACAAGGCGCCGCTGTCCGGCGCGACCGACGAGATACTGACGGATCCGGTCGGCGGTGCCTTTCCGAAGCGGGCCGCGCTCGGCGCCACGGTAGACGTTTCAGTGCCGTCGCACGCCCCGAGGGCGAACAATGCTGCAATGAGCAGAATTGGCTGATGGCGCTTGGGAAAGAACATCGACGTCCTCTCGTTCAAAGGCAGGAGACGAACCGGTAGGGATATCGCAGAAATCGCTGCTCTATTGCACGGACGGGCCATTCCGATTTTGCGCGCCAATCGCGAGACCGTTCCCGCTGGCCACATATGCCGCCCAATAGTAAGGTGATGCGTACTCACGCATCCCGAGCATCGCCCGTTGCGCGGCGCCAAGGGCTTCAACTGGACTCCTCGTCCCAAGGGCCGAGTAGAAGGTCGACGCGAAGGACGCGGCGCCCTGGTCTTCGATTCGCCAGAGCGTCGAGATCACATTGCGTGCTCCGGCGTACAAGAACGCCTCGGCGAGTGTCGCGTAGTCGTCGCCGCGGGCGAACGACGTCGACCACGCGTTTCCGCTTCCCGTCTCGCACCCAGAGAGGAACACCAACGGGCTTCGGATCGACAGATCGAGAACCTCGTGCACCTCGAGCCGTCCATCGTTCGCTGGGTCCGCCGGAGCACCACCACGAGCGAGCTCGATTCGCGAAAACATCGGCGACCGGACGTTGAGCACACCGTGCGTCGCGACGTGAACGACGCGTGGTTCGGCGAGCTTCTCGCGAAGCGCAGACTCCGTGGCGTCGGGCCCAACGTATCGTCGGGATGTCGAGGCCTGCCGCGTGATCGCATCGGCTTCCGCGCTCGTTCCCGGGAGATCGGTCGGGAATGGAGCAAAGACGGCCGTCTCGAGTCGCGCTTCGACCCGCGATCCCGTGCGAACACCGGGAAGGGACGATCCGGAGGGGAGCGCGAAGAGATCGAAGCTCTCGACGAGATAGTGTCCGGTCTGCGGATCGATGAGCGCCGCGAAGGGCAGATACGCCAGAACGGAATGCGGGACGATCGCGATCGTCCGGACGCTGTCGAGCAATCCGCCCCGCTTCGCCGGTGCGATTAGCAGATCATAAAGTCCGGAAAGGACGGCTCGTTGCGCCGCCGGCGTCGACTCTCGTCGGCCGATGAGATCGCGCGCGAGGCGGACTCTCGATGACAGTGCCTCATCGCTCACGGGCGTGCCCAGCGCGCGAATCGATCGCTTGGTCACGACAAACGTCACGAGCTGCGTATCAGTGACGAAGTATTCGAGCATCGCCTCGCCGGAACGCAGTGAGGCTCGGATGTTCTCCGCATTCGGCAAATCGCCGCGCACCATCGCGACCGACCGTCGATCGGCGATGCTCGAGTGGCGCATCAACGTTTCATACTCGCGGCGACTATCAGCGATCTGTTGCGATAGAAAGCCTGTCTGATCGTCGGCCGGGAGAGTTCTCCTGCTGGACGACCCTGTATCCGCGACACGCAAGAGCTCCATCAATCGATCGATGCGACGAAGAAGCTGCTCCGCCGCCGCGAGATCGCCCGCCGCGGCGCGCGATGACGAGTCGGACTTCGCCGCGGACAGATGCTCGAGGAGGGCGCGACTTCTGGCGGCATCGGCAACCTTGAAGGCTTCCGCCGTCTCGCCGTGTCGCAGCAACGCCATCACGAGATTGGAATAGACGGAGGCTTGTTCAGCGGTGTACGCTGCGCGCAGCGGGCCGGATGTGAATCGCGCACGCACCCGCTCGATGGAGCGAACCGCGTCGCGTCCGGACCGAATCGCGTCGTCGACGCGACCGACCGCGAGATAGGCGCGTGCCTCGAGCGCAGACGCCTCCCATTTATTCGCCGAGGTTGTCGCGGCGAGATCGGGTCGAATTCGAGCGACACTAGTCAGCACTGCACGCGAATCGTTCGCTGCCTCCGCAACGCGCGCCTCACCGAGTCCGAGCTCGACCCGGACGACTCGGCTATCGATTTTTGCGGCGAGCTGACGCGCGGATGCCAACGACGCGTTCTTTGCAGCGATACCGTCGCCGTCACCGGCTCGCTGCCCGAGCTCCGCGATCGTCAGCTCGTCCCACATCTGTTCGAGCGTCGAGCCGGCGTCGGTGTGAAATCGCCGAGCCGCTTCCGCGCGCTGCCTCGCGCCGCGAAGGTCGCCCAGCGTGAACAACGCGCCGGCCTGGGCGCGCGCGATGTTTCCTTGAACGTTTCGTGCACCCAGTGAGTCTGCGAGCGCCTCCGCGCGTTTCAAAAGCTCGAGGGCTCGCGCTTGATCGCCGTTTTCTCCGAAGTATCTCGCGAGAAGTTGGAGATCCTCGGTTTCGGGGCCACGAAGCTCATTCGCACGTGCGATCGAGAGCGCGCTATCGAGGTAGGCAATCGCCAACTGCGGCTCACCCATCGCCTGGTATGCGGTCGCGATTTGCCCGAGCGCGTTTTCCTCGCCGGCGGCGAATCGGGCCGAGCGCTCGAGACGGAGAGCATCGGTCAGCAGTGGCAAGGCCGTCGCTGGGGAGCCGGCCGCGATCTCCACCATGCCGAGATTGACGAGCGAGTTTGCGTAGGGTTGAGTGTCGCCCTTTGCGCGAGCAAAATCGCGAAGTGAGGCGAGCCCTCGTCGCGCGCGCCGAAAGTCCCCGATCGCGGAGTAGACCAGGCCAGCATTGCCGCGCGCCTTCGCGATGGTCGCGGAGTCGCCGGCGTCGATCGCTGATTGTTCAGCGTGCGTGAATGCGTCGATCGCTTGCGAGAATCGTCCTTCGTCGTGCGCGAGAAGTCCGAGCGCGTTGTACGATTTCGGCAGGTCTCGCGTGAGGCGCGCCGAAATCTTGAGCGCCAGCGCCTGCTCGCCGAGTGTTCGGGCGTCTGCGTAGCGCCCGGATCTCCACGACGCGAGACCGGCTTGTGTCAGCGCTCTCGCCTTCATGAGGGTATCGTGATTGTGCTCGGCGAGGGCGACGACGCGAGCGTAGATGACACGCGCGCTGTCGTATTCGCCGCGCGCGTAGGCTGCATCGGCGGCGGCCTGGCGCGTTTGAGCGCTCGCGGTGTCGATCGTGTTTGCGCGACCGGCTTCCTTCAAGGATTCGTCGCCGCGACAACTCGAGAGCGACGCGATCAAAATCAGCCAGACCGGTACAACCCGCCGCGTCATCTATTCCGAACGGAGAAGCTGATGTGCGGGCTGGTGATCGATGACCCGTCGCTGGTCAGCGCGTCGACATACCAGTAGTACGGCGCTCCCGCCAACAAGTGGAGCTTTGTGCTTGTCGCGATCGTCGTGTCGGTGGTCTTCTCGCTGAAGACGAGCGTGCCGACGGAGTCGGTAACGAACAACGTGTAGGTTGCTACCCCCGGCACCGCGTGCCACGCGAAGGTGACTGAATCGCTCGCCACACGCGATTCGCTCTCCGGAACGACCGTCGAAATGCTCGTCGCTGCAGGCGTCGCGGAACGCTCGTTATCGCGCGCCGGCGATGCGCCTCTGTGCAGTAAGAGCGGCGCTGCGGCGATCACGACGGCTGCTGCCGCAACAAGCGGGACCCAGCGCATCCAGTTCGTTGATCTTGGCGACGGCGAGCCCACAACCGTCGATGCATCGACGAACTCTCTCCGGCACTCGGCGCACTCGGCGAGATGTGCTTCGACTGCCGCGCGCCGATTCGCGGGCAGCCTGCGCTCGATCATCGCGGCGATGTCGTCAACCGAGACGTGCGCGTCCATGGATCGACAGGAGACCAGAGCGAGTGTCCGTTCCATGCTGACGTTGAACGGACGATGCCTTGTGTTTTTCGATCACTCGGGGGAAACGCGTTCAACGCCGCGCGCCTCGAGTGATCGTCGGAGTGTTTTCGTGAGCGCTTCCAGGCGACGATAAACGTGAAACGGAGAGGGAAGGTGCAGAAGCGTCGCGATTCGCTGGGCCGAGAGGTCGTCCTCGAAGCGGAGTTTGATCAGCAGCCGGTCGGCCGGCATCAGTGAGTCGACCGCGCGCGCGAGTGCGTCGCGAACTTCGCTTGCAGACAGCTGTTCTTCGACTCCGGGGGCCGGCGCGGCCAGTCCCGCGAGCTCGACGTCTTCGCCGGCAAAGGCGTGCAGCCGCCGCCGGAACAGTTGTTCCTCGCGTGCTCGCTCCGACAATACCTCGCGCGAACGCCCGTAACGCCGTCGACGGAAATCAGAACATAATCGTCGCGCGACGACGACGAGCCATGTGGAGAATTTGCTCTTGCCGTCCGGCGTGAAGGAACGAAGTCGCGTCAACTCCTTCGCGCGAAGCTCGTCCAGAACGAATGCATACGCGTCCATCGCCTCGTCGCGGTCATGAAATGCCGTGCGCGCGACGTGGAGCAGCAAGCGGGAATGCACACCCACGAACGCCTGCCACGCTCGCTCGCGTTCCTCTGGCGGGGCCTTCAGCAGATGTTCGAGCTCGCGCGAATCAACCGGCATCGGTATGCGTCGCAGGGAATGAGAGGGCGAGCGAACTTCGCCCCGTTTTTCGCCAAGCGCAACTCATCATTTGCGCGACCCCAAAAGTCGAACGAAGCAAATCGGCCATTCGGACCATCTAATGTGGGAAGTCGAAAGGGTCGGTCGACGATCACGCTTGGGGGGGGGTGAACTATGGTCAGACGTACTGTCATTGGAGTAACTCTCGTCGGGTTCGCTGTGGGCGTGATGGCGGCGAGATCAGTCCCGAAATCGCCGTGGCCGGATCGGGTGACGGCTCACGAGTGGGGAACCTTCACAACGGTCGCCGGCGAGGACGGCCGAGCGATCGAGTGGCTTCCGCTGAGCGGACCCACCGACCTGCCGTGCTTCGTCGAGCATTTTCAAAACTCGTCGACGCTCAAGATCCTGCCGACCGAAGACGCGCGGCTCATCGACTACGAGGCTGCGCGGTCTCGACTGTGGGGTAAAGTCCGGATGGAGACGCCGGTTCTCTACTTCTATGGCCCCCGCGAAACGGCGCTCAACGTTCAGGTTCGATTTCCGCGGGGGCTGATCACGGAGTGGTATCCGCACGCCAAGGCGACCAACATGGGCGTGACGTCGACGTCGCTTCGCGCTCCGCAATTCTCGAGCATGATCGACTGGGGGCGCGTCGTGATCGCGCCCGCGACCGATGCGAGTGTTCCGAAGGAGAACGGAACCAGTCACTACTACGCCGCACGCGAGACGGAATCGTCGCCGCTCGGCGTCGGACGGCAGACGGAGAAGTTCCTGTTTTACCGCGGCGTGGCAAACTTCGATGTTCCACTCTCTGCACGCGTCGCAAAGGCTGACTCGGTCGAGTTGAGAAATCTCGGCAGCGACGCAATTCCGAACGTCGTCATTTTCGAACGACGCGGCTCAAAGCTCGGCTATCGAATTGGCGGTGAGCTGAAGGCTGGAATGACGCTCGCGGATCCGCCGCTCAATGGATCGCTCGACGGGCTGAGAGCCGACCTTTACAGAATGCTCACGGACGCTGGCCTTTTCCCGAAGGAGGCATCAGCGATGCTCGAGACGTGGCGCGACTCGTGGTTCGAGGACGGCGTCCGCGTCTTCTACATTGTCCCGCGCAAGTCGGTCGACGCAATTCTTCCATTGTCGGTCAGCCCGGCGCCGTCGGCGATCGCCCGTGTGTTCGTCGGCCGAATGGAAGTGTTGACGGCCGACGTCCAGCAAACAGTCGAGACCGCGATCGCGCGCGGCGATTCTGCAACGCTGGGTCGCTATGCACGATTTCTCGCGCCGATCTCCGACCGCATTCTTGCGAAGCGGCCGAGTGCGGCATCAGCGATCCGAGCGGCGACCGAAGCGGCGTACAAATCGTATGTGAGACGGTCGACGGTGTGCGAGTAGCGGAGCGGCGGGAAAGCAGGTTCTTCGCTCGCATCAGGATCACGGAGAATAGAGCGCACTCGCATCGGAGTGATTCATTCCGCCGGAAGAAGTATGTTTCCGGCGTGAACGAAGCACTCCGATGATCGAAGGTATCTGGCGAGACATTCGACACGCGCTGCGGCAACTGCGTCGCGCGCCTGTGTTCACGACGACCGCGATCGTCACGCTCGCCCTTGGGATCGGCGGGACGACCGCTGTCTTCACACTCGTTCACCAAGTCATTCTGCGACCGCTCCCCGTCGTGAAGCCGGAACAGCTCTGGCGCGTCGGGAACGAGGTCCGCTGCTGCTATTCGAGCGGATACGCGCAGAACAACTGGAACTTCTTCTCATGGGACGCCTATCGGCATTTCCGCGACAACACTCCGGCGTTCCAATCGCTCGCCGCGCTTCAGGTTGGCCAGGCTGAGCTCGCGGTCAGGCGCACGGGAAGCGCGACAGCCGCGGAAGCGCGGACCGGCGAGTACGTCTCCGGCAACTTTTTCGAGACGTTCGGCGCGCATGCGTGGCGCGGACGCGTCTTCACGAGCGACGACGATCGCGAGGGCGCTCCGCCCGTTGCCGTTATGAGTTTTCAAACGTGGGAAGCACGGTACGGCTCCGACCCGGCCGTGATCGGGGGGGCGTATGAGATCAACGGACATCCATTTACGATCATCGGTGTAACCGCCCCGGGATTCGTCGGTGCGAAGATCGCCGGCTCCGGCATGCCCGAGCTCTGGCTTCCGCTCGCGGCCGAGCCGATCATCGCCGGACCAACGTCGCGGCTCGAGAATCCAGCGTTGTCGTGGCTTGACCTTATTGGACGGGTTCGCCCAAACACGAACGAGAAAACGCTCGAGTCCCAACTGCGCGTTGAACTTCGTCAATGGTTGGCCGGCCACATCGCGGAGATGGCGCCAAGAGAAGTCGCGGTTCTCGACAAACAGACGCTGCATCTGTCACCCGGTGGCGACGGAGTTTCGCTGATGCGTTCGCAGTACGAAGAGGGACTTCGTCTGCTGCTGATCTCGGCGATCTGTGTGCTTCTCGTCGCGTGCGCGAACATTGCGAACCTCATGCTCGCGCGAGGATTCCGAGATCGACGAGCGACCGCGCTTCGTGCGGCGATCGGGGCGTCACGCGCCCGACTCATGCGCGCCGCGTTCGCTCAAAGCCTCACACTCGGCGTCATCGGCGCGATCGTCGGCATTGCTGTCGCATACGGGGGCGCGGCGCTGATCATTCGTCTCGCGTTCGGCGACTCGACCGCGTTCGTTCCACTCGACGCGTCGCCATCGATACCGGTGTTGGTATTTGCATTGGTCGTCTCCGTGACGACTGGAATCGTATTCGGAATTGCGCCGGCATTTGTCACGTCGCGCGCCGATCCAATCGAGGCGTTGTCCGGTTCGAGTCGGGTTGCCGGTGGCAACCGCCGCTGGGTTCAGAAGACGCTCGTCGTCGCGCAAGCCGCGATGTCGCTCGTGCTATTGAGCGCAGCGGCGATGCTCGCGCGCACCGTTCGAAACCTCGAGAACGAGAACTTCGGGTTCGACGCAAACGGCCGGTTCCTCGTCTCGATCGATTCGAAACTTTCCGGTCGCTCGCCGGAGGGGCTGGATCAGCTATACCGTGAAATCGAATCTCGTTTGCGAAGCATTCCCGGTGTTCGCGCCGCCAGTCCAATCCTCTATGGTCCGCTCAGCGGACTTCACTGGTCGCACGATGTTCGGATAGACGGACGTCCGGAACCTCGACCGACCGACGATCAATCGTCTGACTGGAATCGTGTCTCGCCGAGCTACTTCGAGACAATCGGCAATCGCGTCATTGCCGGCCGACCGTTGAATGACGGCGACGATTCGCGATCGCGTCCGGTCGCCGTCGTCAATCAAGCGTTCGTGAACCGATTCCTCGGCGATCGAAATCCCATTGGCCAACGGTTCGGCCCATCGCCGTCCAAGAATGCGAGGACATACGAAATCGTGGGTGTGGTTCCCGACGTTCGGTTCTTCGCGAATCTGCGTGAGCCAATCGCTCCGATGTATTTCGTCCCCGAAGCGCAGAGCGTGCAGTTCACCGAAGCCGAGACGCAAAGCCGGCAAATCTGGTCGCACTATTTGTACAGCGTCCTCATCTCGACGCGCGGAGCTCCGTCAAACCTCGAAGCGCAAGTTCGGCAGGCGATCGCCGCTGCCGATCCGAGCGTCGTGATGTACAACGTGCGCTCGTACTCTCAGGTGATTCGGTCGAACTTCGCGCAGCAGCGGATGATCGCGAGTCTCGCGTGGTTGTTCGGCGCGGTTGGACTGCTCATCGCCGCGGTTGGGCTCTACGGCGTCACTGCGTACGGCGTGGAACAGCGCACGAGCGAGATCGGCGTTCGCATCGCACTCGGCGCAGAGCGTCGATCGGTAGTCGTGATGGTTCTCCGTCACGCGACGCGGCAGCTCGCGATCGGAGTGCTTCTCGGAATTCCGGCGGCGATCGGCGTCGGGGCGCTGATCTCGAGCCATCTGTTCGGTGTCCGCCCGTGGGATGTCCAAACGCTCGCGAGCGCGGTGGTCGTGCTTTGTGTCGCGGCAGTCATTGCGGCGCTCATTCCGGCGCGGCGCGCAGCTCGAGTCTCACCGATGGAGGCGTTGAGGGCGGAGTGAGCTGCGGATGACAGGGGGCCGAGATAGCCGAGTGTCTCTCTCTCGGTTCAGCCACTCAACAGAGGATCTTGATGCTCGACCGGCTTCGAGGTGACGCTTCCTTTACACTTCGCTCACTTCGCCGAGCGCCGACGTTCACGGTCACGGTCGTGCTGATCCTTGGATTGGCGATCGGAATGTCGAGCGCGATGTTCACTGTGTTTCGCTCGGTCTTGCTGACGCGGCTCCCCGTTCGCGATCAGGATCGAGTCGTGGAGCTATCGGGCGTGGCGAAGGGAGCCGCGAGTGAGCTTCCGATCTCGCCGATACAAATGAAGCGATTTCGGGATCAATCCCGGACACTCTCCAAAGTCGGTGGATTCGCGCATTGGCGCGCTGTGGAGGAAGCGTTGACCGACGGCGATCGACGACTCACGCTCAAGAGTGCTGTCGTGACGGAGGAATTCTTTGACGTTCTCGGCGCGAATCCGGCGATCGGCCGCTTCTTTCGAAAAGGCGAAGGCTTCGATTGGGGAGCCAACGTCACCGGAGTCGGCGTTCCGATCGTTCTGAGCTATTCCGCGTGGAAGCGCGACTTCGGCGGCGATTCGTCGGTCGTCGGTCGCCGCATCAGATGGCCGGTGTTGAACTGGACTCTCGACGTGATCGGGATCGCGCCGGCTGGACTCGATTATCCGCGAGGCGCCGAATACTGGGTCTCAGCAAACTACGGGAGCATCGACATCCTCGCGCGGTTGGCGCCGGGCGCGACGATCGAAGAGGCGCGGCAGGAATTTCAGAGTTTTCTAGCGCACGATCCCGAGCTTGTCAGCTACGGCGCGACCGCGCTCGGCGCACAGGTTCACACGGTTCGTGAGATGGTCGTGGGCGATTCGCGTCCGGCGCTGCTCGCGCTCACCGCCGCCGTTGCGCTTCTGCTCATCCTCGCCTGCGTGAACGTCGGGAATCTCTTGCTGCTGCGTGCATCCGGCCGCGTCCGCGAAATGGCTATTCGTCGCGCCATCGGTGCGTCGGCAGCTGACCTTGTGCGTCAGTTGATGACCGAAAGCGTTCTGCTCGCGATCGTCGGCGGCGGCATTGGGGTGTTGCTCTCGCGGATTCTCCTCAATGGCGTGGTGAGATTGGCGCCAAGCGGTCTGCCGCGCGCGGATTTGATTGCCGGGGCGGGAACGCCGCTCGCAGTTGGCGCACTGGTCACGGGCGCATCAGTGCTGCTCTTCGGCGTGTTACCGTCGTTCGCGGCGCTGCGGTTCGATCTGTCATCACCGCTTCGGTCAGACAATCGGTCGGGAACGGAAGGACGACGGCTGCGAAACGTCCGACAGGCGTTAGTGGCATCGCAGATCGCGCTCGCTATCGTCGTGCTCGCGGGAGCCGGATTGCTGGTTCGCAGTCTCGCGAAGCTCACCTCGATCGACATGGGCTATTCGCCAGAGCATGTCACACTGCTCAACTTCGCGTTGCCCTGGCTGAAGTTCTCCAACGAGTGTCGTCCGAAAGTCGCGCAGATGACGCCTGCTGATAGCGCGCGATGGAATCAGTGTTCGTCGTCGATGAACTACGCGGCACACGAGCGGGTCATGGCGAGCCTTCGGCAGGTCTCCGGCGTCGCGAGCGTCTCTCCCGAGGGTGTCCCGCCATTCCTCGGCTCCAACGTCTGGATGGGACGCTACGCGTCACGCGATCAGACCGACGCCGAGTCGCGCGCGAATCCGTGGTTCGGGTTTGATGCGGTGGGGCCCCAGTACTTCGACGCGCTTGGAGTAAAACTCATTGCTGGTCGGTCGTTCACCGACGCAGATCGCGAAGGTTCGCCGCGAGTCGCAATCATCAGCGAGGCGATCGCGCGTCGATTCTGGCCGAACGAATCCGCGCTGGGAAAGCAACTCCGGCAAGGCGAAGATCATACGCCGGATTCGCTGATCACCGTCGTCGGCGTCGCGCACGATTTTCACTATCGGCAGCATCGCGAGAGCACGCCGACCGTCTTTCGTCCGTACCGGCAACTGTTGGCGCAGGGATATCTCGTGATGCGCACTCGCGGTGCTGGCATCGCAACGTCGACGCTTCAGCGCGCCGTCGACGGGGCGGGAGGGGGGACGACATTCATTCGGGCGCAGTCGATGGATGCGCTGATCGAGCCACAGCTGTCGACACCGCGGTTCGATGCGCTGTTGCTTTCGGTCTTCGCGATTGCGGCCGTCGTTCTTGCCGCGGTGGGCCTCTACGGCATCATGGCGTCGTCGGTCAGTCAGCAAACGCGCGAGCTCGGAATACGAATGGCGCTCGGCGCGACCGCGGCGGGGGTCCGAAACATGGTCCTGCGTCAGGCACTCATCGTTGCGATCGCCGGAACCGTGGTTGGTTTGGTTGGCGCAGTCGTTGGAGCGCGGCTGTTGACATCGATGTTGTTCGAGGTCAGCCCCTCAGACCCCTCGACGCTTGCCGCGGTTTCGATCCTGTTGCTCGCGACGGCGATCGGTGCCGCCTACGTGCCTGCGCGTCGCGCCACGCGAATTGATCCGGCGAGGGCGTTGAGAGCGGAGTAAAGCGAATCCTCCGCTCGCTTCGCGAGCATGGGATAACGGTCAGCGCGCGACTTTGACGACGGTGTCCCAGGTGCGTGTCGTCTGATCTTTGCCGAAGCAGTTTTCGATGAGCTTCATGAAGACTGGGCCTGTCGCCGTGCGCGTGTACGCGCTGAACGCTTCACCGCCGATCACGACGAGCACACGGGCGCCTTCCTGTTCGATCGGAAGCTCGAGCTTCGAGACGCAACCGTCGCGGAGAAACGTGACGACGCGCTTGGCGTCGGGCGCGACCTTCATCGTTCGATACGGATCGGTCTCGAGCAGCGTCTGAAGCTCGTCGACGGGACGCACGATCGTCATGAAGGTTCGTCCGAGCTCCGACTGCATCGCGGACTCGGCTTTTTTCTCGAGTGACGTCGGCTTCGATTTCGGCGCGGTGAACACGACGTTGCCGCTGCCAAGCACAGTTTTGACGTCGGTGAAACCCGCGCGCTCGAATGCCTTCTTGAGCTCGGGCATCCTGCAGTTCATCGGCATGACGCCTCGGAGGAATGCAGCGTAGCGCGGCATGACGGGAGAATCTAGCGTCAACCGAGTCGACGAACCAATCCAACACGATGACGAGAGTTCGAACCAGCAGCATCACGATGTCGATCGATGGCTACATAGGCCGCATCAGGGTGGAGGGCTCGACGAGCGCCCGCACGTCTATCGTCCGGCGTTCCGGCCGATCAGCCTTTTCGCTCGAACAGCTTTCGATACTCCCCGTACCCTTCCGCTTCGAGCTTATCCACCGGCACAAACCGCAGCGAAGCTGAATTCATGCAATAGCGCTGACCGCCCGCCTCTTTCGGGCCGTCATCGAACAGGTGTCCGAGGTGCGAGTCGCTTCCCACGGAACGAACCTCGGTGCGCACCATGCCGAATTGGCGATCGGACTTCGTCGTCACGTTCGACTTGTCGATTGGCTTCGTGAAGCTCGGCCAACCCGTTCCGGAGTCGTACTTGTCGAGGGAGCTGAACAGCGGCTCGCCACTCACGACGTCGACGTAGATCCCCGCCTCGTGGTTGTTCCAGTACTCGTTGCGAAAGGGCGGCTCCGTCCCCTCGTGCTGCGTCACCTGGTACTGCATCGGGGTGAGCTTCTGCTTGAGGTCATCGTCGGACGGCTTCTTATAGTTGTCCATTCTGTCTCCTCGTCTTCAATATCCACGACGGAAATTTATGGACGGGGTGCACCCGGCAGGCTCTTTCGCGAATATTGAGGCACTCTCCGGACGCCGCCACGCCGCCACGCTGCACTCCGCATCCAATGTGCCGATCAGCACGCTCTGAAAGCATGCTCCATCGCCCTCGTCGCGCGCGCGCGCGCGCAGTCTCCCTCTCTGTCGTCGTCGCGATCGCCGCCTGCCGAGCGCCGGCGACGACGGCCGTGCCGCCGACGAGGGACGTCGCTCCGAGCATGCCGATCGTTCCAGCGCCGGTCACCGCGGAAATCTCGGCGACCGACAGCTTTCAGGTGACGCCGCGCACCGCCGTGTACGTCGACGGAGCGGCGAGCGCAGAAGTGCAGGCGATCGCCGACTACGCGGCAAACATGATCTCCAACGTGATCGGCACTCCGGCGCAACGGCTCGTCGCAGGCGGATCGGTGCCAGACTCGAACATCGTCGTCGCCATTGATCTATCTCGCAGTGACCTTGGCGACGAAGGCTACGAGCTCAACTCGACTCGCACGTCGGTCAAGGTTGTCGCATCGCAACCCGCGGGGCTGTTCCACGGCGTTCAGACGCTGCGCCAGCTGCTCCCGGCCGGGATCGAACATCAGGGCTGGTATAACAGAAAGGCAAAGCTTCCGGTCGCGCACGTCGTCGACACGCCACGCTTTGCATGGCGGGGCGGAATGCTCGATGTCTCGCGACATTTTTTGCCGCCGAGCGATGTCAAGCGATTCATCGATCTCTACTCGCTCTATAAGCTGAATCGTCTCCATTTGCACTTGAGCGACGACCAAGGCTGGCGCATCGAGATCAAAAGTTGGCCGAAGCTCACGGAAGTCAGCGGTCCGACGGCAATCGGCGGAGCAAGGGGTGGCTTCTACACGCAGGCCGAGTATGCCGATATCGTCGCGTACGCGAAGTCACGATACATCACGGTCGTGCCCGAGATCGACATGCCCGGGCACTTCAACGCCGGCTTGATGGCGTACCCGGATCTCAAGTGCGATCGCACCGCGCCGCCGCCGTTTACACGGGTAGGCGGTCCGCCGAATTCGCTTTGCGTGACGCGCGACAGTGTGTTCGGCTTCATCTCGGACGTCGTTCGAGAGATCTCCGCCGCGGCGCCGACGCCGTACTTCCACTTCGGCGGCGACGAAGTTCAGCGAATGTCCAAGGACGACTATCGCAACTTCGTGCTGCGTGTCGAGCAAATCGTAACAAGTGCCGGACCGCGACCGATCGGGTGGAGCGAGATCGCGCCGATCAATCTTTCACCGAACACGATCGTTCAGCATTGGACGAAAGATTCGGTGCAGCTGCACGCGGCTCGCGGCGGGAAGGTGATTCTGTCGCCGGGCCCGCACGCGTATCTCGACATGAAATACGACTCGAGCACGGCGCTCGGCCTCATGTGGGCTGGTCTCATCGATCTCAAGCGCGCGTATGACTGGGATCCTGCGACTCTCATCCCGGGCGTCACCGAACAATCGATCCTCGGCGTCGAAGGACCGCTGTGGGCGGAGACGCTCATATCGCGGAGCGACTACGAGTACATGGAGTTTCCGCGACTCATCGCCCTCGCCGAGCTTGGATGGTCGCCTGCGTCCCGACTCGGCTGGGACGATTTCCGCCGGCGCGTCGGTGCTCAAGGCGCACGTCTCGCGGCACTCGGCGTGAACTTCGCGCGAGTGCCGGGAATCGATTGGACTTGGTGATCACTAGTCAGCCGCGAGTTCCGACGCTTGCCAATGGCGATCGCGCGGTCCGACGTAGACGGATTTCGGCCGAATCAGTCGATTCGCCTCGCGCTGCTCGATGGCATGGGCGATCCACCCACTGACACGCGCGATCGCGAACGTCGGCGTGAAGAGTGGGACGTCGAGCCCGAGTCCGTGGAGTAGCAAGGCGGTGTAGAACTCGACATTTGTCTGCAGTCGTCGGCCGGGCTTGTATTCCTCGAGCAAACGAATCGCCGTCGCCTCCACTTCGCGCGCGAGCGAGTACAATCGCATGTCACCCGCTCGCGTGAACAAACGCTCGGCGGCGGCGGCGAGGACGTCGGCGCGCGGATCGCGCACTTTGTAGACGCGATGACCGAAGCCCATCAGTCGATCGCCGGCTTCGATTTTCGCGCGAAGCACTGATTCGGCGCGCGACGTTTCGCCGATCTCGAAGACCGTTTCGAGCGCAGGGCCCGGCGCGCCTCCGTGCAACGGACCCTTGAGCGCGCCGACCGCGCCAACGACTGCCGAGACGAGATCCGAGCCGGTCGACGTGATCACTCGGCAGGTGAAGGTGGAGGCGTTCAGTCCGTGATCGACGACCGTGTTGAGATACGTCTCCATCGCTCGTACACGCTCGGCGTCCGGGACGTCACCACTGAGCATGTAGAGGTAGTTCGCTGCATGATCGAGATCGGCGCGCGGTGGGATTGGGTCGTTGTTCGATGAAAGGCGCGAGAAAGCAGCAACGATCGTCGGCGCGATCGCGACAATCGCGGTTGCGTCGGACGAGACGAGTGAGACGGTGCCGAGGGCGATGCGGAGTGCGTCCATCGCGTCGACCTTGGCTTTGGAGCATTCGCGGATGATTGCGAGTGTGGCCGGGAGAAGTGAGCGCCGCGCGGCGAGCTCCGCTCGGAACGATTCGAGCTCGCGTGTTGTGGGAAGGTTTCCGTGCCAGAGGAGCCACGTCGTCTCCTCGAAGGTTGCATGGGCCGCGAGGTCGTCGACGCGGTATCCGGCGATGATGAGCTCACCGGCGTCGCCGTCGACGTGGCTGAGGCGCGTCGCCGCGGCAACGACGCCCTCGAGGCCGTTGGAGATGGAGGTGTCGTTTGTCATGGACGCAACGTAGGCTTGTCTTCACAGGACAGTCAATGTTGATTCATCGATCAATATGCCACGACAATCTGAGAGCCCATCGACATCGGTGAGTGCCGCCGAGGCGTCGCGAACCCTCGGCGTGACGCGCGCAACGCTCTACGCGTACGTGAGTCGCGGTCTGATTCGCTCCGAGCCGGGCACGTCGGCGACGCGCGAGCGGCGGTATGCGCGAGAGGACATCGACCGGCTCAAGCGTCGTTCGGAGGAGCGACGAGATCCCGACAAGGTTGCGTCGCACGCCCTGCAATGGGGAATGCCGGTACTCGAATCGGCGATCACGCTGATTGCCGGCGGGCGTCTCTATTATCGCGGCCACGACGCCGTTGCTCTCTCGAAAGAACAGTCTGTAGACGCGGTGGCCTCGCTGATCTGGACCGGGACGCTCGAGGGCGCGCGACCGACGCCGAAACCATCGAGAGGACGTCGACCGAGCCTGAAGGCGGAGCCATTCATCGTCCGCGCGCAGTCGACCCTGGCGCTCGCCTCGGCGGAGGATCCACGCGCGTTCGATCTTCGTCCCGAAGGTGTCGCGGAAACTGGATGGCGGATTCTCGGTCTCGTCGTCGATGTCGCGGCTCCGGGAGCGAAAGAGTCGACGATCGACGCAACGCTCGCGCGCGCGTGGGGAGCTCGCTCCGCTGGCCAGGACGTCATCCGCGCCGCGATGATTCTGTGCGCGGATCACGAGCTCAATGTCTCTGCATT
>Ga0070683_100000699_pt1 | contig 24390 bp, 11 predicted proteins | sample KBSC713LmetaG_FD_64662 | JGI IMG/M metagenome (GOLD analysis project Ga0070683, IMG submission 64662) | Corn rhizosphere microbial communities from Kellogg Biological Station, Michigan, USA - KBS C7.1-3L metaG | ecosystem: Host-associated > Plants > Roots > Rhizosphere ... | reverse complement strand
ACCATCGGATACCCGGCGAGGACGCCGTTCTCCAACGCTTCCTTGATGCCCTGCTCGACGGGCGCGATGTACTCACGCGGAATCACACCGCCGACCACCTTGTCCTCGAACACGAAGCCGGCGCCGACATCCGACGGCTCCATGTTGATCACGACGTGGCCGTACTGACCCTTACCGCCCGACTGGCGAATGAACTTGCCTTCGACCTTCTCGACGCGGCGGCGAATGGTCTCACGATACGCGACCTGCGGACGACCGATGTTCGCGTCGACCTTGAACTCGCGCATCATACGATCGACGATGATCTCGAGGTGGAGCTCGCCCATGCCTGAGATGATCGTCTGCGACGTCTCCTCGTCCGTGTGAACGCGGAACGTCGGATCTTCTTCCGACAACTTCGCCAACGCGATACCGAGCTTGTCCTGGTCCGCCTTCGTCTTCGGCTCGATCGCGACGTCGATGACCGGATTCGGGAACTTCATCGCCTCGAGGATGATCGGATGATCATCATCGCACATCGTGTCGCCAGTGCGCGTGTCCTTGAGACCGATCGCGGCGGCAATGTCGCCCGCGCGCACTTCTTCGATCTCCTCACGCTTGTTCGCGTGCATCTGCAACAGACGGCTGACGCGCTCGCGCTTGTCCTTCGTCGAGTTGTAGACGTAGGAGCCGGCCTTGAGCACACCTGAGTAAACTCGAAAGAACGTCAACTTTCCGACGAACGGATCGGTCGCGATCTTCGACGCGAGCGCCGCGAACGGCGCGTCGTCGGAGGGCGGACGCTCTTCGAAGTGCTCGTCGTGGTGCGGCAGGTGTCCCTTGATCGGCGGAATGTCCACCGGCGCCGGGAGGTAGTCGATGACCGAATCCAACAACGCCTGCACACCCTTGTTCTTGAACGACGCACCGCACAACACCGGGATCATCTGCCCGGTGACCGTCGCGACACGAATCGCCTTACGAATCTCGTCGAGCGTCAGCTCTTCGCCGCCGAGATAGCGCTCCATGAGCGCATCGTCCTGGGCGACCGCGACTGCATGGTCGATCAGTTCATGGCGCGCCTGTTCGACCGCGTCGTGGAACTGCGCGGGAACCTCGACGACCGTAAACGTCTTGCCAAGCGTCTCTTCATCGAAGATGTATTGCTTGCGCTCGAGGACGTCGATGTGGCCCGTGAACAGTTCACCCGAGCCAACCGGCAGCTGCAGCGGATAGGCGTTCTTCGACAAGCGATCGCGAATCATTTGCATGCAGCGATCGAAGTCCGCACCGGTCCGGTCCATCTTGTTCGCGAAGATGATGCGCGGAACGCCATAGCGATCAGCCTGACGCCATACCGTCTCGGTCTGCGGCTCGACGCCGGCAACCGAGTCGAGCAATGTCACGGCGCCATCGAGCACGCGCAGCGAACGCTCGACTTCGACCGTGAAGTCGACGTGCCCCGGCGTATCGATGATGTTGATGCGATACTCGATGCCGTTGCGGGTCCAGAACGCCGTCGTCGCGGCCGACGTGATCGTGATGCCGCGCTCCTGCTCCTGCTCCATCCAGTCCATCGTCGCGGTGCCTTCATGCACCTCGCCGATTTTGTGGGCTTTGCCGGTGTAGTACAGGATGCGCTCAGTCGTCGTCGTCTTACCGGCATCGATGTGGGCCATGATGCCGATATTGCGATAGCGCTCGAGCGGGGTTGTGCGGGCCATATATGCGGTTCAGAAAATGACTATTTGACTTCTCTAATGGGGAGCCGACCAACAGCGACCGGCCCCCGACGTCCACCAGCAAAAACGCGGGTGGACCGGGCCCCTCACGAGGGCGGTATCCATCCGCTATCGCCGGGTACGCTCGCAACTGCTGCACGAGTGGGGACCCGAGGCGCGCCGAAGAAACCATCCCTTCGACGTTGAATTGTCCTGCGTTGCTTTTCGGGAGCCGCTGCATTCATCTCGAATGCGTTGGCCGGAGCAGTCCCGTGCGTTATTGCACGCCCATCAGAGTCGGCTCGCAGTGCGCCGAAAACAATCGCTACGGACTGTCAAATCCCGTAGCCCCTTGAATTTATTGGGAGTTGAGCGCGTGTCAACCTGTCGCAGGTCTCGGGGCCCAGGTCCCAGGTCCCAGGTCCCAGGTCCCAGGTCTCCGATGTCGGGCCCTCACGCCAGGCTGCGACCTGCGACCTGAGACCTGAGACCGGTTGCCCTAACAGGGCCGCAATCATATATCACGCCCGTTCCACAGCCTCTCCCAATCCGACCAAATGCCTGAGATCGCGCAGATCGGCAAATACCAGATCGTCGAGCAGGTCGGAGAGGGCGCCATGGGAGTCGTCTACCGGGCCACCGACCCCGTCCTCAATCGCACCGTCGCCATCAAAGTCATGAGCGACGCCCTCGCCCGAAATGACGACCTCCGAGGCCGCTTTCTCCGAGAGGCACAGGCCGCCGGCTCCCTCCAGCATCCGAACGTTGTCACCATCTACGACTTCGGTGAGGTGAACGGCCACCTCTACATCGCTATGGAGTTCGTCAAAGGCGAAGACCTCGAAGCCCTTCTGGCAAAAAAGGTCCCGCTCGCGGTAACCGACAAGATCGACATCGTCATCGACGTACTCCGCGGCCTCGCCTACGCGCACAAGCACGGCATCGTCCACCGCGACATCAAGCCGGCCAACATCAGGATCGACGACGACGGCCGCGCTCGCATCATGGACTTCGGTATCGCCCACTTGTCGTCGTCGAACATGACTCGAACCGGCGTCATGGTCGGGACACCCGCCTACATGGCACCGGAGCAGATCGTCGGTGGCGGCATCACCGCTCAGACAGATCTGTTCTCCGTCGGAGCCGTTCTGTACGAGTTGCTCGCGGGAGAGAAGCCGTTTCAAGGCGATAGCCTACAAACGGTGATGTACAAGATCGTCACCGCCCCCAATCCCCCCCTCGCCACCGAGCGACTCGGCCTCCCGGCGGCGCTTGCTCCTATCGTGGAACGCGCGTTGGCGAAAGACGCGGGCGACCGATATCCCGGCGCGCAAGAAATGGCCAATGCGCTCACGGACGTGCGCTCCAAGCTCGACCGGGCCGCCGCCGCGGTCCCTTTGCGCTCGGTGATCGACACCGCGCTCGCCGGTCGGCGCGCGACTGAAGAACATGCCGCCCAAAAACGCGATGCTGCTCGAAAGGGTGTCGCGATCGCGGGACTCGGAGTTGGTGCCGCCGGTGTCGCGTTAGCACTTTTCACGTTCTTCAATCACCGCGGACCTCGACCATCCAGCCCCGGTCTAGAGCCGCCGACTCCCGTCGTAGCGTCGACTCCCAGTCCATCGACCGATTCGATTGCGCTCGTGCACGCGCAACAGCCGACAACGCCTGCGCCGAAGGCCAAACCAACGCCCCCGTCTCGAACGGTCGGGACATCGGTTCAGCAGGTTGCGCCAAAGGAGTCGAAGTCCGAGCCGCCGAGCAGTGTATCGCCGGCGACATCGCTCATTCGCGGCTTGCAGGCGACGTCGATGGACAACCGCCGCCGTGCCGTCGCCGCCGGCGCATCACTCGAACAACTTCGACTCGGCGATGAAAGCAATCGCGCCGCCGATACGTTGATCGCGCGCGACAAGCTTTCGGAAGCCGCGGCGAAGCTCAACGAAGCCGCCGCCGCGTGGAGCGTTGCCGAACGCGACGCCCGCGTTGCGGCGTCTGCCGCCGAGGCGCGCGGAAAGACTGTTGCGGCTGATCCTCCAAAGGTCGACCCTCCCGCGGCCGCCGCGTCGTCGACGCCGCCGAGCCAACCCGCCGCACCCAAGCTCCCCGCCGCGTCGGCGCGAACGGAAATCGAAGTCGCCGTCGCAGCATACGCACGCGCGATCGAGTCGCGAGACATCGCTGAAGTCCGTCGTGCCTATCCGGGTATCACGGCATCGCAGGCAACCGGCTTCGAGCAATTCTTCTCTTCCGTCCGCACTCTAAAAGCGACGTTCTCGCTCTCGAGTCTCGACGTCAGTGGAGCTTCCGCGGAAGGCAAGCTCGCGGGCACTTACGAGTATGTCACGAGCGCCGGCAAGGCCGAACGTCAGCCCGTCGCCTTCCAGGCGTCGTTTCGTCGCGACGCTGGAAGCTGGAAACTCGCGTCCGTTCGTTGATTCGATCGACCTCGACTAGAACGCGAACTCCACTCCCGTCGTGTAGGTGAGATTCGCGCGCAAACCTCCGCGATTGAGCGGAACCAGCGCGTTCGTGATGATAGTAAATCCGTTGTCCGTGACGAACTTGAAGCCGAACGAACCATTCACGACGTCGTCGGCGATATCAGGTATCGTCGTCGGATTGACGGTCCGCTTGAACGGAACGTCGTAGACTACCGGCGGCGGAAGATGAAGCTTCGATCTGCCAACCTGCATTGCGCTGACGACGTCCGCCGCGAGCGTTACGTGGTGCGAGATCAATTGGTCGAAGCCGGCTGTCGCCAACACAGCGTCGTTCTGCTGGCGCCCACCGCGAAATGCGTAGCCGGAGTTCACGTGCGCTGCCATCGGCCCGAAGCGCGCGGAAACGATCGCCAGTCCGCGCGCCGAGAACTGTCCCGAGCCGAGGAGCTCGGAGTCGTCACCCGTCGCGAACCGCGCGTCCGCCAACAACGCAATGTTAGTTTTTTCTGATTGGTGAACGCTAAACTTCGTCCGGACCGCGACGTCACCCAGCCCGAACGCCGACCCGTCGACCGATCGAGTCGCGTTGAGGACCGGATTCGACGGCGTCCCCGCGAAAAAATGAGCTGCTGTCGTGCCGCCGAACGGGAAGATGTTCGCGTCACTCTGCCCATGCAGCGAAGTCGAGACGAGTGGCAGCACGAATCCGACGTCGAGCCGATCGGTGAGTCCATACGTCGCGTAGATCGATGTCACCGCGACGTTGAGATCCAACGCGAGCTTGAACTGCATCACATCGTTTTCGAGGTTCGGAACGCCCATCAGCTTGCACGACGCGTGGTAGATCGAGTCGCAACCGGCGAAGTCGACATTCTCGTGAGTGAAGAACAGCTCGATGTTGTTGAGGTCCACGCCGCGAAGCGACGACAGATGTGAGCTCGTGCGTCCGACACCGATGACGGTTCGTCCGCGGCCGATCGTTTGTCCCCGCTCGGCGAAGATTGGTCCGGCCGACGCCTCGACTCGCACTGGCACGCCGGCCTCGAATCGGAAGGACGCACCGCCGCTCGTCGACCCGATCGGGGCATTCGCGATGTTCGCGCTGATCGCGTTCGTGATGAACGAGATCAAGCTTCCGTTCGCCGAGACGGCCGACGGCACGAAATGCGATCCGTGCGCGCGAATGTCCGCGGGGTTGTTCGGATCTGCTGATCCGCTGAGAAAGAGCGGATCTTCGCCGTCGCCGAAGATGAACAGTTGGGAAATTTTTTCGCGAAGCCCCTGTGCTTCGACTGCGCTGGACAACGCGAACAACGCGAGTGCGGCAGTGAGAACGCGACGCATGCTGCTCCGAGATGGGTGAAAGGCCGGACATGCACAGCGGAAACGAGCAATAGCCAATTCGCTGCGCGTTGGGAATAGTGCGCGACTGCCGTCACCCGCGAAATCAGCGCTGCACCCATGCGAACGGCCCTCTTTCCCTCGCTCGGCCGGGGCTTTGTCTCGGGCAGCAATAATGGGTTCTAGTTCGGCGGCGTGTCCGAAAGGCGGATCGTCGCCGGGATGGGCATCGCTCGCCATTGCCCGCCCGCATCGCGACCGAGCCCGATGACGGTTCCAATGATCGCCCCGACAAATGCACCGGCGGCGAGACCGGGGGTCGCGACCTCCGACTTGCACGGCCCCTCATAGAAGCACTTCGGACCGGCCAGCCGACCGAGTATCGCGCCCGTCACGAGCCCCACAAGCAGGCCCGTTCCCGCGTGGTTGGAGCGTGCGCCCTCGTAGAACTGCATCCGGAACGAGCGGACGCGCGTCCTCTCGAAGTCTCCCACCCAGCATCCGTAGGACCGAGTGACAATGATTGTGTCGACTTGTCGCGCGGCGACGGCGCCCTCGCATTTCATCTCCGGATTCACGACTTCGAAGTCGACGATAGTGCCGCGTCGAAGCTCCGACCATTGATCTTGCGGCGGCTTCTGGCCGTTTGCGGTATCGACCGAAAGGGCGGTCCCGGAAATCACGATTGCCGACGAGAAGGCAACTGCCTTCGAGATGTACCGCCAGCTTGAACGACGGAGTCGGAGCGACATGTGGAATCCATTCGTGGGGGTGGGTGGCAGGAAACCTGTATCGTGTCGCTCGCGATACTATGCTCCCTCCACCATCGAACCCATACGTGGGATGACGTAGCGGCCGCAAAAGCAAACCCCCGTCGAGCGACGCTCGACGGGGGTTTGGCTGGTTTTGGAACGCTGCCGTTCTACCAGCGATAGTGCGCGAACGCCTTGTTCGCGTCGGCCATGCGGTGCGTGTCTTCCTTCTTCTTCACGGCATTGCCTTCACCCTTCGACGCCGAGATGATCTCGGCAGCGAGCTTCTCCGACATCGACTTCTCGTTGCGCTCACGCGAGTACGAGATGAGCCAACGCATCGCCAGCGCCGTGCGGCGCTCCGGACGCACTTCCACCGGTACCTGGTACGTCGCACCGCCGACTCGGCGGCTCTTCACTTCGACGACCGGCTTGAGGTTCGCGAGCGCCTGCTTGAAGACGTTCACCCCCGGCTGGCTCGTGCGGCTCTCGACGAGGTCCATCGCGCCATAGAAAATGCGTTCGGCAGTGGACTTCTTGCCCTGCAGCATCATCGCGTTGATGAACTTCGAAACCGTCTGGCTGTCGTAACGGGCGTCAGCCAGGATCGGACGCTTTACTGACCCTTTGCGGCGGCTCACTTCTTACCTCCCGCCGCACCAGCCTTCGGCTTCTTCGTGCCGTATTTCGAGCGGCTCTGGTTACGGCCGTTCACGCCGGAGGCGTCAAGCGAACCGCGAACGATGTGATAGCGAACACCCGGGAGATCCTTCACACGGCCGCCGCGCACGAGCACGATCGAGTGCTCCTGGAGGTTGTGGCCTTCGCCGGGGATGTAGGCGATGACTTCGAAGCCGTTCGTCAAACGAACCTTGGCAACTTTACGCAGCGCCGAGTTCGGCTTCTTCGGGGTGGTGGTGTACACGCGGGTGCAAACACCGCGGCGGAACGGGTTCGACTTGAGCGCCGGCGACTTCTCTTTCTTGACGACGTCCTGGCGGCTCCGTCGGACGAGCTGATTGATCGTTGGCATGAATGACGGAAAATGCGAACGGGATAGCCCCGTGGATGCACTTCCCCCGATCGAAAGTGGCCGGGGGAGACTGGACAAGGTAGCCACGTTCGTCAACGCTGTCCACCCCGGCGGCGGGTCTAACGGACCCAGTGCCGAAGTCAGCGGCGGTGGTTCTAACGGACCCGGTGCCAAAGTCATCCCGAGCGACGCGAGGGATCGCTCTGCCTTGCAGCGCTACCGCTTTCCGCCCTTCCCTCTCGGCTTCGTCCAAACGGCGATCGCCCCACACCCCTGCTGTTTCGGCCCGCGGTCGATTGTGCCAAACGAGAAGAGCGCGGGGAGCGGCTGACTCGGATAGACCTCGATCGCGGCGACGTCCTCCGGCCGAACGAGACTGTTGATGTCGTCCGCGTCGATGTCGGCCATGAACAAACCGTCGATGAAGATCGACGGTGCGCATCGGTCGCTCTTGGTCTGCGGATCGGTGAAAATGCCGCGCATCGTGAGTTGCCTGTGCTCCATCTCTCCTGGAATCGCCCCGAAAAATGTGTCCGAGCTGTTCCGATTGACTATGACGCCCGGAGCCTGTCGGAAAACATCCGAGGTGACGGCAGGATGAAGCTTGGCGATGTCGTCGGCAGTGAAGAAATGCCCGTTCTGCGAATGTCGACGTTCCTCGAACCCCAACAACCTGCGCTGCGCCGTGCGATCTGCCCGCACACGAACGGTGTCGAGCACGGAGGCCGTCGTCTGGAGCGACACGTTGATCGCCGGCGCGTCGTCGACGACGTCGACCGCGGTTCGCGTTTGATAGTAGCCGATGGCGCGCGTCTGAACGACATGCGTCCCACCGGGCGCCTTTGCGATTGTCCACGCGCCGCGTTCATCAGCACGCGTCTGTGGGCCGCCGATGATTCCAACTGAGGCGCCGGGGACCGCCCTCCCATTTGGTCCGGTCACGAGTCCATGGAGCGGCGCCGTGTCGTTACTGTCAGACGCAAGAAACAGATCGCGATGCACGAGCCCGTTGTCGCTGATCTCGACACCGCCGGCATCAGTCGACACTCCATTTCTCGCGGCGCTGACGAAAACGGTTCCGGCCTGCGGCGCGCCGCAGATGAAGTACCAACCGTTGCCGAGACTCGACGTGTTGCGCGTCGCTGTACGCTCGCTGACCTTCCCGCCGAGGCTCAGTGAAACCTCGAGCCATTCTGCCGTGACAGTAGCCCCGCCGATCGGCTCGTGTCGTGTGTCGCGAACGACGCCGACAATGAGCGCACCGGAGTCTCTCGCCGCGCCGCAGATGATCGATCGCATTCGCAACGGACTCGGCGTCGACAGGTTGACGTGGAGCGGCGCATTGTCGACGACAACGGTGCTGGCGAGCGGAGGCACGCCAATCGAGTCGAGCAGCGGATGAATGAACCCGATCAGGTAGCGACCCGACGTGACATCAGCAAACTCATAATGTCCGAGCGAGTCGGTTCGCGCCGAACGAGCGCGCCGCGCGTCCGCTTCGGCGGAGACGAGCTGCACGATGGCATCGCGAAGCGGCCGTCGCGCGATCGTGTCTCTCACCGATCCGCTCACCGTCTGCGCGGTGACGGGCGCGATGGCCCCTCTGCTCAGGAGCACGAGCATAGAAGAAATGAAGATTGCGCGAGGACGCATACCGGTTTGATGTAGCATTTCTTGAAACCGTTGTCCACGAAAGCAAGCGAGGCACACCGAACGAATCCCGTGTGCCTCGCCTTTGTTCACGTACCGATCGAGCTTACCGATTGGCCGTGTTGTCGAGCGCTGGTTGGTTCGCCGTGACAGTCGACCCGATCGTGCCACGCGCGGTGATCGTATAGATGTGACCCGCGGCGAATCCGACAGCGGCCCGCGTGATCACGTTCGTTGTCGACCCTGCCGTCCGCGTGCTGAGATCATATACTCCGGCGGGAATGGCTGTGAAAGCGCCGGCCGCCTTGTATGCGATCGATCCGCCGATTGCAGTCTCGGTGCTGGACAGGGTGTTCTTCGCGAACAGCGTCATCGGCGACGAGTTAGAGCTCGCGTTGACGAACCGGACGTATGTCAGCGAATAGTCCGGATTGTCCGGAATGGCGTCTTCGACGATGAACGAATCGGTTTTCTTCGACGTCGCGTCGTACGCCCCACTCAGGAAAAACGAGTAGTACTTGTTGTTGTCGACGGGAGCGGCCAAGGTCGTGATCGCGAGCCCCTTGTCGGTCGTCGCGGCAATCTTGCCCGCGAACGTCACCTGGCCGGCAGCAACTTGGTTGTACAGCGCGGCGTTGCCTGCGGCGGCGTACGCCGTGCCCGTCGTCGGTTCTGCGCCAGTCGTCTTACATGCCGACGTCGTATCCGCGGGCGGTGAGCATGTCGTCGAGCCGATGGCCGTGATCTTCGCGTCGTTTGCGTAGAAGTTCACGCCCGGCGATCCGACGGAAAAGTTGAAGAACTTCACGCGTGCACCCGCGACGGGCGCCGTAATGTTCCGGTCGGCTTTGTCGCCACATGCCGCCAGTGACACCGCGCAAAGCGCGAGTGCCAACGATATGAATCTATTCATGTCCGGCCTCGGTTACGGTTGGGTGATCCACGTCTGCTTCGTGTGGTAGTCGAGCGCGAGCCCGCCGATCGCACTGAGCGCCGGGATGTTCCACACGTACTCCGAGTTGAATCGCGGCCGGATACGCCACGCAATCTTTCCGTTGTTGTCCGGGTAAAGCGTAGCGCTGGGAGGCGTGAAGCCTGGGAACACCTGCACGCCGCTCGCCGGATCGATATCCGTGTAGTGGTAGCGGCGCATATCCATCCACAGCTCGTTGTGGCCCCAGCCGAACTGCGCGATGTACTTCTGGGACATGATCTGTGTCAGCGTGAGCTGCGACGGTGACGCCGGTACAATTCGCGTGTCGCCGAGGAACGCGGCCTTCTCCGTGGATGTGATCTGTGTCGCGGATTGTGACGCGATCTCCGTGTTCTTCGTGTTGACGAAATCGATGTGCGCGGAGATTCCGTTACGATAGGCGGTGAGCGCGGTCGCCTTGTCGCCGCTGCGATACGCCGCTTCCGCTTTGACGAACTGCAGCTGCGCGTATGTCATGAACGGAAACTTCGAGCGGTCATCGAAGATGTAGCGGCTCGAGAGTCCGAGGCCGCCCGTGCCGGAGTAGCCGAACAAGTTGAATGGCTGCTGCGCCGTCGCGAGCGCGCCGTATCCGGCAACGAACGGATCGACGCCGCGATAGACGCCGTCGGCCGCCGGCACGAGGATGCGCGTCATCCGCGGATCGACCGCGCCGAAATCCGTGCCGTCCATCAGCTTCACGACGAACTGCGTCTGCCGATAGTTCGTGATGTTGTTGCGGGAACGGCCATTGAAATTGCCGTCGGCGAAGAGCGGATCAGCCATCGGATACGGGAAGACCGCATCATCCGCGTTGCTCGCGAACGACAGGTCGACCGCCGCGATGACGTCAGCCGGCTTGTACGTCGACTTGTTCGAGAAGTGATTCAGCGCGATGGCTTTGAGACCGTACGCCATTTTCAACCACTTCGTCCGATCACCATTGTACAAGTGGTCGGTCGCCGCGAAGTACGTCTGATTGACGGCACCGTCGGTACGCTGGAGATCCTTGATCGAAAGGTCGATGAGACGCAGCACCTCGCTGTACGCGTACTCTTGCGTGTCATAGTCGAAGGTCGAGCGCGTCGGATCGATCGCTTCCTTGACGATGATCTCGCCGTGCATGTCGGTGAGCACGAGCCAGCCCCACGCCTTCATGAAGTAGCCCGCGCCGGCAATGTCCCAGCGCTGTTCCGCTTCCGACTTGTTGATCATGTCGACGAGCCCCTGGCCGAGCGACCAGTACACGTCACGCCACTGTTCGGCGCCGTTGTCGGAACCCGGGTCGTATCCCATGCGATCCCAGGTCGTGATCGCCGTCGCTCCGTTGACTGCCGCCCACTCCTGCGTGTAGCGGCCGATGAAGCGCCCGTCGTACTGCGGCGCCGTCACCATCCAGTGAATCATCGGCGCGAGGTACAAATTCGCCGAAACAGTTTCCGGCGCGTTGGGGTTCGTGTTGACGTCGAGATAGTCTTTGCAGCCTGCCACCGCCGTCGCGGCGCCGAGGGCGAGCGCGAGTCCAGTTCGCTTCATGCCCATATTTTTGAATGATGGAAGTCTCATGATCAGAAGCCCAGGCGAACGCCGAAGTTGACGCCGCGCGGGATCGGGAAGTTCGCGTAGTCGATACCGACGCCGCTCGATCCGCCGACGGCCGCGTCGTTGCCGTTCGCGATCGCGTCGAGCCCCGTATAGTTCGTCTTCAGGAAGACGTCCGTCGCCGTGACGAACAAGCTCGCCGTGCGCGAGAAGCGCTGGTGCGGAAGCTCATAGCCGAGCGTGATGTCGCGGAGGCGGATCCAGTTGATGTTCTTCTCGATGAACAACTCCTCACTCATGTTCGTGTAGTACTGCGTGTTGAGCGCGGGAATGACGACGATGTTGTTCGGCGTCGGATTGTCCGTGTACTCCTTACCGTCGCGCAGGACGCCCGGAATGACGCGCGGCGTGTTGCGATCGAGCGTGCTGGTCGCGAGACCACGGATCGTGAGATAGTGCTCCGTCGCATTGAACACGTCGCCGCCGCGGCGGAAGTCGAGGAGGAAGCTCAGCGTCCAGTTCTTGTACTGGAAATCGTTCGTCAATCCAACCGTGTATTTCGGCTGACGGTCGTAGCCCGCGTCGATGAAGCTCGCCGAGCGGAGTGGGAGACCGGTGGTCGGATCGATGATCAGATCGCCCTTCTTGTCGCGGAGATAGAACATCCCCGTGAGTGACATCGTCGACGAACCCGGCACCGTACCGTTGCGAACGTTGCCGTAAAGCCACGTGTCGGACACGTACGATTCCGGTCCGCCGTTCGGCAGGCCTGTCACTTCGCCGTGCGTGTGCGTGTAGTTCGCGATGAAATTCCAGGTCATGTTGTGACGCTGAATCGGCGTGCCGCGCACCGACAACTCGACGCCGTGGTTTTTCGTATCGGCGCCGTTGAGGTTGAAGAGAATGAACCCCGTGCCGTAGCTCTCGCGCAGGTTCTGCACGATCTGATTCGTCGTCTTTTTCTTGAACGTCGTCGCGTCGATGCCGAGACGACCATCGAAGAAGCCAAACTCGCCGCCGAATTCGTACGACGTGGCGAATTCCGGCTTGAGCGCTGGATTCGGACCGGTGAACCCGTAGCCGTATCCCCCGTACGAGGTCGTCTTCGCCTCGAGCGTCGTGCGGTACGAATACGGCGGCGCGTCGCGACCAACTTCCGCGTACCCGGCTCGCAACTTCATCGTCATGTGCTTCTGCAACGACGGGAAAGCGTCCGAGACGACGAAGCTGCCGTTGACGCCCGGATAGAAGAACGAATTGCGTTCCGTCGGAATCGTCGAGGTCCAGTCGTTGCGGCCCGTCGCATTGACGTAGAGATAGTCGCGGAAATTGACGGTCGCCTGACCGAAGCCGCTCACGAGGCGTCGCTGCGTGATCACGGTGCGGCTCGACTTCAGTGCCGCGTTGTTGATCGAGATGAAGTTCGGGTCCAGGAACTGCGAGCCCTCTGACCCGTCGACCGTCGACTTGTTGTCCTGAATCGCGTGCCCGAGGAAACCTCGGATCGATAGGCCGCCCGGAAGCTTGAAGTCGTTGACGTTGAACAGCGTTTGCGCCGTGATGTTGCGCGTGACGTCATCGTTCTGATCGAGAATGCCCTTCTGGTTGAATCCGAGTGCACTCTCCGGAGCGCGCACGATGAGCGACTGGTTCGTGTAGACGTCAGCGCCGATGTTCGTCTTGAAGTAGCCCCAGCTGAACGGCGTGACCGTGAACCCGGTGTTCGCCAACACACGATTGTTCCGCGTGTTGATCTTGTTCTTGTTGACGTTGAAGAACGGGTTGTCGATCTCCGCGGAACCCGCGGTGGTGAGTCGAATGCGTGTTCCGGCGGGGGAGAGGTAGTTGCTCGCGAGGTTCGTATCCGGCCACGTCAAAAGACCGATGAGTGGACCGTCGTCGCCTTTGAACGGCTGATCGTTGTTCTGGTACGCGTACATCATCGAGAGGTCCGCCGACAGCCACGACGTCACCGTGCCGTTGGTTCGGCCGGTGAGGTTCACCTTGCTCTCTTTCGAGTTCGGAATAACGCCGCGCTGGCGATTGAAGGTCGCAGAGACGCGGTAGCCGAGCGGATGGCCGTTCGCATCACCGGCGCTGCCGCTGAACGCGAGGTTGTGCTTCTGCGTGACGCCCGTTTGGAAGAAGTCGCCGACGTTGTCGTAGAAGTTCGTGCCCGACGGATACGGCGTGCCGAAATAGAGGAACGTCGTACTGCCGACAGAGCTCGGACCATATGTGTTCTGGATCTCGGGCTTCGCGCGCACCTGCTCGAAGCGCGTGTCACTGGTGTACGAGAACCCGCTTGGGCCGGACCCGCCGCGCTTCGTCGTGATGACGATCGCGCCGTTCGCGGCATCGATGCCGTAGAGCGCTGAAGCTTCCGGTCCTTTCAGGACCGTGATGGACTCGATGTCTTCGGGATTGATGTCGGCCGCGCGATTCGTGAAGTCGATGCCGCGATTGTTGAACGCGGCCGCAGAACCCGGCGCGTCAGACGCGAGCGTGTTCGTGTTCATCGTCTTGTTGTCGATCGGCAGCCCGTCGACGATCATCAGCGGCTGGTTCGAGCTCGAGATCGAGCTGACCCCGCGGATGGTGATGAGCGACGATGCGCCGGGAACGCCCGACGTGCTCGTGACCTCGACCCCCGCCACGCGCCCTTGAAGCGCGTTAATGAAGTTCGGTCGCTGCGTCTGCGCGATCGGATCGCCGGACACAGTTTGCTGCGCGGTGCCAATAGAGCGTTGCGAGGTCTGTTCGCCGAGCGCAGTCACGACGACCGCATCGAGGTCGGCGGCAACCTTGCGTAGCTGCACGTCGATCGTGTTCGCCGAACCGACGACGCGCTCTTCTGGCGTCGTTCCGATGTACCGGAATTGAATGGTTTGACCGACGTTGACGCGAATCGAGTAGCTGCCCGCGTCGTTGGTCATGACACCGCTGGTAGTGCCCTTGATCGTGATCGCGGCACCAGCGAGCGGCTGCCCAGTTTCGTTGGTGACTCTTCCAGTCACCGTCTTCTGCTGAGCGAGTACAGGAGCGGCGCTAAATAGCAGCGCTCCTATGAATGCCATGAGTACTTTCCTTTTCGTCATGAGCGTACCGGTTGGAGGGGGCGAACTCACTCCGTTCGCGACAGCTCGATACGGCCGTCACGGAGCGTTGGTACTCGTGCGAGGGCAGCCTTATGAAAGGGGCGCTGTCTCACTGCAGGCGATTGGCGCTTAATCCTCGTGCTTCGAGACAGTCGTTTCAAGACCGTTACGACATGAAAACCTCTTGATGCAACGAATCGTCATATCGCGCGGCGTGGTAGATAGATGATGAGTTGTGTGTTCGTATACAAATTGAGGAAATTGGATAAAAAATAAAAAACGGCGAGCGTTGGCTCGCTAACTGCTTTTTTTCGAGCCGGTCTAGCATCGGCAACGCGTCATGCTCCGGAGCGCGACCCATTAGCCTTCGTCGATGCCCCTGGGTCTCGCCGCCCTACTTCTCGGATTCATTAGCGGCCTACGTTCGATGACCGCACCATTTGTGGTGTCGCTGGCGCTGCATCGCGGCTGGATCGCTTCGCGCGTGCCGCTGGTCAGCAGCCTGGGCTCCACGCCGCTGCTCGTGCTCGCGGCGCTCAGTGCCGGTGGCGAATTGATCGCGGACAAGCTGCCATTTACGCCGAGCCGACTCAAACCCGCCAGTCTAGTCGTCCGCGCCATACTCGGTGGCGCGTCGGGCGCTGTGATGATGTCTACCGGGTCCTCGGCCACGTCGAGCATCGCGACCGGCGCGGTGTTCGGCGCAGTCGGTGCACTCACCGGGTCATACGCTGGGTATCACGCCAGGCGAGCTCTCGTGCATTCACTCAAAACTCCGGACTGGCCGATCGCAATTCTCGAAGACGCGATCGCCGTCGCCAGCGCACTGTTGATCGTCGCGGGCTTCTGAGAACTGTAAAACAAGAACGGGGTGAGCTCATCGCTCACCCCGTTCTGCATTGCGAACTGTCTGCTACTCGGCGCTGCCTCGAACGCCCGGGCGCGGAAGCGCTGGGAACTCTTCGTCGTCAGCCATCGCGAAGACGTTCGGGAGCGTGTCCGCCATCGGCGGCAGCGACTCGAAGCCTTCAGGCTGCGCGATTTCGATCTCGACATCCTGGTACCGGTACATACCCGTACCAGCCGGAATGAGGTGACCGATGATGATGTTCTCCTTGAGGCCGAGGAGATCGTCCTTCGCGCCACGAATGGCCGCGTCGGTGAGAACTCGCGTGGTCTCTTGGAACGACGCCGCCGAGATGAACGACTGCGTCGTGAGGCTCGCCTTCGTGATACCAAGAAGGAGCGGCTCGGCGGCAGCCGGCGTTTCCTTCTTCTTCTTCGCGCGATCGTTCTCGTCGCGGAAGACCTGACGATCGACATGCTCCCCTTCGAGGAACTCCGTGTCGCCCGGCTCCATGATTCGAACTTTCTGAAGCATCTGCTTGACGATCACGCCAATGTGCTTGTCGTTGATCTTCACGCCCTGCAGGCGGTAAACCTCCTGCACTTCGTTGAGCAGATACTCTTGGACCGCGCGCGGTCCCTTGATGCGAAGGATGTCGTGCGGATTGACCGGTCCCTCTGAGAGACGGTCGCCCGCGCGAACTCGATCGCCTTCGTGGACTCGCAAGTGCTTACCGGCGCCGACTTCGTACAGCTGCGCCTCGCGCGTTTCGTCGAGCGACCCATCGTGGTTGATCGGAGCGACGAAGATCTCGCGCTTGCCGCGCTTGATCTCGCCGAACCGCACGACGCCGTCGATCTCCGAGATCGTTGCCGGATCCTTCGGACGGCGCGCTTCGAACAACTCGGCGACTCGCGGCAGACCGCCCGTGATGTCGCGCGTCTTGTACGCTTCGCGTCCGACCTTCGAGATGATCGTTCCGGGGAAGATGTGCTGTCCATCTTCGACGGTGAGCTGTGCGCCCGCCGGGATGATGAAGTCGCGAACACGCTTCTCCTTTCCGCCCTTCTCCTGCACGATTTCGATGTGCGGATGGAGCTTCTTTTCACGATCTTCGATGATGACGCGCTGGCGGAGACCCGTGAGCTCGTCGAGCTCCTCGGACACCGACTCGTCCTCGACGATGTCGACGAACTTCACAGTTCCTTCGACGTCTGCGAGAATCGGGTTCGTGTATGGATCCCACGTGAAGATGACCTGATCGCGCTTCACGTCCGATCCATCTTCGACCATGAGGATGGCGCCGAGCGGTACCTGCAGACGCGCTGCGATAGCCGCGTTCTTGTCGTGCGAGGCCTTGATGAGAATCTCACCCTCGTACGATGTCACGATGCGCTGGTTCTCCGGGTTCGTGACCGCGATGAGGCGATCGCCGTACTCGATGACCCCAGCAACCTTCGACTTACGCGCAGTCTGCTCGGCGATACGAGCAGCCGTTCCGCCGATGTGGAACGTGCGGAGCGTGAGCTGCGTGCCTGGCTCGCCGATGGACTGCGCGGCGATGATACCAACGGCTTCGCCGAGGTCGACGACGGCCATCGTCGCGAGGTTGCGGCCGTAGCACATGCGGCAGAGACCGCGCTTCGCCTCACACGTGAGGACGGAGCGGATCTTGATCATTTCGATGCCCGACTCCTCGATCTGCTGCGCCTTCTCTTCATCGATGAGCTGGCCCGCTTCGACGACGAGCGTGCGACGACCCGACTCGTCGAGTTCATGCGGATCCTCGACATCTTCAGCCGCGAAGTTGCCGACGATACGCTCGGCGAGCGGCTCGATCACATCCTCGCCTTCCTTCAGCGCGGCGATTTCGAGGCCCTGAATCGTTCCGCAATCTTCTTCGGTGATCGTCACGTCCTGCGCGACGTCAACGAGACGACGCGTGAGGTAACCGGCGTCCGCCGTCTTGAGCGCGGTGTCGGCCAGACCCTTACGAGCGCCGTGCGTCGAGGTGAAGTACTCGAGTGGCGACAGACCTTCACGGAAATTCGACTTGATCGGCGATTCGATGATCTCACCAATACCACCGGTGAGCTTCTTCTGCGGCTTCGCCATGAGTCCGCGCATACCCGCGAGCTGACGGATCTGGTCGCGGCTACCACGAGAACCGGAGTCGAACATCATGAACACCGGGTTGAAGCCCGACTTCGACTCGCGCATCGACTTGACCATCTCGTCGGCGATGTCGGAGTTCGCGTGCGTCCAGGTGTCGATGACTTTGTTGTAGCGCTCGCCGTTCGTGATGTTACCGGTCTGGTAAGCGCGCTGGAACCGCTCGACGCGCTCTTCCGCTTCTTCGAGCAATCCGGCTTTCGCCGTCGGAATTTCGAGATCTTCAATACCGATCGAAACACCGCCGCGCGTGGCGTTGGCGAATCCGAATTCCTTCAAGCGATCGAGGAAGTGCACCGTCGCCGCGAGCCCTGCCTTGCGGTATGACTCGAAGACGAGCTCCGAGAGTGCCTTCTTCTTCATGTCGTGGTTCTTGTAGCCGAGCTGCTTCGGCACGATCGCGTTGAAGAGCACGCGGCCTGCCGTAGTCTTCTCCCAGCGCATGTTGCCTTCGTCGCGGACGAAATACAGCAGTGCGCTATGGCGCGTGAGACGCTGGAGCGCGAGCTCCATCTCGATCTCGGCCACGTCGCTGAAGCGGCGAAGCGTCTTCTGATCGACCGTGTTGAAGTTCGCCGGCGCCTTCGTCGCAAAATAGCAACCGAGCACGATGTCCTGCGACGGTTCCGCGACCGGACGTCCGTCCGATGGCTTCAGAATGTTGTTGCTCGAGAGCATCAGAAGCCGAGCTTCCAACTGTGCCTCAAAGGAAAGCGGCACGTGCACGGCCATCTGGTCACCGTCGAAGTCGGCGTTGAACGCCGCGCAAACGAGCGGGTGAATACGAATGGCCTTTCCTTCGACGAGCACGGGCTCGAACGCCTGAATACCAAGGCGGTGAAGCGTCGGCGCGCGGTTCAAGAGCACCGGGTGGTCACGGATGATCTCTTCCAAGATCTCGTAGACCTCCGGCGACTCGCGCTCGACGATCTTCTTCGCGCGCTTCACCGTCTCGGCGATGCCCTTCTCGACGAGCTTATGGATGATGAACGGCTTGAAGAGCTCGAGCGCCATCAGCTTCGGAAGACCGCACTGATGCAGCTGGAGCTCAGGGCCGACGACGATGACCGAGCGGCCAGAGTAGTCGACGCGCTTGCCGAGCAGGTTCTGACGGAACCGGCCCTGCTTGCCCTTGAGCATATCTGAAAGCGACTTGAGCGGACGCTTGCCGCGGCCGCGAATCGCCTTCGAGCGACGCCCGTTGTCGAACAACGCGTCGACCGCTTCCTGCAGCATGCGCTTCTCGTTGCGGAGGATGACCTCCGGCGCGCGATGCATGATGAGCTTCTGCAGGCGGTTGTTGCGGTTGATGACGCGACGATAGAGATCGTTGAGATCGGACGTGGCAAAGCGCCCACCGTCGAGCGGCACGAGCGGCCGCAGGTCCGGCGGAATCACTGGAACCACATCGAGGATCATCCACTCGGGGCGGTTGCGCGTGTCGCCGGAATCGCCCGAGTTGCGGAACGCGTCGACAATCTTGAGACGCTTGAGCAGCATCTTCTTGCGATGCTGCGACGTCTCCGTCACGACCGACGCGCGAAGCGTGTCCGTGAGCGTGTCGACGTCGAGGCGACGGAGCAGCTCGCGAACAGCCGGAGCGCCGATGTCCGCCATGAACGCGGCATCGTTCTCTTCCTTCGCCTTCGTGCGGAGGTTGAGATACTCGTCTTCGTCGAGCAGTTGGTTGACCTCAACCTCCTGATTCCCCGGCTCGATGACGACGTAGTTCGAGTAGTAGATGATCTTCTCGAGATCACGAAGCGTGATGTCGAGGAGATTGCCCATGGGGCTCGGCAACGTCTTGAAGAACCAGATGTGGGCGACGGGAACGGCGAGCTCGATGTGGCCCATGCGCTCGCGGCGCACCTTGCTCAGGGTCACTTCGACGCCGCAGCGGTCGCAGATCACACCGCGATAACGGATGCGCTTGTACTTGCCGCAATGACATTCCCAGTCCTTGACCGGACCGAAAATGCGCTCGCAGAACAAGCCGTCTTTTTCCGGCTTGAACGAGCGATAGTTGATTGTCTCTGGCTTCGTGACTTCACCCCACGACCACCAGTTGCGAAGCCCCTGCAACTCCAGGCGCTCGCGCTCCTTCGGGTCTTTCGGTCCGCGGATCTCTTCCGGAGAAGCGATGCGGACCTGGATGAAGTCGAACGAACTCGCGCGCTGTTCGCGCACACTGCGGAAGTCAATCATGAATTACTCCTCATTCCCATTGCTGCTACCGTTGCCCGAGGTCCCGGTATCGATCCCGGTTCCCCAGAACCCGTCCACGCTCTGGCCCATCGTCACCTTGATGCCCAACGCCTGTAACTCCTTCACGAGCACGTTGAACGACTCGGGGATGCCGGGCTCCGGAAGGTTTTGACCCTTCACGATCGCCTCGTACACCCGGCTGCGGCCGTTCACGTCGTCCGACTTCACCGTCAGGATTTCCTGAAGCACGTGTGCGGCGCCGTACGCTTCGAGCGCCCACACTTCCATCTCTCCGAATCGCTGGCCGCCGAACTGCGCCTTGCCGGCGAGCGGCTGCTGCGTGACCAACGAGTACGGTCCGATCGACCGCGCGTGAATCTTGTCGTCGACGAGGTGTGAGAGCTTCAGCATGTAGATCTCACCAACCGTCACCGGCGACACGAACGTCTCACCGCTCCGTCCGTCGCGCAGACGCACCTTGCCGAACGGCGTCAACCCAGCGAGGCGCATCAGCTCCACCGCCGCCGCATCGACATCCGCTTCGGACTTCTTGCCAAGCATTCCAGCGAGCGCCGGCAGTTCCTGATCGTTCAGGATTTCCGCCGACTCCATCGCCTTCCGCTTCTCGAGCTGCTTCAGCGCCGCCTTGTACTCCGCCTTCTTGTTCGCCGGCGTCGCTTCGTCTTCGATCCACGCGTTGTGCAGCGATATCGAATTGTCGATCGCGAGGTGCTCACGATCGGCGAGCTCTCTCGCAGCGTTCGCGAGGAAGTCACGAATCGAGTGGAAGATGTCGCGCGTTTCCTGCGACATGTTTCGGTGCCCGAGATCGTTGAGGCTTGCTTCCTCGAGCCGCTCGAACGCTTCCGCCGCCACCGTGAGATCCGGCTTCACGTCACGAACGAGATTGCGAATATCGACATCGGTCACGACTGGCACCGGCGTTCTGAGCTCGAGCGCACGCCCGCCCCAGAGCACGCCGGACATCTTCAACAGCAAGCCGATCTCGCGCTCGTTCGTACCCTGGAAAACCGGAGTCTTGGCATAGAAGCCGAGGATCTTCGCGACCCACCCAAGGTGTGTCTCGAGGATCTGTCCGACGTTCATGCGAGACGGAACGCCGAGCGGGTTGAGCACGATGTCGACCGGACGTCCGTCCGGAAGGAACGGCATGTCTTCCTCAGGCACGACGCGAGCAACGATACCCTTGTTGCCGTGGCGTCCGGCCATCTTGTCGCCCACCGAGACCTTTCGCTTCTCGGCGAGATAGACCTTCACGAGCTGGATGACGCCTGGCGGCAATTCATCCGGCTGCAGAATACGATCGATGCGCTCCTCCGCCTTCTCCTCGAGGCGCGCCTTTTCTTCGTTCGACGCGTCGATGATCTGACGGACTCGCTCGTTCGTGCGCTTGTTCTCGACGCGCAGCGTCTTGAGGTCGATCGTCGCGAGCTTCATCTCACGCAGCATCGCCGTCGTGAGCTTCGTCCCCGCCGGAATCGCCTCTTCGACCGTGCCCGACTTGAGCGCGAGCGCGACGACCTGCCCATCGAGAATCTCGACCAGCTCCGCGTCGCGGACTTCGTTGACGCGAATTTTCTCGTCGCCTTCGAGGCGACGCACCTCACCGATGCGCTCACCGCGATCCTTTTCGACGACCTGGTCTTCGATGCGCGAGAAGATCTTCACGTCGATGACGACGCCTTCCATACCGGGCGGCACCTTCAACGACGAGTCCTTCACGTCCTTCGCCTTCTCACCGAAGATCGCCGTGAGAAGCTTTTCTTCCGGCGACAGCTCCGTCTCACCCTTCGGCGTAATCTTACCGACGAGGATGTCGCCCGGCTTCACGTGCGCGCCGATACGAACGATGCCGCGCTCGTCGAGGTCGAGCAGCGCTTCTTCCGAGACGTTCGGAATTTCACGCGTGATCTCTTCCTGACCGCGCTTCGTGTCGCGGACGTGCAATTCGAGCTCTTGAATGTGGATCGACGAATAGACGTCGTCCTTCACCAAGCGCTCCGAAAGAACGATGGCGTCTTCGAAGTTGTGTCCATACCACGGCATGAACGCGACCGTCACGTTCGCGCCGAGCGCGAGTTGGCCTTGCTCGGTCGCGGCTCCGTCCGCGAGGACGTCGCCCGGCTTGACCTTCTGGCCCTGCGCGACGAGCGGACGCTGGTTGATCGCCGTGTCCTGGTTCGTTCTCCAGTACTTCTTCAGGCGATACCGGTCATGCTGCGTCAAACGAGCGAGCGGACGATTGCCGTCGGCCGTCTCCTCCGCGCCTTTCTTACGATCGTGCATTGGGCCCGCGTCGACGATGATCTCGTCCGCGGTCACGCGCGAGATGATACCGGCCCGCTTCGCGATCACGACCGCGCCGGAGTCTGTTGCCACCTTGCCTTCGAGTCCCGTTCCAACCAGCGGCGTGCGCGGGTTGAGGAGCGGAACCGCCTGACGTTGCATGTTCGAACCCATGAGCGCGCGGTTCGCGTCGTCGTGCTCGAGGAACGGAATGAGCGCGGCGGCGATCGACACGAGCTGCTCTGGCGCGACGTCCATGTAGTCGATGCGATCCTTCGGCGTCAGCGGAACGTCGCCCTGCTGACGGCAGAGCACGAGATCATCGAGGAACTCGCCGTTCGCGCCGACACGCGAGTTCGCCTGCGCGATGATTGCGTCCTCTTCACGGTTGGCATCGAGCCACGCGAATTCTCCCGTGACACGCCCGTTCTTGACGACACGGTACGGCGTCTCGACGAAGCCGAGATCGTTGACCTGCGCATAGCACGCGAGCGACGTGATGAGTCCGATGTTCGGACCTTCAGGCGTCTCGATCGGGCACATGCGGCCGTACTGCGAATAGTGAACGTCGCGGACTTCGAAGCCGGCGCGCTCACGCGTAAGACCGCCCGGTCCGAGCGCCGAGAGACGACGCTTGTGCGTCAGCTCGGCGAGCGGGTTCGTTTGGTCCATGAACTGTGAGAGCTGCGACGAACCGAAGAACGCTTGAATGACGGCGCTCACCGTTCTCGCGTTCACGAGATCGTCGAGTGAGATCTTTTCTGGGTCCGTGTTGATCGACATGCGCTCCTTCACGAGGCGCGCCATGCGGCTCAAACCGACCGAGAACTGATTCGCGATCAACTCACCAACCGATCGAATGCGGCGGTTGCCAAGGTGATCGATGTCGTCGACGTGACCGCGGCCTTCGTGAAGCTCGACGAGATAGCGAACGATCTCGACGAAGTCTTCCTTCGACAGCACGGTGTAGTCGGCCGGCATGTTCATGCCGAGCCGCTGGTTGATCTTGTAGCGGCCAACGCGGCCGAGATCGTACCGCTTCGGCGAGAAGAACAGGCGCTCGAGCGCCTGCTTCGCCGTCTGCGCGTCCGGCGCGTCGCCAGGACGGAGGAGGGCGTAGATCTGGCTCAGCGACTCCTTCTCACTGTGCGTCGGATCTTTCGCGAGCGTGTTCTTGATGAGCGTCGACTCCGCGCGACCCGACGCGACGAACACGCTCACCTTGTTGATCTCCGCCTTGCGGATCTTCTTCATGACCGCGTCGGTCAGCGCCTGGCCGGCCTCGGCGATGACTTCACCATCCGAGTCGACGACGTCGAGCGCGAGCTGGCGGCGGGTCGGGCGCTCACCGCGCTCGACCGCATCCTGCTCGTCGCGCAGATCGACCCGCATGTGGGAGGCGAACACCTTGATCGAGTCGATGTTCTGACGTCGGAGACGGTTGTACACCGTTTCCGTGAGCTCGTCGCCTTCTTTCACGAGCAACACGTTCTCGGACGCTTCGCGCTCGGCCTTTGCTTTCTTCGTGCGAGCCTTCGGCGCGTCCTCAGGCGTGGCCTCACCAGGCAATGCGATGTCTTCCGCGATGATCGCGCCGAAGAGCTCGCGCACGTCCGTGCGGCTCTCGCGCTTTTTCGTCAGGTCGAGGTCGCGGACGGCGAAGAAGAGGCGAAGAATGTCGCTGTTCGTTCCGTAGCCAAAGGCGCGCAGAAGCGCCGTCGCCGGGAACTTCTTCTTCTTGTCGATGTGCACGTAGACGACATCATGGATGTCGACCGTGAACTCGACCCATGAGCCGCGGAACGGAATGATGCGCGCGGAGATGAGGCGCTGTCCGTTCGGGTGCGTCGACTCTTCGAATACCACACCGGGGGACCGGTGCAGCTGGCTGACGATGACGCGCTCGGCGCCATTGATCACGAACGTTCCGAGCGGCGTGAGCAGCGGCAACTCGCCGAGATAGACCTCTTTCTCGATGATGTTGCGGGGCCGCTTTTGCTCGTTGACGACTTCGTTGATGACGAGCTGCAGCGTCGCTTTCAGCGGCGCCGAGTAAGTCATGTCACGTTCGATGCACTCCTCCACGGTGTACTTCGGCTCACCGAGGGAGTAGCGGACGAACTCCAGCGAGAAATTCTCGTGGACGTCCGTGATCGGGAACAGGTCTTTGAAGACGCGCTCGAGACCAATGTCCTCCCGGTCGTGCGACGACGCATCCAGTTGTAACAACGCCTCGAAGGCGCGCGTCTGGATGTCGAGGAGGTGGGGCATTTCCATGCCCTGGTCCAACTTCGCGAAAGAAATTTGCTTGATCGTTTCAGGCATT
>Ga0070683_100000698_pt1 | contig 24394 bp, 16 predicted proteins | sample KBSC713LmetaG_FD_64662 | JGI IMG/M metagenome (GOLD analysis project Ga0070683, IMG submission 64662) | Corn rhizosphere microbial communities from Kellogg Biological Station, Michigan, USA - KBS C7.1-3L metaG | ecosystem: Host-associated > Plants > Roots > Rhizosphere ... | reverse complement strand
GAGCGCACCGAGGCGAAGACGCCCGCCAACCGGACTCTCGCCCGCCGGCCACAGCTTCGCCGCCGTCTCGTTGATCACGGCGACGCGATCGCCGCGGCGCAGCTCCGTGGCGTCGAACATGCGTCCCGCGCGCAGCGGAATGCCGAACACGCGCAGGTGATCGGCGCCGACCAGGTTGATCGTGATCCGCTTCGACGGATCCACCGGCTCGCCGACGATCGCGAACGGCGATCGCGGACCGCCGAACGGCAGCCCGAATGTCGCCGCCTCGACGCCCGGCAGCGCCGCCACGCGATCGAGGAGGTCCTGCGCGAACCGGTTGCGTTGGTCGAGCGTCGCGTACTTGGCCAGCGGTAGCGGCACGCCGACGGCGAGGACGTGATCCGGCTTGATGCCGTAGTCGACCGATTCCAGCGCGACGAACGTGCGCATGCTGAGCGCCGATCCGATCAGCAGCACGACCGACAGCGCCACCTCGGCGACGACGAGGACGTCGCGGGTACGGCGGCCGTGCGCACCGGACCCCGTGGCGCGCGACGCCTTCAGCGATTCGACGACGTCCGGCTTCGACGACTGCAGCGCCGGCACGAGGCCGAACAGCACGCCTGTGAGGACGGAGACGGTGAGGGAAAAGAGCAGGACCGGCAGGTTGATCGCGACGCGCGCCTCGTTCGGCACGTAGAAGTCCGGCATCAGCCCGACGATGAGTCGAATGGCCAGAAACGCGATCAGCACGCCGAGCGCGCCGCCCGCGACCGACAGCAGCACGCTCTCGGTCAACAGCTGGCGCACGAGCCGGCGCCGGCCGGCGCCGATCGAGATGCGGACGGCGATCTCTCGCGCGCGCGCACTGCCGCGCGCGAGCTGCAGGTTGGCGACGTTGGCGCAGGCGATGAGCAGCAGAAAGGCCACCGCTCCCATCAGCAGGCGCAGGCTGGTCCGCATGTCGCCGCTGGCGACGGTGATGTCGAGGTAATTGTCGAGGGCGGTCGTGAACCCCTGCGCGGGAAACGTCGCCGGGCTTTCCCGCGCCAGCGCGCGGTTGAAGGCGTCGAGCTGTTGTTCGGCGACCTGCTTCGACACGCCTGGCCGCAGCCGCATGATTGCGCTGACGTAGGACACGTCCGCTCGTCGCGGTGCGAGCGGCAGCCAGAAGCCATCGCTCGTGTACCAGCCGAACCGCGGCGGCATGACGCCGACAATCGTGTGCGGCCGGCCGTTCAGCGTCAGCGTTCGCCCGATCGCGGCGGGGCTGCCGTCGAACAGGCGGCGCCAGAGCTTGTAGCTGAGGACCACGACGGGTTCCGCCGTTCCGTCGGCGCGAATGTCCGAGGGCTGAATCGTACGCCCGGCGACGGGCGCAACGCCGAGGAAATCGAAGGCGTTGGCCGTCAGCAGCACCGCGCCGAAGCTCTCGGGCCCGAACTCGCCGGTCATGAGGACCGGTTCACCCGAGGTCGCCATCACGTCCGCGAGCACCGGCAGCGCTTTGAGCCGCGCGAGCTCGTCGAGCCGGTATTCACGGACGCTGCGGCGATCGAGCGATCGAATGTCGGGGGCCCAGATCTCGCCCGGCCGGGCGTAGGGGTAAGGCGCGACGAGAACGCCGTAGATCACGCTGAAGATGGCCGTGGTGGCGCCGATCCCGAGCGCCAGCGACAACAACGCCACCATGGTGAACGCCGGGGCGCGTCGAAACGAGCGCACCGCATAGGCCAGATCCCGGGTCATACGCTGATGTTAGACGCCACGGCCCAGGGCACGGTTGGACCCATAAACGCCGCCCGCCGCCATTCCGTCTAAGTCGACGGCGAGGGAAAACATGACGAAATCGACCCGAATCGCGGTGCCGGCCCTGCTCGGCGCCCTCATTTTGATGCTGCCGGCCCGGCCGGCATCGGCGCAACAGAAGGAAACCGAGCGCGTCGACCGGACCGCGCAGATTCGTGCAGGCGGCCAGCTCCGGCTCAAGAACTTCTCCGGGCGGGTCACGATTACCGGCAGCAACCGCGCCGACGTCGCCATTCACGCCGTCCGCCGCGCGACGCGCGACCGGCTCGATCACATCAAGCTCGACATCCAGGAGAACGGCTCCGACGTCATCATCGAAGCCAACCGGCGAGACAGCAACTGGCACGAGCGCAACGACAACGTGGTCGACACCGACTTCGACATCGAGGTGCCGGCCGACGTGAGCGTCGACGCGGATGTCTTCTCGAGCGACGTGACCGTAAAGGACGTCCGCGGCGGCCAGCGCGTGAAGACGTTCTCGGGGGCCATCGAGCTCTCCGGCGGCGAGAAGTCGATCAACGCCGAGACCTTCAGCGGCGACATCGGCGTGCGCGTCCCGCAGGGGACGTCGGCGTCGATCGAGTTCGACAGCTTCAGCGGCGACCTCAGCTCGAGCGTCCCGATGGTCCTGCGCTCGTCCGGGCGCCGCCACCAGCGCGCCGAGATCGGCGCCGGCGGTACCGACTACTACTTCAAGACCTTCTCCGGCGACGTCAGAATTCGATAGCGCGGCATCTGCCGAGACGGGCCGACGGCAGCGGCCACAAAGATCACGAAGGTCACAAGGATCACAAAGACAAACTGGCTTCTTTGGTGATCTTCGTGGGCTTCGTGGCCTTGGTGGTCGCTGCCGTCAGCCCGTTCAGCGTGTGGTGAAGCTAGCTGGTAAGCTGTCGGGCGTGAAGCGTCTTGCGGTTTTGCTGCTGCTCGCGCTCGCCGGCTGTTCGCGGCCGGAGCCGCGGTTCTCGCTCGACAACGCCCGGGTCCACGTCCAGATGCTGGCGGGCACGATCGGCAGCCGCGCGGTCGGGACGCCCGAGAACGCCCGCGCCCGCGAATACCTCATCGACCAGCTCCGCCTCTACGGCTACGACGTGCGCGTGCAGGAAACCGACGCGCGCCGGCCGGAGCTGGGCGCGACCGCGCACGTCTTCAACATCATCGCGGTGAAGTCCGGAGAGGAGCGGGCGGCGCTCGGCCTCGTGTCGCACTACGACTCGTCCCCCGACGCGCCGGGCGCGGCCGACGACGGGCTGGGGGTGGCGGTGTCGCTCGAGGCCGCGCGCGTGCTCGCCGCTCGCAGCGGCCGCCGTCATTCGATCCTCGTGCTCATGACCGACGGCGAGGAGGCCGGCCTCATGGGTGCGGCGGGGCTCGTGACCGATCGCGAGGTCACCGATCGACTGCAGGCCTATCTCAACGTCGAGGCGACGGGGAACGGACGTCCGGCGCTGCTCTTCGAGAGCGGTCCGGGGAGCAGCTGGCTGCTGAAGCCGTGGGCGCGCAGCGCGCCGCATCCACGCGGCGTCTCGTATGCGATCGAAATCTACAAGCGCCTGCCCAACGACACCGACTTCTCGATCCTGAAGCGCCAGGACATCCCCGGCCTCAACTTCGCGGCGATTGGCGACAGCTACGCCTACCACACGGCCCGCGACGCCGCGGACCGCGTGCCGGATCGGCTGCTCCAGGAAACCGGCGAGACCATCGTCGAGACGGCGATCGCACTGGACGCATTGGACGCGCGCACGCGCGACATCACGGATCAGACGACGTATTTCGACATCGGCCGCGTCGCGGCGGTGTCGTGGGGATCGGTGCTGTCGTGGATCGTCGCGGCGGCGGCGCTGGTGTGCGGGCTGCTGGCGTGGTTCAAGACGCTTGGCACGAGCATCCGCCTGCTTGGATTGTGGCGCTGGATCTTCGACGTCCTGTGGACGCTCGTGGGCGCCGCGATCGTCGGCGCGGCGATGGTCGGAGCGACGTGGGCGCTGCGCGAAGCGCGCACGGTCTATCACCCGTGGTACGCCTATCCAGGACGCCTGTTCCTGCTGCTGCTCGCGATCGGCTGCCTGGCCGGGTGGGTGACGAGCCGCGCCGGCGCGCTGCTGCCGTCACGCGCGCACGGCGCGCGGCATCCGGTGTTCGTGTGGACCGTCGCGCTGCCGCTGTGGATCGCCCTCGCCGGCCTGGTCGCGGCGGTGGCGCCGGCGGCCGGCTACCTGTGGACGCTGCCGCTGCTCTTCGCGGGAGTCGGGCTGCTCGTCGTCCCGGTCGCCAACGTTCATGCCGTCCGGCTGATCTCCGTCGTCGTCCTTGCGGTAAGTGGGACGCTGTGGCTGCGCGACGCCTACGAGCTGCTGCACTTCCTGGTCGCGCTGCTCGGCCGGCTTCCGATCCTGACTCCGGTGTGGCTTTACGCGGCGCTGATGCTCGCCGCCGGAGCGATGGTCGTGCCGCCGTTCGTGTCCGCGGTCGCGGCGACGCGGCCACTGGTCCGGCCCATGCTCGGGACGGCGCTGCTGCTTGCCGCCGTCGCGATCGCGGGCGGGTTCGCCTATGCGGCGCCCGCCTATACCTACGCGCAGCCGCAGCGGCGCGCGGCGCGCATCTTCGTCGAGCCGAACGCCTCGACGGCCACGTTCGAGGTCGCGTCGCAGGAGCCCGGCCTCGATCTCGAGGCCGGCGCGCCGGGCGGCTGGTATCGCGCGACCGACACCGCGCGCGGCAGCGTGCCGTGGCCGCGCTTCGCCCTGCCGTTCGTGTGGCGGACCACGGCGCCGTCACCGGGAGCGCCGCCGGCTGCCGTGACGGCCTTCACGGTGACGCCCGTCGACGCCGGCAGCGAAGTCTCGATGACCGTCGTCCCGCAGGCGCCGGGCCTGAGCGTGATCTTCGTGGCCCCGGAGGGTCTCACCCCAGTGCGCAGCAACCTGCCGGGCCTCGTGCAGCGCGGACGCTGGCGCGCCGTCTACACCGCCGTGCCGGCCGCCGGGGTGACGTGGACCGCGTCGTTCAAGCGCGGCGCGGAAGCGGCGCTGCCGTCGGCCACCGCGATCCTGCTGTCGCCCCGGATGCCCGGCGGATCCGGCTGGCAGAGCCTGCCTTCGTGGCTGCCGCAGGAACACGCGGTGTGGCACGTCGAAACGATGTGGGTTCTGCGCTGAGGATGCCGCTGCTCGAGCGCATCGGCCTCGGCCGCCGGGACCTGCGCGCGTGGGCGATGTACGACTGGGCCAACTCGGCCTTCTGGACCACCATCGTCGCCGCAATCTTTCCCATCTATTTCCAGAAGGTCGCGGCGGCGGGTCTTCCATCGGCGGTGGCGACCAGCCGTTTCGCCTGGGGGACGACGCTGTCGATCCTCGTCATGGCGGTGATCGCGCCCGTGCTCGGCAGCGTCGCCGATCGCGCGCCGATCAAGAAGAAGCTGCTCGCGGTGTTCGTCGGCATCGGGGCGGCGGCGACCGGCGCGATGTTCTTCATCCATCGCGGCGAGTGGCTGTTCGCGCTGGCGCTGTTCATGATCGGCAATATCGCCGTCGCGGCGAGTATCGTCTTCTACGAATCGATGCTGCCGCACCTGGCGGCGCCGGAGGAGCTCGACCGCGTGTCGACGGCTGGCTATGCGGTGGGCTACGTGGGCGGCGGCGTGCTGCTGGCGATCAACATCGCCATGATGACCAGGCCGGAATGGTTCGGGCTCGCCGACAGGGACCAGGCGGTTCGCGCCAGCCTGGCCAGCGTGGCGGTGTGGTGGATCGTCTTCACGATTCCGCTGTTGCGGAGCGTGCCGGAGCCGCCGGTGACCTCCGACCACCTCGCATCCGGCGGTAGTCTGGAGCTCCTCAGGTCCGGCATCGCCGCCGTATGGGGCACGCTGAGCGAGCTGCGGCGCTACCGCCACGCCTTTTTGCTGCTGGTCGCGTTTCTCATCTACAACGACGGCGTGCAGACGATCATCCGCATGGCCACGATCTACGGCACCGAGATCGGCCTCGACGACAACGCGATGATCGGGGCGCTGGTCGTGACGCAGTTCATCGGGATTCCGTTCGCGTTTCTCTTCGGCATGCTGGCGGCCCGCGTCGGCGCCAAGCCGGCGATCTTCGGGGGCCTGACGGTCTACGCGGTCATCTCCGTCCTCGGCTACTTCATGCGGACGTCGGCGGAGTTCTTCGCGCTCGCGGTGATGGTCGGCATGGTGCAAGGGGGCACGCAGGCGCTGAGCCGCTCGCTCTTCGCCAGCATGATCCCGAAGGAGAAGTCGTCGGAGTTCTTCGCCTTCTTCGGCGTGTTCGAGCGCTACGCGAGCGTGCTCGGCCCGGCGGTGTTCGCCTGGGTGGTGCAGCACAGCGGCACGAGCCGCAACGCGATCCTGTCAGTGCTGGCGTTCTTCGTCGTCGGCGGCGCGCTGCTGGCGTTCGTCGACGTGGGGGAGGGCCGAGCCGCGGTCGCGAAGCATGAGTAGCGGGGCGCGAGGCGCGAGGCGCGGGGCGGGCCTCGTAGGCGGACGTCGTAGGGCGGACCTCGTAGGGCGGACCTCGTAGGGCGGACCTCTTAGGTCCGCCTCACCGGCAGCTCGTCCGCCTCATCGTCAGTTCAGCAGATACGCCTTGAAGAAGGCAATCCACGCGGCGAGCATCCAGTCGATGTTCTGCGTCGGACCTGGAAAGCTGTCGTGATCGGCGTCGGCGAACTCCGCATACCAGACGGTCGCGTTGTTGGCCTTCAACGCGTTCAGGAGCTCACGCGCCTGCGCGACAGGGATCCGGATATCCTTCCCGGGCTGAAGAATGAAGGTCGGCTTCTTCAAGTCCGCGGCGCGCGTGATCGGCGAAATCGACGTCAGGAACGGCCGCATCGCCGGATCCCGCTCGTCACCGTACTCCAGCCGGCGGTTCGTCTGGCGCGCAGCGTTGGTGTCCTTCTCGAGATAGGTAATGAAGTCCGTGATCCCCGCGCCTTCGAGGATGCCGCGGATCCGGCCGTTGTAGACGATGCCGGCCTCGAGCGCCAGCCAGCCGCCGTAACTGGCCCCGCCCAGCATCACGCGATTCTTGTCGAGGTCTGCGCGTGTGCCGATCCAGTCGAGTAAGGCCCCGACGTCCTTGATTGCGCCCTCACGGCCAGTGCCGTCGTCCATCTGGGCGAATCGCCGTCCGAATCCGCTCGATCCGCGCACGTTGGGATACATCAAGGCGATACCGAGCTCGTTGAGGAGATAGTTACTCCGTCCCTGAAAGCGCACGCGATCGCGCAGAGCCGGGCCACCGTGGAACTGCATGATCACGGGGCGCGGTCCGCTGAACTTGGCCGGGGGCCGATAGAGAATGACGCTGATCGGCGTCCCGTCGAAACTCTTGACGTCCACCACCTCCGGCGCCGGCAGCGTCTCAGGATTGAACGTCGTCTCGCTCGTGGTCCAGCGCGAGATGGTGCCGAGCGCCACGTCGACCGAGTAGACGTCTCCCTGCGACTTGATCGAGGCCACCGAGAGCGCGATCTCCTTGCTCGCCGGCCGCCACCGCAGTTGCGCGACCGTGCCCTTCGGCAGCGCAGGCAAGGCGCGCGGCTTGAGCGTCGTCAGATCGATCATCTGCAGCTCGGTGAACGACCCCTTGTCGGCGACGACGGCCATCAACGACCCGTCCGGTGAAATCTCGAAGCCGGCCGTCGCGGCCGCGTTGCTGGCGTCCACGACCATGCCTTGGGGAGTCACGGCGGACCAGACGCAGTTGGCGACGTCGCAGCGCCACACGCGGAAGTCGCCGCCCTGCCGATCGCTGATCGCATAGACCCTCTTGCCGTCCGCGGAGAATCGCGCGTTCCACCACGCGGCCTTCTCACCGTCGCGCGGTGTGAGCGCCTTCTTCTCGCCCGTCTTCACGTCGATGCGCCAGACGTAGGTCTCCGCGTTCGACGGGATCTCGAGCGCGAGCAGCGACGTGCCGTCGGGCGACCAGTCCTGCGGCGAGAACGCGCCGTCGAACTCGGCGAGCCGACGCTTGGTCTTCGGATCGGACGGCTGAATCACGTAGAGGTCGCGGTCCTTGCCGTTCCTCTCGGCTGAGTCGTAGACGAGCCACCTGCCCTGGCGCGACCACGCGTGTGCGTAGCGGGTCTTCGACTCGACGACCTGGGAGATCTCGCCGGTCGTCATGTCGTAGCGATACAACGAGCGCAGCTCGGTCGTCCCGGCGGGGTCGTACTGGAAGATCACGGCGTTCGCATCCGCGGGATCGAAGGACACGTTCGCGAACACGGGAACGCCCCGCTCGAACCAGGTGAGCTGGTGGCGATCGCGCCCCGGCCCGTCGACAGAGTAGAGCTGCGGGACCGAGCCGAGCGTGGTCGTGATGAGAATCTGCCGCTTCGACGGATTCCATGCCATCATCTGCGCCTGCCGGAATTGCGCGTACTTGGCCAGCCCGTCGGCAATCGACTGCGGAATCGGCGGGATCCCCTCGGTCGTGATGGTCGCCGGCGCGGTGATCGCCTTCTCCTGACCCTGCGCCATGGGCGCCGCGGACGCGAGGAGAGCAAGGGCGGCACAAGCGAGATGTCGCATGTCGGTCTTTCGTGTCGGTTGAATTAGCCGGACGAAGTGACATTATAGACCCCAAACTTCGGAGGCCCGCGCTCCGTCCAACTCCTGAACATGAAGTTCGTCATCGCCGGCGGCACGGGGTTCCTCGGCAACGCGCTCGCGTGGACGTGGGCCGAGGAAGGGCACGACGTCCGCGTGCTGACGCGGTCGCTGCCGCCAGGCCAGTCGAAACACGAGCCCGGCACCGGCAAACCCGGCATTTCCAGCGTCGGCTGGGCGCCGGACGGCAAGGCTGGCCCCGCGGTCGGCGACGTGGACGGCGCCGCCGCCGTCGTCAATCTGGCCGGCGAGTCGATCGCGGGCAGCCGCTGGACCGCGGCGCGCAAGCAGGCGCTGCGCGACAGCCGCATCCAGTCGACGCGCTCGCTCGTGGCCGCCATCGCCGCCGCCGGGACGCCGCCGCCCGTGCTCATCTCGGCGAGCGGCGCCGGCTACTACGGCGACCGGGGCAACGAAGCCCTGTCGGAGAACGCGTCGCCCGGCAGCGACTTTCTCGCGCGCCTCTGCGTCGAGTGGGAGGCGGAAGCGCTGCACGCCGTTCGTCCCGGCGTTCGCGTCGTGCTGCTGCGCACCGGCCTCGTGCTGGAGAAGACCGGCGGGGCGCTGCCGCAGATGGCGCGGCCGTTCCGGTTCTTCGCCGGCGGGCCGATCGGATCGGGCAGGCAGTACATGCCGTGGCTGCATCGGCACGACTACGTCGAGATGGTGCGCTGGATCGTCGATACCCCCGCCGTGAGCGGCCCGGTGAATGCCTCGGCGCCGCACCCGGTCACGAACGCGGAGTTCGCGCGCGCGCTGGGCCGCGCCCTGCACCGCCCCGCGCTCCTGCCCGCGCCGCGCTTCGCGCTGAAGATCGCGCTCGGCGAGATCGCCGACGCGCTCCTCGCCAGCCAGCGCGCGCTTCCCGGCGTCGCGCTCGCGCACGGGTATCATTTCCGCTACCCGGAAATCGACATCGCGCTACGCGGCATCTACGGTGACGCGTAAGTCAATTCCACAACTCCACAACTCCACAACTTCCAATTAACGCCCAAGGCGCAACGCCCAAAACTCCCAAGGCCAACCTTCCTTCTTGGGAGTTTTGGGCGTTGCGCCTTGGGAATGAATTGGGAGTTGCGGAGTTGTGGAGTTGCGGAGTTGTCGCGCGAGCGCGCTACAACACGCGAGCGAAGCCGTAGAGCTCATCACCCTTCAGTTGCTCGCCCTGGTAGGCGCGAAGCAGCACCCTGGCCGCCAGCCACGCGACGCCGGCGCCGTGGCGGCCGTGGCCGAGCGCGAACAGGTGGCGCGGGAAGTTGCGGTGGGGGCCGACGACAGGAAGGCCGTCAGGGGATCCGTAGTGGATCGTCTCCCATCCCCATTCCGGCTGCACGCCGGAAATCGCCGGATAGAACGTGGTGAGCTCGTACATCAGCTCGTTGGCGCGCGCCAGCAGGAACCGGTCTCGCTGACGCGCGGCCACGGGCGGCTGATCGGCGCCGGCGAAGAGCACGCGATCGTCGCCGAGCCACCGCAACAGGTGCGGCGGCGCGTGTGTGTCGCGCATCGCGGCGGCGCGCTTTCCCACGTCGCGCCGGACCGCCGCCGGCAGCGTCCCGGTGACCACCGCGCACGATTGCACCGGCTGGAAATGGCGGCGCAGCGCGCGCAGGTCGTCCGGCAGCCCCCCCGTTGCGATCACGACGGCGTCGGCGGTGACCACCCCACCGTCGGTCTTGACCTCGACGGCCTTGCGCCCGGCGCGGATACGACGGACGGTCGTGCGCTCGTGGATCGCCGCGCCGCGATCGACGGCCGCCGCGGCCAGCCCGAGGCACGCGCGATACGGATCGATGACGTCTCCCTTCGATCGAATCGCGCCCGTTCCAGCGACGGCGGTGTCGGCGGCGAGCGCGCGCGCATTGAGCCACGACGCCTCGAGCCCCGCCCCGCGCCGCGCCTGATATTCACGCTGCAGCCGCCGCGCCGCGTCGCCCGCCTCGCGCGTCACGAACAGGACGTCCTGGGGCGCGAGGCCCGACTTGAGGCCGAGCCGCCGCAGCGCCGCCGCGAAGTCGAGCGACGCCCGACGGAAGCCCTGCCATACGTGTCGCGCCGCCCGTAATCCATGCAGCGCGGCCGTGTCCTGGAACGACGCGTCGAAATCCTGACGCAGCAACCCGGCACTTCGGGCGGTCTCTCCCGCCCCGATACGGTCCGCCTCGAGCAGTACGACCCGCACGCCCGCGGCGGCAAACGACGCCGCACAGGCGCATCCGCTCAGGCCGCCGCCGACGATCGCGACTGCGGCGCGAACGTCGCCCTTCTGTCGTGGGTATTCGGGGCGCCGGCTCCTGGGAAAGGTGTCGAGGAAGTACGGAACCGGCCGCATCTCCCGGAATTCTAACCTCAACCTCGCGCCCCGCACCCCCCGTCCCGCGTCCCGCGCCTAGCATGCGCTTTGCGTAGCCGAACGGCATGTCGATCACCGAGCAGCTGGAACGACTGGCCGCCTTCGAGCCGTCGCCCTACCCTGTCGTCAGCCTCTACCTGAACACACAGCCGAACGAGCGCGGCCGCGATCAACACCACACGTTCGTGCGCAAGGAATTGAAGGCGCGCGCCGCCACCTATCCGCCCCGCAGCAGCGAGCGCGAGATGCTCGACCGCGACCTCGATCGGATCACCGCCTTCCTCGACAGCAGCGTACAGCCGTCCGCCAACGGCGTCGCGATCTTCGCCTGCGACGCGTGCAAGCTGTTCGAGACCGTGCAGCTCGACGCACCGATCGCGGAACACGCGCTCTACATCGGCGATCAGCCGCACCTGTACCCGCTGGCGCGCCTCGCGTCGCAGTATCCGCGCTACGCGGTCCTGCTCGCCGATACGCATCGCACGCGAATCCTGGTCATCGCCGACGGCACCGTCCAGGCCGACCGCGCCATCGAAGGCGTCAAGACACGGCGCACGTCGCAGGGCGGCTGGTCGCAGGCCCGCTATCAACGCCACGTCGAGAACTACCACCTCCAGCACGTCAAGGACGTCGTCAGCGCGCTGGAGAAGCTGGTCCACGCCGAAGGGATCACGAGCGTGGTCGTGGCGGGCGACGAGGCCGTGCTGCCGATCCTGCGCGAGCAGCTGCCCAAGCCGCTCGCCGACATGATCGTCGACGAGCTGTCCCTGCCTGCCGACGCGCCGCAGGCCGACGTCGTCCGCGACACGCGTGCCGCGATGCGCGCGCTCGATTCCCAGACCGATCGCGACGTCGTCGACCGCGCGATCGGCGCCTACAGGGCCGGCGGCCTCGGCGCGCTCGGCGCCGACGAGACACTCCTCGCGCTGACCAACGGCCAGGTCGACGAGCTGCTGATCGCGGCGTCACTGGCTGGCATCGACGGACTGCAGGGGACGCCCGCCGCCGACCTCGCGCTCGCCAACGACACGTCGCTGGCCCAGCCGGCGGTCGATCCCGCCGCGGCCGGAGAGGCGGCGTCGGCGGAGATGGGGGTGGTGCGGCTTGCCGACGAGCTCGTACGCAAAGGACAGCAGACAGGCGCGCGCATCCACTTCATCGAGGACGCGTCGCTGCTCGAGGCCTACGGCGGCGTCGCGGCAACGCTCCGCTATCGGGTATAGCAGCGGCGGAGAGAAAAGACAGCCACGGATGAACACGGATAAACACGGATAAACACGGATGAACACGGATGAAGAGCGCGGGTGACGAACACTACGCCGCGCGCCGCTGCGGGCGCCGCTTGCCGCGCGAGCCGCGCACGAGCGCGACGGCGGAGACGATGGTGCCGATGACCGCCAGCGCGATGAAGACGCCGATGATCGACTTGAACATGGGTGTCTTCATCCAGCGCAGGATCTGGCTGCCGTAGTGTGACGCGAGCGCTGCTTCGACCCCGAACCGGAGCACGCGCGCGCCGGCCAGCGTGCTCAGGAACGTCCAGGCGTTGACGCCGAGCGCGCCGCTGGCCAGCACGAACGGCGTGAAGGGAAACGGCGGCGGAATCAGCGCCAGCGCGGCGACGACGGCGGCGCCGCGATTGATCTTGGCCTTGACCCCGTCGAGCCGGCGCGGATTGACGAAGCGCGAGAGCCCGTGCTCCCCCGCCGCCTTGCCGATCCAGAACGTCCCGGCGGCGCCGATCACCGAGCCGCAGGTCCCCAGCAGCGCATACAGCCAGAACAGCTCCGGCCTGCGCGCCGTCATGATGATGACGACGAAGTCGATGCCCAGGGGGAGGAAGAAGACCATCGACGCGTCCAGGATGCCCATGAGGACGATCCCGAACGGGGTCAGGAAGTAGCCGAGTACCGAGAAGAAGAGGCCGCGCACGTCCCCGAAACAAAGCAAATTGAACGCCGGACGGCGCCGCGGGGAGGCAAATTCGGGAATAATTCAGGATGGTTCGCGCTTAACCCCTGTGGATGTCTCAGATATCGCATGAGTACGTGCGCCTGGTCCTCGCGCTCGGCCGGCACGACACGGACTACGTCGACGCGTATTACGGCCCGGCCAGCCTCAAGGAGGAGGCCGGGCGGGCAAACCTGTCGCTCGACGACATCGCCAAGACCGTGGCGAGCGTCATCGAATGGCTCAAGGGCGTCCCGGCCGACGGGCGCGACGAGTTGTCGCAGCTCCGCCACCAGTACCTCGTCCGGCAGCTGGCCGCGATGCAGGCGCGCGTCCGCATGCTGAGCGGCGAACGGCTGTCGTTCGACGAGGAGTCGAAGGCGCTCTACGACGCGGTCGCACCGACCTACCCGGAATCGCACTTCCAGTCGGTACTCGACCGTCTCGATGCGCGGTTCCCGGGCAGCGGATCGCTCCTCGAGCGCTACGATGCGTGGCGCCGCGCGTTCGTGATTCCGCGTGGACGGCTCGATGCCGTCTTCGCCGCCGCGATCGCCGCCTGCCGCGAGCGGACGCTGCGCCACGTGACGCTCCCGTCGCACGAGTCGTTCACGGTGGAGTACGTGACCCACAAGTCGTGGAGCGGCTACAACTGGTATCACGGCGACTTCAGGAGCGTGATCCAGGTCAACACCGACCTGCCGATCTACGTCGATCGCGCGATCGATCTCGCCTGCCACGAGGGTTATCCGGGACACCACGTCTACAACGCGCTGCTCGAGCGCCACCTGGTCAAGGATCGCGGCTGGCTCGAGTTCACCGTCTATCCGCTGTTCTCGCCGCAGTCGCTCATCGCGGAGGGGACGGCCAATTTCGGCATCGAAGTCGCCTTTCCCGGGCACGAGCGCGTCGACTTCGAGCGCACGACGATCTTCCCGCTCGCCGGCCTGGACTCGTCGCGGGCCGCCGAGTACTACGAAGTGCAGGCGCTCGTCGACGAGCTGTCCTACGCCGGCAACGAAGCGGCGCGGCGGTATCTCGACGGCCTGATCGATCGCGCTGCGGCCGCCGCCTGGCTCGAGCGCTACGCGCTGACCACCCGCGATCGAGCGGAGCAGCGAGTGCGGTTCTTCGACCAGTACCGCAGCTACGTGATCAACTACAACTACGGGAAGGATCTGGTGCGGCGGTTCATTGAATCGCGCGGCGGCACCGCCGACCGTCCCGACACGCGCTGGCGCGAGTTCGAGACGCTGTTGTCGTCGCCGCGGCTGCCCTCGGGCCTGCGGTGACCTGGCTGCGCCGCCGGCTGCTGCTCCTCTGCGCGGCGGCGTGCCTGGCCGGTTACGTCCACGCCTACACCGGCGCCCTCGCCGGCACGCCGATCCGGTCAGACGCCTATTCCTATTTCGTCTACCTGCCGTCGTGGCTGCTCCATCACGACGCGACGCTGCAGACGGTCGCCGACGACTGCTGCGGCGGCGAGTATCCGGCGTTCACCTCGATCGTCCGCTGGCGATCGACGGGGCGATGGCTGAACGCGCACCCGATCGGGGTCGCAGTGCTGGTGGCGCCGTTCTTCGGCGTGGCGCACGCGCTGACGCGGTGGTCGAATCTCACGCCTGACGGGTTCACTCCTTACTACCAGCACGCCGCGGGACTGGCCGGCCTGCTCTACGCGATGCTCGGCCTGTGGATCCTGCGGCGGCTCCTCGCGCGCCATTTCTCCGGCCCGGTTACCGACGCCACCATTGTCGCGCTCCTGCTCGGGACCAGCCTCTTTCACTACGCGACGTTCGACAGCATGTGGAGCCACGCGTTCTCGTTCGCGCTGTGCGCGGCGCTGTTCGAGCGCTGTGACGCGTGGAGCGAGCGCTCGGGCGCCGCGACCGCGCTGCTGGTCGGCGTCCTGTCGGGCCTGATCGTGCTCGTGCGGCACACCAATGCGATCATCCCGGCCGCGCTGGTCGGCGCGCTGGTCCTCGTCGAGCCGTCGTTCCGCCGCTACGCGGCGATCGCGGTCGCCGCCGGGGCGGTGACGGTGTTTCCGCAGCTCTGGGTCTATCACGACGTGACGCGCCATTGGATCGTGAGCCCCTACGCCGGCACGCCGGGGTTCTTCTGGAGCAAGCCGGTGATCCTGGCGTCGCTCGCGGGCACGCAGAAGGGACTGTTCTTCTGGGCGCCGCTCCTGCTGCTGGCGATGGCGGGCTTGGCGTGGCTGCCGCCGGCGCTGCGCCGCTGGCGCGCCGCCATCCTCGCGGTCTTTGTCCTCGACACCTACGTCATGGCGAGCTGGTGGGACTGGCAGCTCGGCGCCAGCTACGGCCATCGCGGCTTCGTCGACATCTACCCGCTGCTCGCCGTCGGCCTCGCCGCCGCCTTCGCGCGCGTCGCGCCACGGACGGTGCCGCGGCGGACTACCGCCGTCGTCGTCGTACTGTTGTGCGCGCTCTCGATGTTCCAGATGCTCCAGTACTGGCACGGCGTCATGCCGATGAGCGACGTGACATGGCGGCAGTACAAGGCGCTCTTCCTGAAGCCATGGTGAGCCGCCGCCTCGTCTGGACGATCGTGTGGATCGCCGCCGCGGCGGCCGCGCTCGCCTACCTGCATGATCCGCCGTGGCTCATCGATCAGACGACCGGGCTGCGCGGGTGGGAGCAGCACGCGGGGGAGCCGCGCTACCGCTGGTCGGGCGGGCACGCGTCGTTCTTCGTCCGCTCCGACGCCGCCGCCATCGACGTCCCGATCTCCACCACCTTCGACAGCGGCGACGCGCGGGCGATGCTCGTCACTATCAGCGTGGACGACGAAATCGCGGCGCGGCTGATCCTGACCGATGCGGCGTGGCGGCGGGTCAGGGTGCCGCTGCCGGCGCCGGCAGGCCGGCGGGTGCGGCGCATCGACGTCAGGACGAACGTCACCCGCGAAGACAACCACGGCGTCCGCATCGGCGAGGTGCAGATCGTCCCGCGCGGATAATGGCGAACAAGTTGCTTCGTTCGAGAGATCGTGGCGAAGGGTCGCGCGCGGACGAGCTGGACGGACATTGTCGAGTCGCTCTACGAGGGATCGTGGAACGCCGGCCTGCGGCGCTTCCGCTCGCCGTACGCGTTTCGCGGTGTGCCGTGCGCCGACATGCGTCTGACCAGCTCGCTCATCCGTCTCGCGGGCAACGCCGACATCGACCGCGTCGAGCTGGCGCTGCTGCGCAACTTCCGCAAGTACGCGCACGGCGAAGGTGAACCGGCGGGGAGCGTGTGGGACTGGCTGGCGCTCGGACAGCACCGCGGGCTGCCGACCCGCCTGCTCGACTGGACCTACTCGCCGCTGGTGGCGCTGCACTTCGCCGTCGACACGATCGAGGACATGGATCGCGACGGCGTCGTGTGGTGCGTCAACTTCGTCGAAGCCAACCGCCGCCTGCCGGCGCGCTTGAAACGCATCATGCAGCGCGAAGCATCGGAAACGGTGACGACCGACATGCTGGCGCCGTTTCCGTCGCTCGGCGCGTTCGACGCGCTGGCGCGGATCCCCTTTCTGGTGTTCCTCGAGCCGCCGACGGTCGACCGCCGCATCCTGAACCAGCACGCGTTGTTCTCGCTGATGTCGAGCCCTCGCGCCGACATGCAGGACTGGGTGACGCGGCATCCCGATCTCGTGCGGCGTGTGACCATCCCGGCGCGGCTGAAGTGGGAGATTCGGGACAAGCTCGACCAGGCGAACGTGAACGAACGCATCCTGTTTCCCGATCTCGACGGTCTCAGCCGGTGGCTGGCCCGCTACTATCTACCGTATGCAGGACACACCGCGATCGATGCGCGCGATCGAGATCTCAGGACCGGGCGGGCCGGACGTGCTCCGCGTCGTCGAGCGCCCCGTGCCGGCGCCCGCCGCGGGTGAAGTCCTCATCCGCGTCGCGGCCGCCGGCGTCAACCGCCCCGACATCATGCAGCGGCTCGGCAAGTATCCGCCGCCGCCAGGGGCGTCCGACATCCCGGGCCTCGAAGTGTCGGGCGACATCGTCGCCGGCGTCCCGGCGGCGATCGGCCGGCGCGTGTGCGCGCTGGTGAGCGGCGGCGGCTACGCGGAGTACTGCGTCGCCCCCATCGAGCAGTGCCTGCCAATTCCCGCGGCGGTGACGACGACCCACGCGGCGGCGGTTCCGGAAACGTTCTTCACCGTGTGGACGAATCTGTTCGAACGCGCCGGACTTGCCGCCGGCGAGGGGGTGCTCGTGCACGGCGGCACCAGCGGCATCGGCACGACCGCCATCCAGCTCGCTCGCGCGCGCGGCGCGAGCGTCCTGGCGACCGCCGGGTCCGACGACAAAACGGAGGCCTGCCGTCGCCTCGGCGCCGTGCGTGCCGTCAATTACCGCAACGAAGACTTCGTCGCGGCGGTGAAGGGTGCCACGGGCGGCGACGGCGTCGACGTCGTGCTCGACATCGTCGGCGGTGACTACCTGCAGCGGAATCTCGAGTGCCTGCGCATGCACGGGCGACTGGTGCAGATCGGCCTCATTGCCGGTTCGAAGTCGGCGATCGACCTGCGCGCGGTGCTGCAGCGGCGTCTGACGATTACCGGCTCGACGCTGCGGCCGCGCACGGTCGCCGAGAAGGGTGCGATCGCCCGCGCCCTCGAGCGTGAGGTGTGGCCGCTGCTCGAGAACGGCGAGGTGAAACCGATCGTCCACGCCGAATACCCGCTCGCCCGCGCCGCCGACGCGCACCGCGATCTCGAATCAGGCCACGTCATCGGCAAGCTGGTGCTTGTGATCTAGCGAGCGTACGGGCGACTCGAGCGTCGCTGTCAATGCTGAATGCCCGAAGCGTCCGTACGCGCCCGTACTCTCTCCATCCCGTACTCGACCAGGCGCTTCAGCGCTTTCACGCGTTCGGAGCGATCGATGTTCGCCTTGTTGACGGCCGACCGCAGCACTTCGACGGTCTGGTCGTAGGTCTCGACGTCCACCGGATACGGAAAGCCGTCCTTGCCCCCGTGGGCGAACGAGAAGCGCGCCGGGTCGCGGGTGCTCACCGGCGTGCCATGGATGATCTCTGACGCCAGCGCGAGCGCCCGCAGCGTTTTCGCGCCAACGCCCTTCATCCCGAGCAGCGTCTCGAAGTTCTCCGGCGCGCGCTCGTAGGTCTCGAGCAGGACGCGATCGAGGTGCTGCGGGTTGACGTCGGCGAGCAGCACCGCGTGGCGCCGCGGCATCTCCAGCAGCGGGCGCTGCTTGAGCGCGTCGAGGACGACGGCGGGCTTTTCGCGGGCGAGCGTCGCCGAGGCGTCGCGGACCGGCCCGCTCTCTTCCGCCACGAGGTTGAGCGTCGGTGCGTGCTGCTCCGAGCAGACGGCGGCGTGCGGCTCGTTGACGAAGCTGCGCAGGCGCGAGGCGAGCCAGTGGTAGCGGCGCGCCATGCCGTCGGCGTCGCTCATCCCCTGCTGCACGACGCACCAGGCGCCGCCGGCTGTGAAGAAGAATGCATGGTGGTAGAGCTGATAGCCGTCCTGCACCGCGGCGCTGTCGACCTTCGCCGACATGCGGCTGGCGTAGACGAGCGGGGACGGATCGATCGACAGCCGATCGCAGAAGGCGACGATCTCCCCCGGCGTGCGCCGCGACACCGCCCCCTTGCCGCCGCCGGCGTAGATGCCGAGGTCCTTCTCGGTGCCGCGCAGCCCTTCCTTCAGCGCGCCGGTGACGGTGGTCGTCACGCCGCTCGAGTGCCAGTCGAAGCCGAGCACGCACCCGAAGGCCTGGAACCAGAACGGATCCGACAGCCGGCGCAGCACTTCGTCGCTACCGTACTCCTGCACGATGTTGGCGGTGATCTCGCGCGCCAGCCTGACCATTCGGGAGAACAGCCACGCCGGCGCGCGTCCGCCGTGCAGCGGAAGATGCGCGGAACCGGTCCTCACCTCTCCAGCGTAGCAGAGCGATGCCGCTTCATCTGCGATGCGAGACCGACCAGGCGGATGAACTCGGCGCGATAGCCGTCCGCATCGGCGCCACGGGCGCCGCCGGCGAGCTCCTCCGTTTGCGCCCACGACGCGTTCGCCTTGTAGCGCGAGTCGCGGAGCAGCATCCCGAATTCCGCGACGGCCGCGGCGAACCGCAGATTCGGCCCGGCCGCCGCCGAGGCGCGCACCGGGACCGAGAACGGCGTGCTGTCGTCGGCGTCCGGCGCCTTGTAGCGGACCTTCACGGTCATCAACTCGCCGGGGTTGGCTTCGGCCAGGGCAGCGGGCTGCTGGTATTTCAACGGATCGACGGCGGGGGTCCGGCGGTCCCGGCCTGGGGGAACGATTTCGTAGAGCGCCGTCACGGCGTGTCCGGCGCCCATGTCACCCGCGTCCTTGCGATCGTCGCGGAAGTCTTCGCTGGCGAGCACGCGGTCCTCGTATCCGATGAGGCGGTACGATTCGACGTGCCGCGGGTTGAACTCGACCTGCAGCTTCACGTCCTTCGCCGCCGTGACGAGCGTGGCGCTCGCCTCGCGCACCAGCACGCGGCGCGCCTCGGCCAGCGTGTCGAGGTAGGCGTAGTTGCCGTTGCCGGCGTCGGCCAGCTTCTCCATCGTGGCGTCCTGGTAGTTGTCGTCGCCCACGCCGAGCACGGAGAGGAACACGCCCGACCGGCGCTTCTCCTCGATCAGGCGCACGAGATCGCCGGGGCTGGTGACGCCGACGTTGAAGTCGCCGTCGGTCGCGAGAATGACGCGGTTGATGCCTCCCGTGACGAATTGCCGCTCCGCGATCGAATAGGCCAGCCGGATCCCTGCGGCGCCGTTCGTCGAGCCGCCGGCGCGCAGCTCCGCGATGGCGCGCGCGATCTCCTCCTTGCGGCTGCCGGGCGTTGCCGGCAGCGCGATCCCGCTGGCACCGGCGTAGACGACGATCGCCACCGAGTCTTCGCGCCGCAGCGTGTCGGTCAGCAGCAGCATCGCGGACTGGATCAGGGGCAGTCGGTTCTGCGGTTGCATCGATCCCGAGACGTCGAGCAGGAAGACGAGGTTGCGCGGCGGCGTCGACGCGAGGTCGATGGCGCGCGACTGCAGCCCGATGAGCGCCAGCTGATGCCGATCGTTCCACGGGCACGGCCCGACTTCGGTGGTCACCCCGATCGGCCGTCCCTCCGGCGCGGCGTAGTCGAAGTGAAAGTAGTTGATCAGCTCCTCGATGCGGACCGCGTCGGGGGGCGGCAGCGTGCCGGCGTTGAGGAAGCGGCGCACGTTGGTGTACGACGCGGTGTCGACGTCGATCGAGAAGGTCGACAGCGGCTCCGCGGACACGCGCCGGAAGCCGTTGTCGGCGATCGGATCGTAGCGCGCGGTCGACGGCCGCACCGGCACGACCGGGCCTTCCGCTGCGGCCGACCGGCCGCGCCGCGTGCGCGCGGTCGAACCGGCATACGTCTGAATCGACGGGCTCTCCGCCGCGACAGTGACCGTCTCGCTGACGCCGCCGATTTCAAGGCGCACGTCGAGCGGCGCCGGATCGGCGCCGGCGAAGACGTGAATCCGCCGCGAGAAGGTGACGAACCCGGCGAGCCGCGCCGTCAGCACATAATCGCCTGGCGCGACGTTGTCGATCGCGAACCGGCCGTCGGCGCCGGTGACGAGCGTCGCCAGCGTCCTGTCGCCGCTCTTCAGTTCCAGCGTCACGCCCGGCAGCACGCCGCCTGCCGGATCGGTGACCGTGCCGCGCAGGGAAGGCGCAGCTCCCTCCAACGCGCCGAGTGTCGCCACGACGAACGCACACACCACGAGCGAACGCACCAGCACACGCATGGTGTCCTCCTCCGTGGCGGTGCGAAGGGCAACTCGCGTGCCGCGCGCGAGTGCCCGGTTTCATCCGTGTTGATGCGCGAGGGGGCCGCGCGATCCGGCGGGCCGGACGCGCGGCATCCAATCGGTGGGATGTCAGCGGCGCCGCGGCTCGAACGTCGTCATCTGCTGCCGCTGCAGCGAGGCCGCGAGATCGGCCAGGCGCGTGAACTCCGCGCGGTAGCCGTCGGCGTCGGTGCCGCGGTGCTCCGTCGCCAGCCTGGCCACCTGCTCCCACGACGAGTCGCCCTTGAACGGCGAGTCGCGCAGGAGCATCCCGAACTCGGCCACCGCGGCGGCGAAGCCGAGGTTGCGCGGCGACGCCGTGTCGCGCCCGGCGACCGGCACCGTGACGAGCGTGCTGCGATCGCCGTCGGGGAGCTTGTAGCGGACCTTGACCGTCATCAGCTCCGTCGACGCCACCGGCACCGTCCGCTGCGGCGGCGCCGCCGGACGCTGGTATTTCAACGGGTCGACGCCCGGTATGCCGGCGTCCGCTCCAGGCGGAACGATCTCGTAGAGCGCGGTCACGGTGTGACCGGCGCCCATCTCGCCGGCGTCCTTGCTGTCGTCGTTGAAGTCGCGCGCCTTGAGGACGCGGTTCTCGTAGCCGACGAGGCGGTATGCCGACACGGTCGCCGGGTTGAACTCGATTTGCAGCTTCACGTCCTTGGCGACGGTGACCAGCGTCGCCCCCGCCTCGCGCACGAGCACGCGGCGCGCTTCGGCCAGCGAGTCGAGATAGGCGTAGTTGCCGTTGCCCTTGTCGGCCAGCCGCTCCATCGTCGCGTCCTTGAGATTGTCGTCGCCGACGCCGAGCACGGAGAGGAAGATGCCGGTCGAGCGCTTGTCTTCGATCAGACGCGTCAGCGCGTCCATCGACGTGACGCCGACGTTGAAGTCGCCGTCGGTCGCGAGGATGACGCGGTTGACGCCGTCCCTGACGAAGTTCTCGGAGGCGATCTGATAGGCCAGCTGAATCCCGGCGGCGCCATTGGTGGATCCGCCCGCGTGCAGCATGTCGATCGCGTCGTCGATCGCCTGGCGGCGATCGCCCGGCGTCGGCGGCAACGCCACGCCGGAGTTCCCCGCGTAGACGACGATGGCAACGCGGTCTTCGCGGCGAAGCGTCTCGGTCAGCATCTTCATCGCCGTCTTGACCAGCGGCAGCCGCTCGGGCGGCATCATCGAGCCGGACACGTCGAGCAGGAAGACGAGGTTGCGCGGCGGCGTGCGGCGCTCGGCGGGACGCCGCGCCTGCAGGCCGACGAGGGCGAGCTTGTGCCGCGGATCCCACGGGCACGGCGCCAGCTCGGTGGCGACGCCGAAGGGGGCGCCCTGGATGGAATCGGGATAGTCGAAGTGGAAGTAGTTGATCAGCTCCTCGACGCGAACCGCGTCCGCCGGCGGGAGACGCCCGCCGTTCAGGAACCGCCGCGCGTTGGCGTAGGACGCGGTGTCGACGTCGATGGAAAACGTCGACAGCGGATGATCGGCGACGCGCCGGAACTGGTTCTCCTGGATCGCGGCATAGGTCGCCGTGTCCTGGGGCAGGAACGTGCCGCCATAGCCACCGCCCACGCCGCCGCCGCGACCGCCGCCTCCTGTTGCGAGGCCCCCCATCGGGGCGGCCGCCGGCGGCGGCGGTGCGTGCTGGAGCCCGCCGACAACGCCGCCCACCGTCCCGCCCGCCACACCTCCGGCCGCGCCGCCAGGCGCACTGCCGGCGATTCGCAGGTTCACGCTATCTCCGGGCGCGGCAACCGGTGCCGCCAGTTCGTTGACCGTGATCGACTCCGCCGTGCTGCCGACGAGGAGCTTGATGGTGAGCGGCTGCGGCGCCGTCGCGCCGACAGTGACGGACAGCCGCGACCGGCGGAAGCCCATCAGCGTGACGCGAATTTCATAGGTGCCCGCGGCAACGTCGGCGACGCGGAACCGGCCGTCGGCTCCGCTGACAACCGTGGCGACCACCTTGCCGCCCGCGAGCAGCTCGACCGTTGCCCCCGGGACCGCTGCCCCGGCGGGGTCGACGACCGTTCCTGTAATCGCCACTCCGGCCGCGTGGGCCGCGAGTGTCAGCATGACGACGAGAACCGACGCGACGAGGACACGCATCGCTGCCTCCTGGGCCATCCGGTGGAACACGCTGGCACTAGTTAGACCCCGCACCGTGGCGGTTGGCCGCCATCCCCTCATTGGCCCCATCGCTTTTGTGGATACATTTGAAATACACCCTGCGTCCACGGTAAGGTTTGCCCGCACGCAAGCACTTCGAGGGGGAGGCAGCCTCATGAGAATCGCTTTGCGGTACCTGGTCGTGGTGTGTCTGGCCGGTGCCGCGTCGGTGTCCCTGGCGTTCGCCCAGGGAGCGAACACGAAAGCCACGCTGACCGGCGTGGTCCAGGACGTCTCGGGCGGAGTCGTGCCCGGCGCGTCCGTCACCGTCCGCAACGTCGCCACCGGCGTCGTCAACGAAACGGTGTCCAACGCGACCGGCGCCTTCGTGGTCGCCGCGCTCGACACGGGCACCTACGAGGCGACCGTGTCGCTGGCGGGCTTCAAGACGTTCAAGGTCGACAAGATCGTCCTCACGCCCGGCGCCACCGCCAACATCACGGCCAAGCTCGAAGTGGGCGGCGCCGAGGAATCGGTGACAGTCGTCGCGCGCAGCGAGCTGATCGACACCACCTCGACGACGGTGTCGGCGACGATCAGCTCGGATCAGATTCAGAACCTGCCGGTCGTCACCAAGAGCGCGATGCAGATCGTGACCTTCCTGCCCGGCATCAACGCCAACAGCGCGCACACGCAGCGCAACTCGACCGCGCTCGGGCTGCCGCAGAGCGCCATCGCCATCGTCATCGACGGCGTCAACATCCAGGATCAGAGCGTCAAGTCGACCGACGGGTTCTACCCCGACATCCGGCCGCAGAACGATCTGGTCGAGCAGGTGAGCGTGGCGGAAGCGACCGGCACGGCCGACTCGTCGGGCCAGGGGGCGGTGCAGGTCAAGTTCGTGACCCGCTCGGGATCGAACACCTTCACCGGCAGCGCCTACGAGTACCTGCGCGACAGCTCGCTCAACTCGAACTCGTGGGCCAACAAGTCGAAGGGGCTGCCGAAGAACGAGATCAACTGGAACCAGTTCGGCTTCCGCGTCGGCGGACCGGTCGTCTTCCCCGGCCTCTACGACGGGCACAACAAGGCCTTCTACTTCGTCAACTACGAGGAATTCCGCCTGCCGATCACGTCGCAGACGACGCGCCAGTACGTGTCGCCGACCGCGGCGAGCGGCGTCTTCCAGTACGGCTGCACGGCGTCGGGCTGCGCCAGCTCGAGGAATCTCTTCCAGGTCATCGGCGGCTCGCCCGATCCGACGATCGCCGCGATGCTCGGGCAGATCAACGCCGCGACGCTCACGCAGGGCGCGATTCAGGCCAACGTCGACCGCAACACCCAGAGCTACACGTGGCAGCCCGACCTGTTCCGCGCCGAGCACCTGCCGGGCGGCCGTCTCGACGTCAACATCACCGACAAGCACCGCCTCACGGTGACGCAGATCTTCCAGAAGGTGAACTCGGATCCCGACATCATCAACAACGGCTATCCGAGCTTCCCCGGGTTCGCGGTCGACAGCACGCAGTACTCGTTCCGCTACACCGGCACGGCGTCGTTCCGCTCGACGCTGGGCCACAACATGGTGAACGAGGGGGGCTGGGGCACGATCTGGTCGCCGGTCTACTTCTCGGCGAACATCACGCCGGATCGCTACTTCGGCGGCTACAACCTGACGTTCCCGCAGCTGCCGACCGG
>Ga0070683_100000697_pt1 | contig 24398 bp, 26 predicted proteins | sample KBSC713LmetaG_FD_64662 | JGI IMG/M metagenome (GOLD analysis project Ga0070683, IMG submission 64662) | Corn rhizosphere microbial communities from Kellogg Biological Station, Michigan, USA - KBS C7.1-3L metaG | ecosystem: Host-associated > Plants > Roots > Rhizosphere ... | reverse complement strand
ACCTGGCGGCGCTCAGCACGCGGCTGCCCAGCGGCCGGGCCCAGACCCAGCCGGTGTGGTGCGTCGTTGACGGCAACGACGTGCTGGTGGCCACGACCCGCCAGCGCCGCAAGGGGCGCAACCTGACGGCCGACCCAAGGGCCACCGTGCTGGCGGTGGACAGCGCCGACAGCGGGCGCTGGATCGAGATTCGCGGCGATGTCACGCTGGACGAGCGGGGGGCCCTCGCGGTGCTCGACCGGCTCACCTACGAATACACCGGCCACGCCCACTACTACGGCACCGTCTACCCGGCCGAGCAGCAGCGGCACGAGAACCGGGTCACCGCTCGGATTCATCCGCGCCGGATCACCTGCGACGCCGTCCACCACTGATCGCATCAGCGCACCTTGTCCACCGAGCGCCGGTCCGTCTGGAAGGCCCGGACCAGGCCGATCGCTTCGAGCAGGAGCAGCAGGACAGCGGCGAACCAACCCGCGCCTCGGCCGATGGTAACCGGGTGCCCATCGTTGGCTGCACGTCGATCGCCTCCTTGTCCGTGGACATGGCGGCTCAGGCCGTTCAGCCGGCCAGGTGACCGAGCAGCTCGTAGACCACGAAGGCGGGCCAGACGATCGCCTTGAGCACGCCCAGCACGCCGACTCCAAAGCCGTCGGCGTGCCCGATGTAGTACACCAGCGCGCCGATCAGGCCCAGGCCATACACGGCGTTGCCGGCACCTCCGTAGCGGTTCACCGTCCGGCGGTTGTCCCTGTCACTCATGGCTCATCCGGTTCATCTCGCGGCGGATCCGGTCCTCACTCGGGGCCGGGGCATATACGTCCCAGGCGTTGAACACGAGACCGATGCCCCAGCCGAACATCGGGAACACCGGCCAGAAGAAACCGTGCGGGGTGGTGACGAACCAGATCGTCACAAACAGCAGGTTCACCATCAGGTACGCAAGGACGTGCGCCTGGAATCCGCGCTTCTTGCGCAGCTGCATGACGGCCGCCTGGCGCAGATCGGACTCGGATGTCGGGGTGCTCATGACCGCCTCCTCTGCCGTATCCACTCTAATTCGCACCGCGTGAGCTGGTCAGCGGCCGAACGTCACGCGAGCTGGAGCAAAGGTCCTGAGGCGGGACGCGATGGAACGCCTTCTGGGTAAACAGGCTCCTTGTTCGAAGCCTCGACCCGCTGACCGAGTCGGTGCAACCGTTCGTCGTGCTCATCCAGTACACCTGCCGCAATGCCAAGAGTCAGGAGTGGGAGGAGAGCGGCATCGCCGGCACCGCGCCCGACGGCGGCCAGTTGCATCTCTGGCGAAACAACAACAGCAAGATGTGCATGGCGCCGATCGACCGACCCGACCGTCGGTGTCGAGATGCAGGTCTGGGACTGCAACTTCGGTACGACCAACCAGCAATGGGATCTCGCCTGAGGTGGGGGAAGCTCGATGAAGATTCGGCGCAAAGCGTTCAGCATGCTCGTGATCGGTGTGGTCGTGGCGGTGACCACGGTGTTCGCGGCGACGCCCGCACAAGCGGCCGGCGCGTTCTCCGGGCTCAAGAACCGCGGCAGTAACCTGTGCGTGGAGGTCAACCGGTTCGGCAATCCACTGGCCGACGGGGAACTGGTGGTGCAGCGCGCCTGCGACGGGCAGCTGGTGCAGCAGTGGATTCAGGTGTTCGTCGACGTCAACAGCGGTGTGTTCGAGTTCGTCAACGCCTTCAGCGGCAAGTGCATGGACGTCCGCGACGGAGTCAACGCCGACACGGTGCCCATCCAGCAGTGGCAGTGTCGCGGCTCGAACAGCATGAAGTGGAAGCTGGTTGCCCCGGCCCTGCCGAGCTTCAACACCTGGCAGGTGCAGTCGCAGACCGGTGGCCGCTGCCTCGACGTGCGCAATGGTGACGGCAACGACGGCGTGCAGATCCAGATCTTCCACTGCACCGGATTCGGAAACGAGGCGCAGGTCTGGACGTTCATCGGGTAGCCGGGCCGGGCGAAGGGTCCCGCGGGCTGGGACCTTCGCCGGTGAGCCACGGAGATCCCTTGCTGAGGTCCTCGATCTCCAACACGGCTGTTCACCGCTCTCATCGCAGCGCGGGCATCCCGGAACCGGGATGCCTGAACCGACCGACCGCCAGGCGGATCAGCGCCACCGTCTGCACGAGCAAAGCGATGGCGGTGCCGGTGAGGGCCACGGCGACCACGATGCGAGTGATCAATCCCCAGTTCACCGTCCAGGCGGTGAAGTCGAACGGGAACACCTTCCAGAGGCGAATGAGGACGGCCAGGCCGATCGTCGTCGTGGTCAGCTCGCCGATCGTCTTCACCCACGGTCCGTCGGTCACGACATATACAAGGTTGGCGACAATGCCGACCGCCAGCGACAGATTCAGCAGCACGAGAACCTGTGGGGTGCCGTCGGTCAGGAACGATGCCGACCGCCAGCCGGGCTGGACGTTGAACAGGTACAGCGCGACGAGGTTGATCAGGACGGCGACGGCGTAGCCGACGCGTCGCGCAGCAACGCCGGGCCGGGGAGTCTGCTTGAGCATGGCGCGCCTCCTCCAATCCGACGCTACGCCGCCGTGTCCGGCTCACATACGGACCTTGGTCCCGTGAAATCCCGTGTGTCCGGCTCAGGCACGTGAGCCGACCGTCCGTGACCCGGCGCCGTGCCCGGGACGTTGGACTCTGTTGGTCCACGCGTGGACGCGGAAGCCTGGACGGGTGTTGTACTCCGACGAACAACTCCGCGCCATGTACCCCGACGGCCGCGGCAATGCGACGGCCCGCCGCTATGCCCGCCTGTGGGCGGCCGTCCAGGGCGCCGGCTTGCTGCCCCGGCGATGGGTGACCCTGGAGGTTGCCGGGCGCCGCAGTGGGCGGATCACCCGGTTCCCGCTTGGCATGGCGGACTGGCAAGGGCACTGGTACCTGGTGTCCATGCTGGGCGACGACTGCAACTGGGTGCGCAATGTCCGCGCCGCGGGCGGCCGGGTGGTCCTCCGCCACGGCTCGGCCCGCCGCTACCGGCTGGTTGAGGTGCCGGTCGCCGAACGGGCGCCGATCCTCAAGCGATACCTGGAAAAGGTGCCCGGCGGCCGGCCGCATCTCCCGATCGACCGGCACGCGCCCGTGGCCGAGTTCGCGGCGATCGCGGCGTGCTACCCCGTCTTCCGCGTCGAGCGGGCCGGTGTCTGAGTATGCGTACTCATGACAGGTTCCTCGGCCACGCCCATCCTCGACGTCGAGGTGATAACGATGGCGTCGACTTTGACAAATGCCCGCGATCAGGATCTGCATCGCCGTCTGGCGCACTGGGTGGCCGAGGGGCTGCTCGACGCGGCGCAGGCTGATCGGATCGAACAGGCCGAGACGGAGTGGGCCGCCGACCGGCAACCGCCGCCCGGCCACGGCGCGCTGATCGTCGAGGCGCTCGGATACCTCGGTGGTGCGCTCACGATCCTTGCTGGTTTCATCGCGGTGAACCTTTTGTGGCCGGACGTTCCCTTGGCGGCGCAACTCGCGTTCGCCGGGATCGGCGCGGTCACGCTCCTCGCCGTCGGGGCGGGCATCCGGATCGGCGACGAGCCCGCGTACCGCCGTCTGCGCAGCACGCTGTGGCTGATGTCGACCGGCTGCCTGACCGCGTTCGCCGGGCTGACCGGCGCGCAGGTGTGGCATTTGAGCGGGCTCACGACCACGGTCGTCACCGCCGCGACCACCACGATCTACGCCGCCGGGCAATGGTGGTGGACGCGCTCGGCGCTGCAGCATCTGGCGACGTTCGTCGCGGCGGCGACGACGGTCGGCACGGTCATCGCCCGGCTCGCGGCCGACGCGACGCACTGGGCGCCGGGCCTCGGGATCTGGCTGCTGTCCGTGATGTGGGCCTACGCCGTTTACCGCACGCCGCTCCAGCCTCGCCGGGCCGGCGCCGTGGCCGCGGTCGTCGGCGCGCTCGTCGGCGCACAGCTCACCCTGCCCGTGGCGGCCGGCCACGTCCTGGCGCTCGGGACGGTGGCCGGGCTGCTGATCGGCGGCGTCCTGGTGCGCAGGGTGGGGCCGCTGGTCGCCGGGGCCGTGGGCGTCATCGTGTTCGTGCCCGAGACGGCCGTGCGCTACCTGCCGCAGTCGATGGGAGTTCCGCTGGCGATGCTCACGGTCGGGCTGGTGCTGGTGGCCGCCGCGCTCGGGCTGGCCCGGCGGTGGCGGAATCCGACTAGGACAGCCGGCGCACGATAGCGAGGTGCCCGACGTCCTGACGGCTGGGTAGTCGAAGCAGCATGAGAGCGCCGGCGAGGCAGTAGCCGAAACCTTGCACGGCGATGACCGGGATGATGCCCAGCCGGTCGCCGAGCGCCCCGGCCGCGAGCGCCCCGGCCAGCATGGCCGCTCCCTCCAGTGCGTTGGCGAGGCCGAACACGCGGCCGCGGTGGGCGTCGCCGGTGGCGGTCTGGAACACGGTGACCAGACCGGCGAGCACGAGCGCGCCGGGCAGCCCGGCGACGACCATGAGCACGAAGGCCGGCCAGAGCGGACGGGTCAGCAGCGGGTACAGGAACAGCGCGAAGTCGATGACCCCGAACGCGAGCGCGCCGACGCCGAGCAGGTGCCGGGGCTGGAAGCGCTTGGCGAACGACGCGACGACGAGCCCCCCGACGATGCCACCGGCCGCCTGGACGGACAGGATCAAGCCGTACGCCGCGGCGTCACCGTGCAGGACGTCCCGCACGAACGGCGCCATGAGGGTGCCCATGATGGCCTCGCCGAACCCGGTGATCAGGACGAACAGCAGCACCAGGCGCAGCGTCGGGCTGACCACCGCGACCCGGGCGCCCTCGCGCAGCTCGCGCACCAGGTGCCGGTCCCCGGCCGACCGATCAGCAGCGGGCCGGATGCGGATGAGCAGGAGCAGGGCGGCGGCCACGACGAAGCTGGCCGCGTCGACGAGCGTCAGCGCGGCGATTCCGCCCAGCCCGGCGGCCAGGCCGCCGAGGGCCGCGCCGGTCAGCCGGGCGATGTCGCGGTTCTGACCGTTGAGCGCGTTGGCCGTCACGAGGTCCGGCGCCGGCACGGTGTGGGGGAGCAGGGCGGCCTCGGCGGACACGAAGAACTGCGCGAGCGTGCTCTGTACGACGGAAACGGCGTAGATGATCCAGACGTCGCGTCCACTGTGGACGACGAGCAGCGGGAGCAGTGTCAGCGCCAGCAGCAGGTTGGTGACGACCATCGTGACCCGGCGGTCCCACCGGTCGACGAAGACGCCGGCCAGCGACGCGAACGCGACCTGGGGAATGAGCGACGCCAGCAGGGTCGTGGCCGACGCGAGCGTGGAGCCGGTCAGCGAGTAGACCGAGTAGGCCAGGCCGGTGCGCAGGATCCAGTCGCCGGTCAGCGAGATCAGCCCGGCCGACAGCAGCAGCCGCAGGTCGCGGTGGCCGGCCAGCAGCCGCCAGAGCGCCGGCATCCTCAGCCGCCCGACGCCGTCGGCGCGACCGGCACGCTGATGAGGGTCAGGTTGACCGGGCGGGCGCCGGGCGGGCGGGCGGCGACATCGCCCAGCCGGCGCCGCTCGACCAGCGGGGTGATCAGGGCGTCGAGCGCGCGATGGAACTCCTCGTACTCCTCGACGGTCAGGTAGACCAGGCTCTGGCCGACCCCGGACAACTCCTGCCATGCCGCGTCGTACTCGTCCCGGTGGCGATGCCATTCGGCGAGGTGGTCGACGGCCCGCTCGGCGACCATCCGGTCCAGCAGGTCGACGGCGACGCCGGTCTGGGCGTCCGGCGTCCCGCGCGGCACCGACCGCGACGTGGCCGTGACCCGCCACGGTCGGTCGCGCTGGTTGCCGCCCTCGGCCGGCTCGACGAACTGGTACTTGGCGAGCTGGCGCAGGTGGTGCGAGGCCAGTGCCTGGCTGATCCCGAGCTCGCGGGCGGCCTGGGCGGCCGTCGTCGGGCCGTGACGGCCGACCAGCTCGAGCAGCTTGATCCGCAGCGGGTGGGCGAGCGCCCGGATCGCCACGGGATCGTCGAGGATCCGCCGACCCGATTCCAAAGACATGCTTGGAATATACCAAGCATATGCTTGGAATGGCCACCGTCAGGCGACAGTGAGGTCGAGGACCACCCACGCCTTGTCGGCCTGGACCCGGTCGGCCGGGAACAGCCGCCAGGTCACGGCAAGGTGCCGTCCAGGCGTCATCGTGCTCGGCACGGTGGCCTGCATCTCGTAGGTCAGCGTGCCGGTCGCCGGGACCGTTTCGGTCGGCCGGCAGTTCAGCCGGTACAGCTGATTGGTGTTGACGGCTTCGTGGCTGGCGTCACCCATCGAGAACAGCTCGAGGACGTAGCCCGGACACGGGCTGAGTTCGATCGCCGACGTGGTCGGGTTGGCCAGTACGACGTGGAATGTGAACGGCCGGCCGGGCGTGAGGGTCGCGGGAGGCTGGGCCGTCGCGGTGAGCCGGCTGATCGGTGACCCCGGCGGGGAGAACGCCTTGACCGGCTCGCTGAAACCGCTCGTGAACAGCCCGCCGGTGACGTTCGGCTTGACCTCGCCGGGGTTGCACATCGGCCGATCGGTCGCTTTGATCGGCGCGCGCAGCCGGCCGCCGTGGTTCGGCAACTCGATGGCGAACTCCAGGGGCCCGGCGATCTGCGCGCAGAACGGTCCGGACCAATCCATGCGCAGGCTCGCATGCCCGCCGGCCGGCACCCCGGTCACGCGTTTGCGGGCCTCGGCGTTGATGGTGTGCCCGTACTGCATCGGCACCTCGGTACCGCCGGCCAGCATTGTCGCGGGCACCTCGCCCTGGAGCGTGCAGTCCGTCGGAGCGACGTTCTGCACGTCGACGTACCCGTAGAGCTTGCTGATGTGCGCGTCGAACCCGCGGACCTGCTCGCCGCCGAGTTGCGGCTTCTCCCACTTGGTGAGAACCCCGGTGAGCTGGCTGGCCCGGCACGGCTGGGCGTCCGCCCGCACCGTCTGTCGCGGCTCGGGTGGCGTCAGCTGATCATTGGTGATCACCTCGTCGACCCACGGCACCGACCCGTCCGGCCGCAGCCGGTCCGCTCCCGGCGGCGCGGGGAACGACGTCCAGGCCGGTTTCTCGGGAGGGTCGGATCGGGCGCATGCATCCAGGCCGGTGAGCAACAGGCCGAGGAGGCCGAGGGCGACGAGTCGGCGGGCATTCATGCTGACGACTATCCGGGCCGGGCCGCGCCCTGTCCTGAGTACGGATACTCAGCCGCGTCGTGGCTTCATGCGCCGGTAGCGGCGGGGAGATCGAACGTTCGGGTGAGATACCGGACAGACCAGTCCGGATATGGTCAGAGGCGTGACCCGGCAGGCGTTTGAGACATTGACGCGGCCCGTTGTTCACAGCCCCGCCCGCCGCTACGTCTGGGCCGCGATCGCCATAGCCGCGATCGGCACCGCCTGGTACGCCGCCTTCCTGACCGTCGGCGCCGGCACCGAGGCCATCGCCTACACGTTCGTGCCGGTTGGGGCCGCCTTGTGCGCCGCTTCCGTGTTCCACATGCTCCGCCGCCTCGAGCTGGACCGCATTGCCCGGCGGTTCTGGAACTGCCTGCTCTTCGGGTTCTGCGTGGTCGCGATCGGCTACGGGTGGCTGGCCGAGGACATGCTCACCCACGCTGCCACGGCCAGCGTGCGCTCGATGCCGGTCCCGGCGGCCGGTTTCGTGGTGCTCGGCTTCGCGGTCGCCATCTGGGCGGTGGCCCGCGTGCCGACGGCGCCGGCCGGGGGCATCGAGCGGTGGCGCGTCGTTCTAGACCGCACCATCGCCTTCCTCGGGTGCGCCACATTGCTGTGGTACCTGGGACTGGCCCCCATGATCACAGCGCCCGAGCCGTGGAGCCGCCAGGCGATGGTCATCACCGGGGTCGCGTTCCTGCTCACCGTCGGCGCCGCGACGAAGGTGTCCTACATCGCCGGCGGCCCGGTGGACCGCGCGGCGATCCGGTTCATCGCGGCGAGCGGCGGTGCCGTCGCGGCCGGGGTTGTCGTTCTGGCCGTCCGCTTCGGCTGGGCCGGCGGCATTCCCGCCCAGACCATGGTGATGCCGCTGGCCCCGGTCCTGGCCACGCTCGGCGTGGCCGCGCAGTGGCGGACCGGCCCCGACCGGCGCCGCGAGCCCAGCCGCACCAGCACGCTCCTGCCGTACGCGGCGGTGGTGGCCGTCGACGTGCCGCTGCTCGCGGTCGCGTTCGGCGGCACGCTGCGCTGGCCCGGCCGCATCGTCGTGGTGGCCGCCATCGTGGTGACCACGCTGGTCACGTTCCGGCAGTACATCGCATACCGGGAGAACGCCCGGCTGCTGCGCGAGAAGCGCCTTCAGGAGGCGCGGCTGCAGCACGAGGTCACCCACGACGGCCTGACCGGCCTGGCCAACCGGGCGCTGTTCCGGGACGAGCTGACCCGAAACCTGAGCGCCGACGGGCCGGTGTCGGTCTTGCTCGTCGACCTCGACGACTTCAAGGCCGTCAACGACTCGCTGGGCCACGACGTCGGTGACCGGCTGCTCGTCTCGGTCGCCGGCCTGCTGCGCGCCGAGGTCGGCGAGGCCGGTCTGCCGGTCCGCGTCGGCGGCGACGAGTTCGCCGTCCTGCTGACCGCGGCCGGTGCCGACCCCGAGGCGCTGGCCGGCCGCATCCTCACCGTGCTCAACCACCCGATCAGCGAGCACCGGCTGCTCATCCAGGCGAGCATCGGCATCGCCGTCGGGCAGCCGGGCGCGTCGCTGGACTCGGTGCTGCGCGACGCCGACGTGGCCATGTACACGGCGAAACAGCGCGGCAAGGCGGGCTTTGTCCGTTATGTCGACGGGATGGAGGAGCCCGTCCTCGCGCACATGCAGCTCGGCGGCGAGCTGCGGCGGGCGCTGGACAACAACGAGTTCCGGCTCGTCTACCAGCCCATCATGCGGCTGGAGGACAACCGGGTGATCGGCGTCGAGGCGCTGGTCCGCTGGCACCACCCGACCCGCGGCGTGGTCGCCCCGGCCGAGTTCATCCCGGCCGCCGAGCGCACCGGCCTGATCGTGCCGCTGGGCCGATACGTGCTACGCGAGACCTGCCGGCAGGCCGCTGCGTGGCTGGCCGAGTTCGGGCCGGATGCGTTGCAGAAGGCCGGCCCGAACGTCTCCGCCCAGCAACTGCACGACCCCGACTTCGCGGCCGACGTGATGGACGCGCTCGCCGACAGCGGGCTGCCCAGCGACCGGCTGGTCCTGGAGGTGACCGAGTCGGCCGTGCTGCGCGGCCAGCAGGTGTCGCGGACCCTGCACGAGTTGCACCGCAACGGCATTCGGCTGGCCCTGGACGACTTCGGCACCGGCGAGTCGTCACTCAGCCTGCTGCGGGCGTTCCCGGCCGCGATCGTCAAACTGGACAAGTCGTTCGTCGACGGCATCGAGATCGACGACGGCGGATCCGCGGCGGCCGACGCCCGGCAAGCGGTCGCTCGTGCGGTGATCCAGCTGGCCCGCGCGCTCGGCCTGGACACCGTGGCCGAGGGCATCGAAAACGCCGGGCAGGCGGCCGTGCTGCGCGAGCTCGGGTACACCCTCGGCCAGGGCTTCCACCTGGCCGAGCCGATGAACGCCGACAGCATGGCGCGCCTGCTGGCCGGCCAAAAGGCGATGGTCGCCTGACCCGGGTCGGGATCATTGCCGCCGCAGGACGGTGATCCAGCGACATCCGATCGGGTCTCGCACAGGCGAGGACCGCCCCGGGTTTGCCGACGCCCGTCCGGGGTAGAGCGGGCGCCATGGTCACCGGCACGCTCGTCGAGGATCGCGACACCGGGGTGTGGCTGGTGGCTCTGCACGGTTCGCTGAGCGTTCCGGACGCCACGGACGTCGTCGCCGTGCTGGAGAAGTGTCTGGCGCAGTGTCCGGCGGCGATCGTGGTGGACCTGCACGGGTTGACCGAGGTCGAGGACACGGCGTTGAGCATCCTGCCGACCTTGCAGCGGCGGGCGGCATTGGTCGAGGTGCCGTTGGTGTTTACCGGCGATCCGGCCTGCCACGTCCTGCCCATCCATCCCACCGTGGAGGACGGCCGGATATCGGTGGCGCGCCAGCCGGGGCGGCGCTGGCTCCGGCGTCAGCTCGCGGCCGGGCCGTTGACCAGCAGCACAGCCCGCGACGTTGTCGGCGAAGCGTGCCTGGACTGGGGCCTGCGGCCGGTGCTGTACCCGGCCCGGACGATCGTCGGCGAGCTCGTCGACAACGCGGTCGAACACGCCCGCAGCGTGGTGGAGATGACCGTCGGTGTGCTGGCCGAGCGCTTGCACATCCGGGTACGTGACGGCAGCACCACGGTGCCGGTCCTTCGTCCCTTCAGCCCCCACCGGGCCGAAGCCCCGCTCGACCTGCGCGGCCGGGGAGTGCGCCTGCTCGACCGGCACGCCGCGACGTGGGGCACCATTCGCCAACCCAACGGCAAGATCGTGTGGGCGACCCTGCTGCTTTCCGGAAAATAGCAATCGCCGACTTTCACGTACGTTCATCACGCGGGGCCGAGTGACCGGCACTCCGCCGAAACGTTCCGGAAAAACATTGACGCCCGTGGGCTCGTGCCGGACGGTACGAGCATGGCCCAAGCATCCATGATCGTCCATGTCAGGCGACGTGTGACGGTCGCCATGGTCGCGATGGCGGCGCTCGTGCTCACCGGCGCCGCCGTCGTCGTCAGCCGAACCTCGACGGCCCAGGCCGCCGCCCCGCCGCCGGTCGGCGTCGAGGACGAGGGCGCGAACTGCCCGGTCGCGCTGCCCGGGTCCCTGCCGTCCAGCGCCAAGCTGCCCGATCCGTTCAAGCGGCTGGACGGTACGCGCATCTCGACCACGTCCGACTGGCGGTGCCGGCGGGAGGAGATCAAGAAGCTGGCCGAGCGGTACGTCTACGGCACCAAGCCGGGCAAGCCGGCCGGCGTCACCGGTACCGTCTCGCGGACCAGCATCACGGTGAACGTGTCGGACGGCGGCCGCAGCGCCACCTTCTCGGCCGGTGTCAGCCTGCCGAGCGGCACCGGACCGTTCCCGGCCGTCTTCGTCGTCGGCGGGCTCGGCGCGGACACGGCCACGATCCAGGGCGCCGGCGTGGCCGTCATCAACTACGACCCGCTGGCCGTCGGCAAAGAGGGCACGCCCCGCAACAACAAGCAGGGCGCTTTTTATACCTTGTACGGCGCGAGCAGCACGACCGGCCTCGAAGTGGCCTGGGCGTGGGGCGTGAGCCGGCTCATCGACGTCATCGAGCAGTCCGGCGCCAGCCTTCTCAAGGCGGACGCGACCGGCGTGACGGGCTGTTCGCGGTACGGGAAGGCGGCCTTCGCGATCGGCGCGTTCGACCAGCGGATCGCGTTGACGATGCCGATCGAGTCGGGCAGTGGCGGCGTGCCGATCTTCCGCGGGATTCCCGGTGAGTCGGGGGCGCAGCCGCTCAGCAGCGCGTACAGCGAGCAGCCCTGGCTGGGCGACGCGTTCAGCCAGTTCACCGGCAACCCGAACACGTTGCCGATCGACACGCACGAGGTCGTCGGCCTGATCGCGCCGCGCGGCCTGCTGATCATGGAGAACCCGCATATCGACTGGCTGGCCGCGCGGTCCGGCAGCGTGGCCGCCCTCGGCGGCGCCGAGATCTACAAGGCGCTCGGCTACGGCGACAACATCACGTACTGGTCGGACGTCCAGAACGGGACGCACTGTGCGGTCCGGCCGGAGTGGAAGACGCCGCTGCAGCAGTACCTCCGCAAGTTCCTTCTGCGGACCAGCAACGACCCCGGGACGATCCGGATCTCGTCGCTGAAGCAGGGCAACCTGGCCGACTGGCGGGACTGGACAACACCCACGCTGACCGGCGGGACGCAAAGCTCGCCGCCGCCTTCGATGTCGCCGCTGCCATCGACGTCACCGCCACCAACGTCGCCTCCACCGGCCGGTGCCTGCAGCGCTTCGTTCCGGACCGTCGGCTCGTGGCAAGGAGGCTTCCAGGGCGAGGTGACGGTGACGGCCGGGTCCTCCGGTGTCAGCGGCTGGACTGTGGCCTGGACCCTGGCCGGTGGCCAGAGCATCACCCAGCTGTGGAGCGGCACGCTGAGCGCCAACGGCCCGGCCGTCACCGTGAAGAACGTGTCGTACAACGGCACGCTGGGGGCGGGTGCCTCGACCACGTTCGGGTTCCTGGCCACCGGCACTTCGTCGAGCCCGGCGCTGTCCTGCAGTTAGGGGCGCTGGTACAGGGCGGCCAGCTGGCCGCGCGGGTCGAGCCGTTGCAGGACGGCGTCGGCGATCGCGGTCAGCTGGCCGATCTGCTCCGGCGTGAGCGCGTCGATGACGTTTTCGCGGACGGTCGCGAGGTGCCCGGGCGCGGTGTCGACGACCTTCTGCCACCCGGTGTCGGTGAGCCGGGCGTTGGTCGCCCGCCGGTCCTGCGGGCAGGGGAATCGCTTCATGAGGCCACGATCCTCGAGCCGCTGCACGACGTGCGACAGGCGGGGGAGCGTCGCGTTGGTGTACCTGGCCAGGGCGGTCATCCGGAGGGTGCGGTCGGGCGCTGCGGAGAGCATCGCCAGCACGTAGTACTCGAAATGGGTCAGCTGCGCATCCCGGCGTAACTGGGCGTCGAGCGCGCCGGGCAGGAGTTCCAGCACGGCCACCAGCCGCACCCAAGCGCTCATTTCGGCCTGATCGAGCCATCGAGTGTCCACGGTCACACCATCTCGTCCGGAATAGTTGTTGATACAACGGTACTGGTCTGCAATGATTGTAGCAACAACAAATCGTGAGGAGCTGTCATGGCACACGTCAGCATCATCGGCACCGGCAACATGGGCTCGGCCATCTCGGCCCTGGTCACCAAGGGTGGCCACACGGTCGAGGCGTTCAACAGCGCCGATGTCGACAAGCCGGTCACCGGCGACATCGTCGTGCTCGCCGTTCCCTACCCGGCCGTGGCCGACGTCATCGCCAAGCGCGGCGGGCAGCTCGACGGCAAGGTCGTCGTGGACATCACCAACCCACTGAACTTCGAGACGTTCGACAGCCTTACCGTGGCCGCCGACGGCTCCGCCGCGGCCGAGATCGCCGCCGCCGTTCCGAACGCGCGCGTTCTCAAGGCGTTCAACACCAACTTCGCCGCCACGCTCGCCACCGGCCAGGCCGGGGGGCAGCCGACCACCGTGCTCGTCGCCGGTGACGACGCCGACGCCAAGGCCCTGCTGAGTGACATCGTCACGGCCGGCGGCCTGCGCGCGATCGACGCCGGTAGCCTCAAGCGGGCTCGCGAGCTCGAGGCGCTGGGCTTCCTGCAGGTGACTCTCGCGGCCGGCGAGAAGATCCCGTGGACCGGCGGGTTCGCGGTCACTCAGTGACGACCGGCTCTGCCCGGTACAACCGGATGATGCCGTCCCGGAACGCGGCTCGGGCCGCCGGGGAGGTCATGCGGCCGGCGGCGACCTCGTTGCCGGCCGCGTGTCCGAGGGCGACGGTGGCCGCCAGCAGCCATCCGGTGGACAGCCGCGGGTCGAACTCGCCGCCGGCCTGGCCCCGGCGCACGAGCCGTGCCAGCTGATCGAGGATCGGGGCGTGCTGCTCCTGGCTCGGCCGCGGGTCGGCGGTGGCCAGGGATGGATGCAGCAGCAGCGGGTACCGGTCGATGAGGTCCCACGCGGTGTCCAGCCAGCGCCGGAGCGCGCCCATGGCGGATCCGCGCTCCAGGCCGGCCGCCTCGATCGTGGCCACCACGGTGGCGGTGATCTGCTCGACGACCGCCGTGAGCAGCGCCTGCCGCGACGGGAAGTGGGCATACACCGTCTGCCGGCTGACACCGGCGAGCGCCGCGATCTCGTCGACCGGCGCCTCCGGCCGCTGGCCGAGCACCCTGGTCGCGGCGTCGAGCACGGCGGCTCGGCTGCGCAGTGCGTCGGAGCGTGTGTTCCGCGCTATCTTTGACACAGCTGTCAAGGATACGGGGGTTAGCCATGCGTTTCGATCTTGCCGACTACCTGCGCCGCTACCCGCAGGAGCTGGTCTTCGGCGACGAGGACCCGGGCACGGTCCTCGACCGGTATCACGTACCGGACTACGAGCTGGTCAACGACGGGCTGGTGCTCGACCGCGAACGGCTGCTGGCGCACGCCCGCCCGGCGCGCAAGAACGCCGTCGCCGTCACGGTCGACGTGCAAGAGGCGTTGGTGGACGGGGACCGGGTGGCGGCGCGTTATCAGCTGGATGCGACGATGCGCAACGGCACGACGATCGCTACACAGATCTACATGTTCGGTCGGCTCGCCGCCGACGGCCGTCTCGCCCACGTCGACCAGGCGACCCGGATCCTGCGTGACTAGCGGGCGTGCCGGCCGCGGCGCGCGTAGCGGTCCCAGGTCTCGACATCGCGGGGATTGCGGATATGTGCGTCGAGATTCGCCAGGGCGAACTGGCAATTGGAGCGGCCGCATGCGCGGCAGCGCCACAGCCATAAGTGGCGCGCCGTACGCCGGAAGACATGATCTTGTTGGGGCATCGACATAGCTGACACGCCTCCATCGCTGAAGGTACGCCTGTTGAGCTGCGATGTAACGCTGTGACGCGCGGCCATCTCCGGGCCGATCGGCAAGCCGCGCAGCGGGTCGCCCCGGGCCGGGCTCGCTGACGTCACGGCGTCGGCCAAGATCCGCCGTTCGGGGCGCGTCACTACGCACTTCTGCACGTAACCTTCGCGCGGGCATTACGTGCAGCAGTGCGTCGAGGCGACGTGATCTCTTTCGAGGTCGGTCAGCGCACCGGCACGCCGCAAAGGTGCCGGCCCGCTGCGGCAAACCGTCGACCGCGGCTCTCGTCTGGGCCGGCCTCGCTATGATCTGGGCGACCGGGTGCATAGAGGACGGTGGCATGGCGAACTTCGAGGCACGGACCTCGGCCCACCCGGGCCGGGCCGTCGTGGCCTTGGTCGGCGAGTGCGACCTGGCCGTCCGCGAGGAGCTGACCGGCGCGTTGATACAAGCCGTCGAGTCGGCGCCGGTCGTCGAGGTCGACCTCGACGACCTGCAGTTCATCGACTCGACCGGCGTCCACGCGCTGGTGACCGCCTACCATGCGGCGCAGCGCGACGGCACGTCGTTCTACGTCGTCAACGCGCACGGCGCGGTGGCCCACGTTCTGGACATCACCGGGGTCGGTGGCCTGTTGCGAGCGCCCATCCATGGTGCCTGAGCCGCCCGAGTCGATGGCCTACGGGGCCGTCGCCGACCTACCGGTCCTGCGGGCCTTTGTATGCGATCGGGCGGTGTCGCTCGGCCTGCCGCCGGCGCGCGCCGAGATGCTGCAACTGGCGGTGAGCGAGCTGGCGACCAACACACTGCTCTACACGGTCGGCGGCGGCCACGTGCGCGTCTGGGTCGAGGCCGGTCAGCTCATGTGCGAGGTCGTCGATGGGGGTTCGCCACCCCGTTTCGGCCGGGCGATGCCGCCGGCCGAGGCTGAACGGGGTCGGGGACTGCCGATTGTCGAGCGGGTCTGCGACGAAGTCAGCACCGCGACCGCGCCCGGCGGTACCGCGATCCGGCTGCGGTTCAACTTGTGACCCGCACGGCCAGCGCGCTGCTGTCGTCGTAAGGGCTCGGGCAGCGCAGGACCGTGCGGAGCTGATCGAAGGTCGGCGCCCGCATCGCCTCCTTGACCTCCTCGAGGCGCGCCGATGCCGCCAGGGCATGCCGTTCAATGAGCCCATCCGTGTACAGCAGGAGCACATCGTCCGCCCGCAGCTGCTGGGTGACGACCGGGTAGCCGGCCTCGTCGTCGGCGCCGAGAAGCAGGCCGGGCGGCAGGTCGAGCTCCGCCACGACACCGGCCCGCCCGAGGAGTGGCGGCAGGTGGCCGGCGCGCGCCCACGCCAGCGACCGGGTGGCCGGGTCGTAGGCGGCGACCAGCGCGGTCCCGGTGATCTCGAGCTGCCCGCAGAGCCGGTTGAGGTGCCCGACCAGGGTCGACGGGTCGGCGATCCCGATGGACAGCCAGGCGACCAGCGCAAAGCGTAGATGGGCCATGCCGCTCGCCGCTTCCAGCCCGTGCCCGGCGACGTCGCCGATCGCGAGCAGGACGCGCCCGTCGGGCAGCATCTGCGCGTGGTACCAGTCGCCGCCGACCCGCGTGGCGCTCTCCGCCGGCAGGTAGCTGACGAGCACGTGCAGCCCGTTGAGCGGGAACGGCTCGGGCACCAGCGGCTGGATGAGATTCTGCAACTGGCCGGCCAGGCGGTGCTCGGCGAGGGCGGTCATCTCGCGCCGGTGCAACTGGTCGCTGAGCCGCTCGATGGCCGTCCGCGAGTTCTCCCGGGCGGTCACGTCCTGGACGACGGCGTAGATCTTGACCGGGGCGCCGTTGGCGTCGCGCGCGATGTCCGACAGGATGCGCAGGTGCTTGACGGCGCCGCCGAGCCGGAAGCGGACCGTGACGTCGGAGGTATTGCCGCTGTCGAGCGTCTGCCAGGCGGTCTCCCGCAAACCGTGGTCGTCGGTGACCAGCGCGGCGGTCTGCTGCGCCCGGGTCATCGGCCCCAGGCGCGGGTCCCGCTCGAAGATCCGGTACATGCCGGTCGACCAGTCGCTGCGCCCGGTCGTCAGGTCGTACTCGGCCCAGCCCAGCCGCCCCAGCAGCTCGGTGTTGTCCAGCCGCCGGCGGTGCTCGTCCATCCGCTGCCACCAGACCAGCAGCCCGTCTTGCAGCGGGTGCACGCTGACGTCGAAGTCCGACTCGGCCACGACTCCGGAGATCTTCTCCCGATAGTGAAAGTCGGAGAGCTTTCCCGGTACACCCGAATCAAGAACACGAACATAGAGCTGCCACAGGTCGCCGCCGACCATGCTCGGATAGAGCACGCTGAGCAGCTCACCGATCCGGTCGGTGCCGCGGCGGTGGAGGTCGTCGACGCTTCCGCTGGCCGCCGCGATCTGGAAGTCGACCACCTGCCCGTCGTCGTCGCGCACGGGCAGCAACCAGGAACAGCCGGCCGGGATGGCGGCCACGATCTGCTGCACCGCCGTCGCGAGCGGATGTGCCATGCCAGCAGCCTAGGGCCTTTCCCGAGGCGGGGGAGGGGGGAGTTGGGTGTGCATCGGCCCTTCGGGCCAGACCAGCACGACCGTGCAGGGCGCGTGGTCGACGACGAACCGGGTGGCCGGGCCGAGGCTGCGCGGGCCGACGCGCGTGAGGTCGCCGTCGCGCGCGACGACGAGCAGGTCGGCGCCGGCGCAGGCGGCCACCACCTCCCGTTCGAGGCGGCCTTGGCGGCTGAGCGTCCGGGCCGGCCGCGCCAGCCGCTGGAGGGCGGCCTCGAGCAGGTCGCGTTCGGCCGCGACGGCCGCGGCCTCGATGGCGGCGCCGGGGTCGGGGTGGCGGCTGGGCGGCCAGCCGTGCCGGCCCAGCAGCCCCGCGTACGCCTGACCGGCACTCGCGGCCACGGCCGGGTCGATGACGTGCAGGAGCGCCACGTCGGCGTCGGGCTCGGATCCAGACGCCGCCAGGTCCCGGGCCGCGTCGACGGTCGCCGGCCAGGTGCCCTCCACCACCCACACCAGCAGGTTCATGTCGCCGAGACTCTCAGGCCGATCCACAGCGCCGCTACCCCGACCACGAGCGCGGCCGGCACGGTCAGCGCGCCGAGGCCGAGGAACTCGAGCGTGCGCGGCACGGCGTCGCGGGCGTGCAGGATCTGCCGCCAGAGCAGCGTGGCCAGAGAGCCGACGTAGGTGAGGTTTGGGCCGACGTTGACCCCGATGAGCACGGCCAGCAGCAGCCCGGGTGAGCCCGATACGGCGGGCAGCAGGACGAGCGTGGCCGGCAGGTTGTTGAGCAGGTTGGCCAGGACGGCGGCCAGCCCGGCCATGCCCAGCAGCCCGAGAAAGTCGGCATGGCCGGGGGCGAGCGCGTCGACCAGGCGGCCGAGGCCGTGCCGGCGGACCCCGAGGACGACCAGTCCGAGGGCCAGCACGAACGCGCAGAACGCCGGGTTCGCCTCGGTGATGAGGCTGCGGACCGCGATCGCGCGCCGCCGCAGCAGCGGGACGGCGAGCGCGGCGGCTCCGGCGATGGCCACCCAGGCCGGGTTCACGCCGAGCGGCTGCAGGACCGCGAACCCGGCGAGCGTCAGCCCGAGGACGATGAGCGCATAGCGCGGAACCGCTTCGCGAGAAGCCTGAACGGGCTGGGCCGGCGTGCGCAGGTCGGTCCCGAAGAACAGCCGAAGGGCGACGTACTCCACCGCGATCACGGCCAGCCACGGCAGCGCCATCAGCGCGGCGAAGCCGGCGAAGGTGAGCCCGCTGGCCGCGAACGCGAGGAGGTTGGTCAGGTTGGAGACCGGCAGCAGCAGCGACGCCGAGTTGGCCAGGTGGCTGCAGGCGTACACGTGCGGGCGGGCGCGGGCCCCGATCCGCGCCGCGGTCGCGAACACCACCGGGGTCAGCAGGACGACGGTCGCGTCGAGGCTGAGCACGGCGGTGGTGATCGCGGCGGCGGCGAACACCGCGGTCAGCAGCCGGCGCGGCGACCCGCGGCTGGCCCGGGCCGCGGCCGCGCCCACGAACGCGAACACGCCGTGCTGCTCGGCCAGGAACGCCAGGAGCAGCACGGCGGCCAGGAACCCGACGGTCGGGCCGAGCGCGCGCAGCTCCCGCCCGGCGTCGGCAACCGGCACCAGCCCGAGGGCGACGACCAGCCCGGCCGCCGGCCCCGCGGCCACCGCCTCCGGCAGGCCGCGGGGCCGGCCGACGGCGAAGGCGAGCACCGCCAGCAGGAGTCCGAGGGTGACGATCGTGGACACCGGCGCAGCGTACGGCAACCGTCCTGCGCGGACGCGGAGTCAGCTGGCCGCGACCGCCGGTGCGAACGCGTTGCTCCAGCGGATGGCGTCCAGCACGTCGGCGGTCAGTACGCCGCGGCCATCCGTGTCGGCCTCACCCCGCTCGTACGCGGCGACCGCCTGCAGCACGTCGGTGAGTGCGCCGGGCTCGCCGGCCAGCGCCCCGGCCAGCTGGTCACTGAGCGGAAGCTGCGCGGCCAGATCGGCGGACGGCACGCCGAGGCGCTCGCTGACCGCGATGAGCAGGCCGGCCGTGAACGCCGCGTCGGCGTCGAGCCCGCGCCGGTCGGCGACCAGGCGGCACAGGCGGGCGTGCGTGACCGCGGCGGTGAGCGCGGCCTCGTCGGCGTCCGCGGCGTCGGCCGTGAGCATGAGCGTGACCCAGTGCTGCAGGCGCCGGGCGCCGAGCAGCACCACCGCCTCGGCGACCGACGACACCTGCCGGCGCAGTCCGCTGGCCGCGTTGTTGACCATCCGCAGTACCCGTACGGACAGCTCGGGGTCGTGCTCGACGATCGTGGCCGCCCGCGACAGCTCGACCTCGCCGCTGTTGAGTTCGACGAGCAGCCGGATGCGCTGTAGCCGGGTCGCGCCCAGCGTGTTCGCGCTCAACCCGTGCGGCTGGCCCAGCGCGTGGCCCTGGAAGAGCTGGAAGCCCAGCGACATGGCTTCCTCGACGGCGGCCGGCGTCTCCAGCCGTTCGGCGACGAGCTCGAGATGCGGGTAGTGGCCGCAGCGCAGGATGGCCGTCGCCACGGCGTGGCGGTCGCTTTCCAGCATGTCGATTTTCGCGTACGAGGCGAAGGGCAGCAGTTTCTCCTGCCGGTCGTCGGCGCCGAACTGGTCCACCGCGACCGTGAAGCCCTGCTCGGCCAGCGCCTGCACGCCGGCCAGGACGGCGTCGTCCACGGCGACGTCGGCGAGGACCTCGACGCCGACCTGGGTCGCGTCGAACGGCAGCGGCAGCTCGCCGGTGAGGAACTCCCGCGTGACGTTGACGAAGCAGACCCGCGAGCCGATCAGCTGCTCGACGCCGAACTCGGCGAACGCCGCGACGATGACCTGACTCGTCGCGACGGCGCTGCGGCTGGCCGCGTACGTGGCCTCGGCGGCCTGGCGGAACAGCAGTTCGTAGGCCACCACGTCGCCGTCGCGGTCGTAGATGGCCTGCCGACCGACGTGCACCGATCGGCTTGTGTTCAAGTCGACGCCCACGCCCCATCATGTTCGGCGCGCTCCCCGTACCAACGGCAATGCCGGGTGCAGGTCGGTTGCAGATTGGTTGCCGGTCACCCAGCACGGGTGATGCCACCCCGCACGCGGGAGGGGACGCTGGGCCAAACCCAGCGGACCAACCCGAAGGAGCATGCAGTGAGCAGGACGAAGGCACAGCACCGGCGTTCCCGCACGAGGGTGGCCGCGGTCATCCTCGGAGCAGCAGCCCTCATGGGAGCGGCCACCATGGTGGCCCGGCGCGTCCGGTCTTGACCGCTCAGCCGCCGGACCGGCCGTCTACCCCGGCCCGGCGGCCCGCCCGGGGAAAGCGCGGGATCGGTGCGGTCCGGGCCGATCCCGAGAGCACCGCGGCCGGCATCTACGGCATCATCGTTAGCTCGGCCGTCATGGCCTCCTCATCCGCCGCCACCACTGTCGGTCTCGTCGCCAACATTCTCACCACCCTTATCGTGTACTGGGCAGCCGAGCGCTACGCGCGGCTCGTTGCCGAGCGGATCCACGAGGGCAGTCCACCGGGCCTCGACGTCATCCGCGAGCGCCTGGCCACCGGCTGGGAGATGGTGACGGCGACCGTCCTGCCCCTGCTGACCCTCGTCGTGCTGCGCCTGTCCGGCGTTGCTCAGGCTACGGCGGTGACCGGCGCCCTGATCTGCGCGACCGTCCTGCTCGGCCTCGCCGGGTGGGAACTGGGCGTCGACGGCCGCCTCAGCAGCCGGGAGCGGCTGGTGTCGGCGGCGGTCGCCGCCGCGTTCGGCGTGCTGATGATCGGTCTGAAGACGCTGCCGCACTAGCGCCGGTTCAACGTGTGGCCGAGCCGCGGCGGAGGCCAAATGGCGGGCCGGCAAGGCGGCAACGCCGCCGGCCGTCGTTTGGGCCCGCCGCCGGCCGGTCATCCCTTGAACCGCCCACTAGCGCTAATCATCGGTGTTCGCCGATCCGGGCACGGTGTGAGCCACCGCGGCCGCGGCCGCTGCCCGGTCGACCGTGTGGCCGGGGCGCGGCCGGTGCCGGCCGTACAGCACGGCAATCGCCACGCCCACCAGGCACACGAGGGTCATCAGCAAGGACGCGCGCGTCACGCCGTGGCCCGGCTGGCCGGCCGGGGCGCCGGCATAGATGGTCGCCGACAACGCGGTCAGGACCGCGGCGCCGACGTAGCGGGCCATGTTCGACAGGCCGGACGCCGCCCCGACCTCGCGCCGGGCGACCGACGCCGTCGCGGCCGCCGACGCGCAGCCGTTGGCCAGGCCGAGCCCGACCGCGACGGCAATCAGCGGAAGCACGAACTTGCTGTACGGCCAGGCGTCCCCGGCGAACAGCAGGGTGCCGAAGGCGACGGTGGCGATGATGAAGCCGAGCCCGATGACGTTCCGCGAGCCGATCCGGGCGGCGAGGCTGCTGACAAACGGCGACACGACGACGAGGCCGGCGGCGGCCGGAAGGGTGGCGAGGCCCGCCTCGAAGGAGCTCATCGCGAGCCCGTCCGGATCCTGGAAGTACAGGCTGATGACGTACATGAGGCCGTTGATGGTGCCGGCCACGATGAGGATCGCGACCGTCGCGCCGAGCAGGACCCGGTTGCGCAAAAGCCGCAGATCGATGAGCGGCAGCCGGATTCGCCGCTCGATGGCGACGAAGCCGATACCGGCGACGACCGATGCCGCGAGGCAGAGGAGGGTCGCCGGCGACGTCCAACCCCACGACGGGCCCTCACTGAAGGCCAGTACCAAGGGAACGAGCGTCGCGGCGATCAGCAGGGTGCCGGCGATGTCGACCGAACGCGGGCGGTCGGGATCGCTGGACTCCTTGACCGTGCGGAGGGTCAGCGGCACGCAGAGGACGGCGACGGCCGCGTCCACCCAGAACAGCGCCTGCCAGCCGACCGTGTCGACGAGTGCGCCACCGAGGAGCGGGCCGAGGGCCGCCCCGGCCGCCGACGCGGCGCCCCAGATGGCCACCGCCCGCATCTGCTCCTGTCCGGTGGCCGCCACCGACAGCAGGCTCAGCCCGCAGGCGAGCAGCGTCGACCCGGCGGCGCCCTGGATCGCGCGGCCGGCGATCACCCCGGCGCCGTTGCTGGACAGGGCGATGAGCGCGCACGAGGCGACGAACAGCCACAGGCCGGCGACGAAGATCCGGCGCCGGCCGGCGATGTCGCCGAGCACCCCGGCGGTCACCACGACGGCCGCCCCGACGAGCGAGTAGCCGGTGACCGCCCACTGCAGCGTCGCCGTCGACGTGCCGACGTCCTTGCTGATCGCGGGCAGGAGGATGCTGACGGCCGATGTGTTCGCGTTGACCACGAGGGCCGATACGCAGGTGGCCACCAGGACGCCGCGACCCGCGCGCGTTGTGGTGTTCTGGTCGGTTGCCATCGCGCCGATTGTCGGCCGCCCGCTGACCGGGCGGCCTCACCTGTGCGGGGCGAGGCGCGAGCGGCGGCGGGTGAACGACGATCTCTGCGTCATGACCGCTGATCCGCATGGGCTGCGCGCCTTCCTTCTCGAGCTGGGCCGGGAGCTCAGCCTCGCGGGCGCCGCCGTGACCGAGACGCAGGACCGGCTCAACCGCGTGGCGGCGGCCAACGGGGCCACGGACGCCCGCATCGTGGTCCTGCCGACCACACTGATGATCGCCGTCGGCTGGGCGCGCGAGACGACGATTGAGGCGGTGCCCCAGCGGGCCGGGACGCTGCGGCTGGACCAGATCGCCGTGCTCTACGACATCGTGCAGGACGCCGAGCGCGGCGCGGTCGGTCCGGGCGAGGGGCTGCGCCGGCTGGCCGCGATGCGCGACATGCGGCCGCGGCGCGGGCGGCTGTCCACCGTCGGCTGGTACGCGGTGATGACCGCCGGGCTCTGCCTCATCCTGCAGCCGACCGGGCTCGACGTGGCGATCGCCGCCGGCTTCGGGGCGCTCGTCGGGTTGCTCATCCCGCTGCGCTCGGGCCGGCACACGATCGGCGTCCTGGTCCCGGTGCTGTCGGCCACCGTGGTGTCGGCGCTCACGTTCGTCGCCGTGAAGTACGGCGTCGCCGATCCCGGCCTCCGCACGCTCATTGCGCCGCTCACGACGTTTCTGCCGGGCGGGGTCCTGACCACGGCCACGGTCGAACTGGCGTCGGGAGAGATGGTCGCCGGCGCCAGCCGGCTGGTGTTCGGCGCGCTGCAGTTGCTGCTGCTGGCGTTCGGGATCGTGGCCGGGGCCGAGATCGCCGGGCTGCCCCGGGCCGACGCCGTGCACGACGCCCCCGCCAATCTGCTCGGCTGGTGGGCGCCCTGGCTCGGCGTGCTGGTCTACGGCGTGGGCGCGGCCGCGTACTTCTCCGCGCCCCGGGGTGCGCTGCGCTGGCTGCTCCTGGTGCTGTTCACCGCGTGGGCCGGTCAGCGGCTGGGCAACGTGGTGGTCGGGGCCAACGTCAGCGGCTTCGTCGGCGCGCTGGTCATGACCCCGGTCGCGCTGGCGGTGGCTCGGCTACGCGGCGGGCCGCCGTCGCAGGTGACGTTCCTGCCCGCGTTCTGGCTGCTGGTTCCGGGTGCGATCGGCCTGATCGGGGTGACCGAGGTGGTCGGCGACCCGGGCAGTGCGGGCCTGCAGAACCTGGTGCAGCCGATGGCCGCGATCGTCGCCATCGCCTTGGGCGTACTGTGCGGCACGGCGCTGTACCGGGGACTGCGGTCGCTGCTTGACAAGTAAGGCTCAGCCGCCGTGCGGCCGGAATTCGCCGAGCTCGTCGGCGCCCGGCCGGATCACGCCGTAGCTCGCCTCGGGCATCGGCAGCCACGCGCCGACCAGGTCACCAAGCGGCTCCGAGACGACGATGCGGGTCTCGTCGGACACCTGCTTCAACGCCTCGTTCTCCGGGTACATCGCGCGCAGCGTATCGACGTCCGTCGTGAAGTGCAGGCTCCGGCTCCGGCCCTCGCTCGAGTACCGGAAGACCCACAGCGTCGTGCCGTCGGTCGTGGCGACCGTCATCTGCAACGGGTCCTTTACGCCGTTGCGCCAGCCCACCGCCTCGACCGCGGCGGCCATCCGCTCGACCGCCCGCACCGGCTCGTCGCGCAGCCCGAAGGTGAGCGCGAGGTAGAACATCACCTCCGAGTCGGTTGAGCCGGCGATGTCCGGGAACAGCCGGGGATCGACGGCGAGCATGAGCTCCCGCTTGAGCGTCGCGAAGTGCCGGATCGCCCCGTTGTGCAGCCACAGCCACCGGTCATGGCGGAACGGGTGGCTGTTGGTCTGCTGGACCGGCGTCCCGGTGCTCGCTCGGATGTGG
>Ga0070683_100000696_pt1 | contig 24416 bp, 20 predicted proteins | sample KBSC713LmetaG_FD_64662 | JGI IMG/M metagenome (GOLD analysis project Ga0070683, IMG submission 64662) | Corn rhizosphere microbial communities from Kellogg Biological Station, Michigan, USA - KBS C7.1-3L metaG | ecosystem: Host-associated > Plants > Roots > Rhizosphere ... | reverse complement strand
AGCAGGGCTCGAACCCCTACCTCGACATCTCGTACACGTTCAAGCATTTCTACGCCCGCAAGGTCTGCTTCGTGAAGCCGGCGGAGGGCTTCGTCATCTTTCCGGGCGGCTTCGGCACGCTCGACGAGCTGTTCGAGGCGCTCACGCTCATCCAGACCGGCAAGGCGCAGAACTTCCCGGTCGTCCTGATGGACAGCGACTACTGGGGCGAAATGCTCGACTGGATCCGCGGCGAGCTGCTCGCCGACGGGATGATCTCGCCCGAGGATCTCGATCTACTGCACGTGACCGACGACTACGAAGAGGCGGTCCGCACGATCGTCGACTCCTACGTAGGCCCGGAGGTGCCGGTCCGGGCCAGGAAGGCCGACGCGCAGTGAGGCTGCGCGACCTGCCCTCGGTGGACGAGCTCGCCCGGCGGAGCGACGACCCGCTCGCAGTCGAGGCTGCGCGGACCGTTCTCGCGCGCGCGCGCGAGGACATTCAGACGGGCGCCGAGCCCGGGGATCTCGAGGAACGGCTCCGCGCAGAGCTTCTCGGGGCGCGCGCGGCGCGGTTGCGCCGAGCGGTGAACGCGACCGGGGTCGTCGTGCACACGAACCTCGGCCGCGCTCCTCTGGCGGAGGCGGCGCTCGAGCGCGTGCACGAGGTCGGCCGAGGGTACTCGAACCTCGAGTACGACCTGAGCGCGGGCACACGGGGCTCGCGGCAGGACCACGTCGCGGGCATCCTGCGCCGGCTGACAGGCGCCGAGGCGGCGCTCGTGGTGAACAACAACGCGGCCGCAGTGCTTCTTGCGCTCGCCGCGTTGGCGGAGGGCCGCGACGTGCTCGTCTCCCGCGGCGAGCTGATCGAGATCGGCGACGGTTTCCGCATTCCGGACGTGCTCGCGCGGTCGGGCGCGCGGCTCGTCGAGGTCGGGACGACGAACCGGACTCGCGCTGCGGACTACGAGCGCGCGATCGGGCCCGAGACCGCGGTGCTCCTCCGTGTGCACCAGTCGAACTTCCGGCTCGTCGGCTTCACGGAGCTCCCGTCCGTCCGCGAGCTGGCGAGGGTCGCCGAGCGCCACGAGCTGCCGCTGATCGACGACCTCGGCTCCGGCGCACTGACCCCGAGTAACAGTCTGTTGCTGAGTGAGGAGCCGTCGGTTCGCGAGAGCCTCGAGGGCGGCGCGGATCTCGTCTGCTTTTCCGGTGACAAGCTCCTCGGCGGGCCGCAGGCCGGAATCGTGGTCGGGAGCGCCGAGCTCGTCGAGAAGCTGCGCCGCCACCCGCTCCAGCGCGCGGTTCGCGCGGACAAGCTGACCCTGGCGGCGCTCGAAGGGACGCTCGCGCTGTACCTCGAGCCGGAACGGGCGCTGCGCGAGGTGCCCGTGCTGCGAATGGCGCTCGAGGACGCGGAAACGGTTCGCGCACGGGCCGAGCGGCTCGCGGAGCTGACCGGCGGAGAGGTCGAGGAGACGGTCGGGCGAATCGGCGGCGGGGCGCTCCCACTGGCGGAGCTGCCGAGCTTCGCGTGCGCCGTCGAGGAAGAGCTCGCGGCGCCGCTGCGCGCAGGCGAGCCCCCTGTGGTCGGCGTCGTCCGCGACGGCCGGCTTCTCCTCGACTGCCGCACGCTGACCGACGCCGAGGCCGAGGAGGTCGCAACCGCGGTCGCGCGATGCCGCTGACCGTCGGCACCGCCGGTCACATCGACCACGGGAAAACCTGGCTCGTCCGGGCGCTGACCGGAAAAGACACCGACCGCCTGCCCGAAGAGAAGGCCCGCGGGATCTCGATCGATCTCGGCTATGCGCCCCTCGACCTGCCCGACGGGACGCGGCTGTCCCTGATCGACGTGCCCGGCCACGAGCGGTTCGTCCGCAACATGGTCGCCGGCGCGAGCGGGATCGATCTCTTCCTGCTCGTCATCGACGCGACCGAGGGCGCCCGGCCGCAGACGCACGAGCACCTGGCGATCTTGCGACTGCTCGGGATCGAGCGCGGGGTGGTCGCGGTCACGAAGGCCGACGCGGCCGACGCGGAGACGCTCGAGCTGGTCGTCGCGGAGGCGCACGAGCTCGTGCCCGCTTCGCCTGTGATCCCCGTCAGCGCGAAGACCGGCGCCGGGCTCGAGGAGCTCCGCGCCGCGCTCGCCGAGGCAGTCGGGGGGCTCGAGCACCACGCGCTGCATGGCGCGACGAGGCTCTACGTCGACCGCGTCTTCACGTTGCGCGGGATCGGGACGGTCGTCACGGGCACCCTCTGGTCGGGCTCGGTCGGCGAGGGCGACGAGCTCCGCGCCGAGCCGTCCGGGATCGACGTGCGCGTGCGGAGCGTCCAAGTGCACGACGAGCCGGTCGAGCGTGCCGAGGCCGGGCAGCGGGTGGCCCTCGCGCTCCCGGGAGTCGAGCGCAGTGCGATCCGCCGCGGCGACGCGCTCGCTGAGCCTGGCGCGTACCCCGTCAGCTACCGACTCGACATCGAGCTGGCCGAGCTCGAGCCGCTCGGAGAACTGACGCGGGTGCACGTGCACCACGGGACGACGGAGACGCCAGCCAGGCTCGTGCGCGTCGGCAATCGGTTCGCGCAGTTGCGGCTCGCGTCGCCGGTGGTCGCGGCCCGGAACGACCGGGTGGTCCTGCGCAACGAGACGACGCTCGGCGGCGGTCGCATCCTCGACCCGGCTCCCCCACGCGCGCCGGATCCCACCCGTTTCGGGCTCCTCGCAACGGACGACCCGGTCTCGATCGTCGAAGCGCTCGTGCACGAGCCTGTTCGTTTCAACGAGTTGGCCGCACGCGCGCTGCTCTCCCAGGGTCAGCTGGAGCAGGGCCTGGGCGCGGTCGAGCACGCGGGCGAGTGGTACTTCTCGGCCGACTGGCTCGATCGCACCCGGCGCGAGGCCCGCACCCGGTTGACGCTTCGAGCCGAGGCGGCGCCGCTGGACCCGGGCCTGTCCAGCGGCGAGCTCCTGCCGCGGGCGCAGTGGGCGGACGCGATCCTGCCTCTGCTCGAGCTCGAACGCCGCGACGGCAAGGTCTATCTCCCGGGCGGCGGCGCGGGTCTCGGGGAACGCGCGGCCGAGGCCGACGCGCTCGAGGCGGAGCTGGCAGAGGCGGGCTTCAATCCGGTCGCGGTCGACGATCCCGAGCTCGCGCGCTTCCTCGAGGGAGCGGGACGGCTCGTGCGGGTCGGGGACGGCCTTGCGATCGGAGTCGACGCGTACGAGCGGGCGTGGAGCGCGCTCGTCGAGGAGTGCCGCGCTTCGGGCACGATCACGCTCGCCCGGTTCCGCGACCTCCTGGGCATCTCCCGCAAGCCCGCGCAACTCCTGCTCGAGCGCTTCGACGCCGACGGCCTCACACGACGCGTAGGGGACGAACGCGTCCTGAGGCGCGGAGCTACGATCGACCGCTAGGGAGCGGCATGGGCCCGGTGGCCCAGCTGGTCTTCAAAACCGGTGCGGTCGTGTAACCCACGGCTCGGCAGGTTCGACTCCTGCGCCGCTCCGTAGACCCGTTCGCTGCCTGGCGGCTGAGCGTAGGCTTCACGCGACCCCAAAGGAGGAACAGATGGCACTTGCACGTGTTGTTTCGTTCGACGGCGTCGACAGCGAGCGGATGGCGCAGATGCGCCAGGAGATGGAGGGCGGCGAGCGCCCGGACGACATTCCCGCGACCGAGATCATCGTGCTCCACGATCCCGACTCTTCGAAGTCGCTCGCGATCGTGTTCTTCGACAACGAAGAGGACTACGCGAAAGGCCACGCGGCGCTCGACGCGATGCCCGCGTCCGACACGCCCGGGCAGCGCACCGGCGTCGCGAAGTACGACGTCGCAATCCGGATGGCGGACTAGTCGACAAATCTGAAAGCTGGGCGTAACGCTTCGCGTCCTCGCGCGACTGAACCTGGACAGAGAGGGGTCGCGAGAGGAGAACAATGGAAGCTGTTTACGTCCAGACGAACGACGCGAAGAAGAACGAAGTGGTCGCATACCGGCGCGACAGCGACGGATCGCTGTCGAAGGTCGGGAGCTACGAAACAGGGGGCGGCGGGACCGGGAAGCCCCATCTTCCGTCGCAGAGCTCGCTCGTCCTGAGCGACGACGGCGCCTGGCTCCTCGTCGCAAACGGAGGAAGCGACACGATCTCGCTCTTCGCCGTCGAGTCGGACGGGCCGCGGCTGGCCGACGTCGCGTCTTCAGGCGGAGGGACGCCGACGAGCGTCGCGGTGCACGGGACGCTGGTCTACGTCGCAAACAACGCAGCGGCGACGGTGAGCGGGTTCAGGATTGCGACCGGCAAGCTCGTCCCCCTAGAGGGATCGACGCGGCCGCTCAGCGCGGACGGCGCCGACCCCGCGCAGATCAGCTTCAGCCCGGACGGAAAGACGCTCGTCGTCACCGAGCGCGGCTCGAACTCGATCAGCGCGTACTCGATCGACGACCGGGGCTACGCCGAGGGGCCGTGGACGATCTCCTCTGCGGGAGAGACGCCGTACGGCTTCGACTTCACGAGCGGCGGGACGCTGGTCGTCACGGAGGCGTTCGGCGGCGCTAAGGGCATGGCCGCGGCCTCGTCCTACGCGCTCACCGAGCCAGGGAGCCTGAGCCCCGTGAGCTCATCCGTCGCCGACACGCGCAGCGAGGTCTGCTGGGCTGCGGTGACCAAGGACGGCCGATATGTCTATGTCACGAACTTCGGCGATGGCACCATTTCGAGCTACTCGATCGACGCCGAAGGAAAGATCGAGCTCGCCGAAGCAGTCGCCGCATCGACGCGGCTCGGCGAGCCCGGCGTCCGCGACGAAGCGATCAGCGCCGACGGGCGATTCCTCTACGTGTTGGACGCGGATACCCAGATGGTGCACGGGTGGAGCATCGGCGCTGACGGCCGGCTGAGCGAGGTCGGCGCCGCGGACGGGCTGCCGAGCACGGTCGCCGGCCTGGCTGCGAGCTGAGGACGTTCCTGCGGGCGGGCGGTGCCGACTTCCCGGCGCCGTCCGCCCGGACTAGGTCGCCTTCCAGTCGCGGAAGGACGCGAGCAGCGCCTCCTCGACCTCGGGCGTGAGCGCCGCAGGCCGCGCCTCGCCGGTCAGCGAGATGGTCGTCCGCATCTGCTCGACGTAGTCACGGCATCCATCGCACGTCTCCAGGTGGCGCTCGAGCCGCACGCGCTCCTCGTCGGGCAAGGCACCCTCGAGGTAGTCCGTCACGAGCTCGACGAGCTCCTGGCAGCTCAGCTGTTCGATCTGATCCGTCACGGGGCCTCCGAGAGGTAATCCTCCAGCGCCTGCCGAACCTTCGACCGGGCGCGGTGGAGAAGTACCCGCTGATTGGTCTCGGTCAAGCCGAGGGCGTTACACGTCTCGGCCGAGCTCCATCCTTCGAGGTCGCGGAGGCTGATCACCGCGCGCTGCGCCGGCGGCAGCTCCTCGATCGCGCGTTCCAGGACACCGCGAGTCTCGGCCGCGACCAGACGCTCCTCGGGCCACGGCTCGGGCCTCGACGACCAATGCCCGGGCCAGCGGTCGTGCTCGGGCGGAAGGAAGCGCTCGGGCTCGACTGCGGGCTCGGGGACCGTCCCGGGACGCTCGAGCGCGGAAAACGGCAGCGTCCGGCCCTCGCGCTGGGCGCGTGTCTTCGCGATGTTGGTCAGGATCCGAAAGATCCAGGTTTTCAGCGTCGAGCGTGACTCGAAGCGCTCGAGCCCGTTGAGCACGCCGATCCAGGTCTCCTGCACCACTTCCTCGGCCACGGCGCGACTGGCGACGTAGATCTGCGCCACGCGGAGCAGCGACGCGCTGTACTCGCGCGTCAACTGCTCGAAGACGCGTTCGTCGCCGCGTCGGAGCGCCTCTACGAGTTGTGCATCGTCAACGGTTGCGACGTGCTCCACGCGCCGACTGTAACGTCGCAGCGTCGTCCGAAAGGAGCCTCATGGAGATCACCAGGAACGGCATCGACACCAGCCCCGGCCCGGCCGACTGGTTCACCGGCGCCGTCTTCATCGATTCGGTCGCGGCGCCGACGGGCTCGGTGCAGGTGAGCGCGAGCAGCGTCCACTTCACGCCCGGTGCACGGACGGCCTGGCACAGACATCCGAACGGTCAGACCATCTACGTGACCGAGGGCATCGGGCTCGCACAGAGCCGGGGCAGCGAAATCGAGGTGATTCGACCGGGCGACCGCGTCCACTTCGAGCCCGGCGAGGAGCACTGGCACGGCGCGTCGGCGAACCGCTTCATGACGCACATCGCGATCCAGGAGGTCGACGACGCGGGCCACCCGGCCAACTGGGGCGATCACGTGACCGACGAGGAGTACGGAGCGGCGCCGCCTATCGACTAGGCTCGCGCCCGTGCGCGGCCTGAGCACCTTCCGCGAGTCGTTCGGCGGCGAGATCGTCCTGCCGGGCGACTCCGGCTACGACGAGGCGCGCGCGGTCTGGAACGGGATGGCCGACCGGAGGCCCGCGTTCGTCGTTCGGCCTGCGGGCGTCGACGACGTCGTCTCTGCGCTTCGTTTCGCACGCGAAGAGGAGCTCCTGGTCGCGGTGCGCTGCGGCGGCCACAGCATTCCCGGGCTCTCGACCTGCGACGACGGGATCGTGATCGACCTCTCGCGGATGCGCAGCGTCGAAGTCGACCCCGAGCGGCGCGTCGCACGCATCAGCGGCGGCTCGCACCTCGGCGACCTCGACGACGCCGCGCAGGCGCACGGGCTCGTGTGCCCAGTCGGCGTCGTCTCGCACACGGGCGTCGCCGGGCTCACGCTCGGCGGCGGCATGGGCCGTCTGCAGCGCAAGCACGGGCTCACGATCGACAATCTGCTCGCGGTCCACCTCGTGACCGCGGACGGCCGGAGCGTGCGCGCGTCCGCGGACGAGCATCCGGAGCTTTTCTGGGGGCTGCGCGGAGCCGGCGCGAACTTCGGCATCGCAATCTCGTTCGAGTTCCGGCTGCATCCGCTCGAGCACGCGATCACGTATGGGACCGTGGTTCACCCACTGGAGCGCGCCCGGGAGCTCGCGTCGCTGTGGCGCGAGCTGGCCGAGGACGGGCCGGACGAGCTCTTCCTCTCCTTTGGGGCAGAGGGCGAGGAGGCGTATCTGACCGTGCTCCACTCGGGCCCTCCCAACGTGGCCGAACGGGACCTGGCCAATTTGCGCGCGTTCGGACCGCCGACCCAGGACTCGATCAAGGCGATGCCGTATCTCGAGACGCAGCACCTGGCGGATGAGTCGCAGGCCTGGGGGCATCGGTTCTACATGAAGAGCGCGTTCTTGCCGGCGCTGACCGACGACGTGGTGGACGTGCTCGTGGAGCACGCGTCACGGGCGCCGGGCGGAAGCGAGAGCGGCTTCTCGACCTGGGCCTGGGGCCGCAGGATCGCCGACATCCCGGAGGAAGGCACCGCGTTCACGGGCCGCAGCGCCGCCGCGTGGCTCGCCGCAGAGGCGATGTGGGACGACCCCGCGCTCGACCGGGACTGCCGCGCCTGGGCGCGCGCCGCGCTGGACGAACTGGCTCCCTTCGCCTCGGACGGGCGGTACGTGAACGACGTCGCCGAGGTCGAGGCGGACCTCGCCCGGACGGTCTACGGGGACGCGAAGTACGAGCGGCTCGTGGCCGTCAAGCGCGAGTGGGACCCGGACAACGTGTTCCGGCTGAACCAGAACATCCAGCCGTAGTGGAAGTCGTCCTCGTCCGCCACGGCGAAACCGAGTGGGCTCGCGACGGCAGGCACACGGGGCGCACCGAGATCCCGCTCACCGAGCACGGGCGCGGGCAAGCCGAGGCTGTCGGCGAGGCGTTGCGCGGTCGCGACTTCGCGCTCGTTCTGACCAGCCCGTTGGGGCGAGCGCTCGAGACGTGCCGGCTCGCCGGCTTCGGCGAGCGCGCCGAGCAGCGAGACGAGTTGATGGAGTGGGACTACGGCGCCTACGAGGGGCGGACGACGACGGAGATTCGCGAGGAGCGGCCGGGCTGGACCCTGTGGGCCGACGGGGTGCCGGAGGGTGAGACGGTCGAGCAGGTCGGCGCGCGGGTCGACCGCATGCTGGACGAGGTGCGCGGACTCGACGGTGACGCGCTCCTCTTCGCACACGGCCACGTGCTGCGGATCCTCACCGCGCGCTGGCTCGAGCTGGAACCCGACGCGGGCCGCCTGTTCGCGCTCGAGCCAGGGACGCTCAGCACGCTCGGCTACGAGCGGGAGACCTCGGTCATCCGCCTCTGGAACGAGCCCGTCTAGAGGGGCTCTCGCGCAGGCGGGGCCTCGATCGGCGCTTTCGGGAGCCGCTCGAGAAAGCGTGGCAGGTACCAGTTCCGCTCGCCCAGGAGCTTCATCGTCGACGGCAGGAGCACCGCCCGGACGATCGTCGCGTCGATCAGCACCGCCGTCGCCAGCCCCACCCCCGCTTGCTTGAGCTCGAGCGACGACAGCGAGCCGAAGAGCGAGAAGACGCCCACCATGACGAGCGCCGCGCTCGTCACGACCCCCGCGGTGACGGTGATCCCGTGCCGCACGGCCTCGTCGGTCGTCAGCCCCGAATCCACCCCCTCGCGCACGCGGCTGAGGATGAACACGTGGTAGTCCATCGACAACCCGAAGAGGACGACGAACAGGAAGAGCGGCAGCCACGAGATGATCGCGCCGTTCGACGTGAAGCCGAGAACCGGCTGCGCCCAGCGGTGCTGGAACACGAGCACGATCACGCCCATTGCGGCCCCGACGGAGAGCAGGTTCAGCGCGATCGCCTTCAGCGGGACGACGATCGACCGGAACGCGACGAGCAGGAGCCCGAACGCGAGGGCGAGCACGAAGCCGATCACGTACGGGACGCCGTGCTTCATCTGGCGCGTGAAGTCGAGGTCCTCGGCCGTCTGGCCGGTGACAGCGGTCTCGACGCCCGGAACTCGCCCGAGCGTCTGCGGCACGAGGTCGTTCCGCAGGGCTCGTAGCGCGCGGCGGCTCGCGCCGTTGTCCCCCGCTCCCGTCAGCGGCAGCTCGACCGATGCGGACGCGTTGTCCGCGCCGCCGCTGACCGTGAACGGCCGGTGCGCGATGCCCCGCTTCTGCGCAAGCCGCTCGAGGCGGAGGACCGCGCTCTCCACCTCGGACCGCTCGCCCCTTGGCCCCGCCAGCACGACGATCGCAGGGTCGGCGGTGCTCGGGAACAGCGCACGGATCTCGTCGAACGTCTTCAGCGCGGGCTCGTGCTGCGACGCGAGCGACTCGTCGGACGGCTTCGAGACGTGGAGCCCGAGCGCCGGCAGCGCGAGCGCGACGAGGAGCGCCGTCGCCGCGACGCACGAGAGGAGCGGCCGGGCGAGGACGCGGTCGATCACGGCCGGCCAGAAGCGCGACTCCGAGGTGTCGGTCGTCAGGTGCGGCAGGAACGGGATCCGGCCCTTGTCGATCCTGCTTCCGAGCAGCTCGAGCACGCCGGGCAGCACGGTCACCGAGCCGGCCACGGCACAGGCGATGACCGCGATCGTCCCGGCCGCGAGCCCGTTGAAGATGTCGAGCCCGAGGACGAACATGCCGGCCATCGCGATCGCGACCGTCGTCCCCGAGATGAGCACGGTGCGGCCCGAGGTGCGCGCGGTGCGCTCGAGCGCCTCGTGCGAGGACAGCCCGCGGTGCCGCTCCTCGCGCGACCGGATCACGTAGAAGAGCGCGTAGTCGACGCCGACGGCCATCCCGATCAGGACGACGACCGTCTTCACGGAGTCGTCCATGGCGAACGCCTGGCTGATCGGGCCGAGGAGCCCGAGCGTCGCTGCGACCGCGGTCAGCGCGAGCAGCACCGGGACGAGCGCGGCGACGACCGCCCCGAACGCGAACAGCAGGACGAGGAGCGTGACCGGGATCGAGAGCAGCTCGGCGCGATGCAGGTCGCGGTTGACGACGCGGTCGCGGGCGTCGCTCGCCGAGATGTCGCCGGTCTCCTCGACCGTCACGCCCGGATGCGCTGCCGCTGCGGCGAGCACCGAGTCGCGGAACCCGGGCGAGAAGCGGTGGACGACGCCGGCGAGCAGAACGGCATGGCCGCCGCCGGCGACCTGGACGCTCGGCGTCGTCCCCAGACCGGCCTGCATCCGTGACCTGACATCAGCGACCGTCGCCTTGAACGCCGGATCCGATGCCGTCGACGAGTCGCTGTGCACGTACCCGTACTCGCGCGCGGGCGGCCAGGCCTGGTGCCGGTCCATGAGCGCGTAGCCGCGCGCCGACTCACCCACCGCGCCGTTCTCCAGCGACTCCGTCCCGGTGGCCACACCGAACGCGACGGCGAGGACGACGAAGAGCAGCCACGCGCCGATCGCTCGCCGCGGGCGCCGCATGCTCCAGCGACCGATCGTCGCGACCGATCTCACGCATCGAGTGTAGGCCCGAGATAGGTAGAGCGACGGCCGAAGATGGGTAGCCGTGCCGATGACGCGCCTCCAGCCCGGTCATAGCCTCGAGCTCGAGCATGGAAGCCGGAGAAAGAGGTCACATGATCCCCACGGAAACACGCGCCACGCACCTGCCCCAGGCGGACGCGTCGTCGCTCGTCGACCGCGTCGAGCTCGAGCGCCAGGTCAAGGAGGTCTACCGGAGCGTCGCCACCGACCCGGGCGCTCCCCAGCACTTCGAGCTCGGACGCGCACTGGCGCTCCGGCTCGGCTACCCACAGCAGCTCCTCGACTTCATCCCCGACGCGGCGATCGACTCCTTCGCCGGCGTCGGCTATCACCTCGACCTGGCCGCACTGCGGCCGGGCGACCACGTGCTCGACCTCGGATCGGGCTCCGGCACCGACGCGTTCGGCGCCGCGGTCTGCGTCGGGGAAACGGGCCGCGTCGTCGGCGTCGACTTCACCGACGCGCAGGTCGCTCGCGGAACGAGCCTGGCCGAGAGCAGCGACTTCACGAACGTCGAGTTCCTCGAGGCGAGCATCGACGAGCTCCCGTTCGACGACGAGACCTTCGACGTCGTGCTCTCGAACGGCGTCATCAACCTGTCGCCGGTGAAGGACCGCGTCTTCGCGGAAGCAGCCCGCGTCCTGCGGCCGGGCGGCCATCTCGCGATCTCGGACATCGTCAGCGAGACGCCTCTCAAGGAGGCCACTCGCCGCAACACCGAGCTCTGGTCCGCGTGCATCGCCGGTGCGATCCCGGCGGCGGCCTACCTGGACGCGCTCGCCGAGGCCGGCTTCAAGGTCTCGACCACGCGCGGCAACGACTACCGCTTCCTCAGCGACCGGGCCCGCGACGCCTGCGCCACCTACGGTGTCGAGAGCAAGAGCGTCGCAGCACGCAAACCCTGAACGGAAAGGAACGAGCAAATGGCAACCATCGAGACAACTCCCGACCTCGGGGCGATCAAGAAGCGCCAGCACCAGACGTGGACCAGCGGCGACTTCGCCGTCGTCGCCGCCCGAATGGCGCTCGTCTCCGAGCGCCTCTGCGACCACGCAGACCTTCATGCGGGCTGGCGCGTCCTCGACGTCGCCACCGGCAGCGGGAACGCAGCCATCTCGGCCGCGCGCCTCGGCTGCGATGTGATCGGCGTCGACTACGTGCCCGCGCTCCTCGAGCGTGGCCGCAAGCGCGCAGCCGCCGAGGGGCTCGAGATCGAGTTCGTCGAGGGCGACGCCGAGGAGCTGCCGTTCCCGGACGCGTCGTTCGACGCCGTCACCTCGGTCTACGGCTCGATGTTCGCCCCCGACCACGCGCAGGCCGCGTCGGAGCTGCTCCGCGTCGTCCGGCCGGGCGGGACGATCGCGCTCGCGAGCTGGGCTCCGGACGGCTTCATCGGCGACCTCTTCCGGACGACGGCGAAGCACGTGCCGCCACCTGCGGGGATCCAGTCCCCGATGCTCTGGGGCACCGAGCCTCACCTCCGCGAGCTGTTCGGAGACGAGATCCAGCCACTCGAGATCACCGAACAGACCTTTACGTGGCGCTTCGAGCAGCCCGAGGACTTCGTGACGTTCTTCCGGCTCTGGTACGGGCCGACGCTGAAGGCGTTCGCGGCCCTCGACGACACGAAGCGCGACGCACTCGAGATCGACCTGACGGAGCTCGCCAGGTCACACGACCGCCTCGGCACCGACGCGATCGCCATCCCCGCGACCTACATCGAGGCAATCGCGGTCAGACGCTGACGGCCTCTCGGCGACGCTGAAACAGCCGAGACACGCGCGGGGCCCCCGGCCGCAGGGGGCTCCGAGCGTCGTTTCAGACGGGAGTGACGAGCCCGAGCTCGACGGCGTGCTGCGCGGCCTCGCGACGGGAAGTCGCCCCGAGCTTCACCAGCACGGCCGCCACGTGGTGCTCGGCGGTTCTCTGCGAGACGACCAGCCGCTCGGCGATCTCGGCGTTCGACAGCCCTTCGGCGAGAAGGACGAGCACCTCGAGCTGACGCGCGGTGAGGCCGGCAGGGTTGGCGCGAGTCGTCCCGCGCGGGCCGGCCGGGACGCGGATCCCAAGGTCGCGCATCCGCCCGATCACCCGCTTCGTGAGCGGTTCGGCGCCCAAGTGCCTGGCGATCGACAGCGCTTGGACGAGAGCCTCTTCGTCGTCGAGCAACGAGAGCAGAAGCGCGCGGTCGTACTCCCACCCCACGTCGCCGAAGGCCTCCGCCGCCGAAGCCCAGTCGCGCTCGATCATCCACGCGTAGGGGCTTGCAAGTCCCGGCGGGACCTCAGCGTCGACGCCCGCGACCATGGCCCAGGCCGCCGTCCGCACCAGCCACCCGGGGGGCGGATCGCGCTCGAGCGCCGCCGCGTACTGCGCCGCCGGCATCGGTGCGCCGGTCGTCAATGCCCATTCGGCCATCAGCTCGAGCGCCGGGACGATGCGCTGCAGCTCGTCGGCGCGCTGCGCCTGCGCGCCGAGATCTGCCAGCCGCTCGGCCGCGTGGGGATCTCCCCGCCGAACCGCGATCTCGGCCAGAAGCGTCTTGGCGAGGAGCTCGACGACGCTGCTCCCGTTCTCGAGCTCCGCCAGCGCGACGCGCTCGGCCTCGGCCCAGTCCCCTGCGCGGAGTCGAAGCCAGGCGATCGTCCCGCGGACGTACGGCTCGAACGTCTGCATCTCGTACTTGCGCGCGTAGGCGAGCGCCAGCTCCGCGTATCTGAGCGCCTCCTCCGCCTGCACCCAGAGCATGAGGGTGTAGCTCAGGTTGACGAGCGCGCGCGTCGCCTCGTGCCGTTCGCCGGCCGCGTCGGCGATCCGGTGCGCCTCGAAGAGCGTGGAGGTGTCCCGGTAGTCGATCTGGGCCCTCGCGGTCCCGATGTTGACGAGCGCGTGGGCTCTCGTGGCCTCGTCTCCGAGCCGCGTCGCAAGGTCGAGCGCGCGCTCGCCCCACTCGAGTGCCGAGCGCGGGTCGTCACCCAGCATCGCGAGCTGGGAGAGTGCGCTCTGGGCCCGGGCCAGCTCAGCCGACTCGCCCTGCGGCTCGAGGATCGCGATCGCATCCCGAGCGCTCCTTCGGGCCGCCTCGCCGTCGCCGGCGAACCACTGGAACCGAGAGAGGACCCGCAGGCAGCGGCCCACCGCCTCCTGGTCTCCAAGCTGCGCGTAGATCCTCCGTGCATGCTCGATCGCAGGAAACGCGTGATCGAGGTGCCCGGCGATGTAGGCGACATTCGCGAGTTCCTCGAGCACGCGCGCCTGGTCGGCCGCCGGAAGCCGCCCGACGAAGTCCGAGGCGCGCCGGTAGTGCGAGTACGCCTCGCGGTTCGAGCCGAGCGCCGCCGCGCGCCGGGCCGCGACGAGCGCGTAGTCGGCGAGGACGTCGTCGGCGCCCGCGGCCTCCGCGTGGTGGACGATGTCCGCGGGATCGGCCTCGGCGGTGAGCAGCGCATCGAGCACCTCGGCGTGCAGCCTGCGCCGGGCCGCGATCGGGACGCTCAATCTGATCGCCGTCCGCGCGAGCTCGTGCCGGAACTGAACGTGTCTTGCACCGACCTCGAGCAACTGCCGGCGCTCGGGCTCCTCGGCCGCCGCGGCCCAGCCCGGCATGACCGCGTCGAGGACGGACATGTTCATGCGGTGCGGAACGACCGAGACGAGCTCGACGAGGCGCCGCGAGGCGTCGTCGAGCTTCGACGCGCGGCCGAGGACAGCCGTCGCCACGCTCGGAGGCACGTCGTCGAGGGCGCGCGACGCGAGCAGCTCGGTCACGTAGAACGGGTTCCCACCCGTCGCCGTGTAGACGTCCTCGACATCGTCGCCGGCGAGCGAGGCGACCGCGTCCTGCGAGAGCGGCGCCAGCTCGAGAAAGACGGAGTCCTCGGCGCGAATCGTCCCGAGCGCGGCATGCAGCGGATGGTTCGGCTCGAGCTCGCCGCCGCGGAACGTGAGCACGAGCAGCGCGGGCACCGAGCCGATGCGGCGCCCGAGGATCGCGATCGCGTCCAGCGTCGCACCGTCGGCCCAGTGCACGTCCTCGAGCACGAGCACCGTCGGCTGCGGCGCCCGCTCGAGCTCAGAGATCAGGAGCCGGTGGAACTCGTGCGACGCGGTACCGGCGGAAAGAGCGTCCTCGAGATCGACCGACACCGTTCCGGCCAGGTCCCGAAAAGGCCCGAGCGGCCGCGGGATCGAGAGGTCGTCGCAGGTGCCGAAGAGCACCCTCGAGCCCGCGTCCAGGTCGCGTGCGAACCGCGTGACGAGCGAGGTCTTGCCGATCCCGGGCTCGCCGCTGACGAAGACGACGCGACCTGCGCCGCGAGCCGCCGCATCGCGCGCCTGGGAAAGAGCCGCCAGGGCCCCGGCCCGCTCTAGGAGCTCCACGCTGCGAACGATAGTCGTGTTGACCCGAATCGCCCAGGCCCCGCCGCACCGGCTCGAACCGGACCGAATCGCTTACAACAGCCGGAAAATCCTTACGTCTCGTTCACGGAGCGTGAACGTGACCGTCGTACGGTCGAACGGTGCGGCACAGGTCAGACATCCAGGGCCTGCGCGCCGTCGCCGTTCTGCTCGTGGCGCTCGGGCACGCGGGAGTCCCTTTCCTCGGAGGCGGCTACGTGGGTGTCGACGTCTTCTTCGTCCTCTCCGGGTTCCTGATCACCGGGCTGCTGCTCACGGAGGCGCTCGAGACCGGGCGCATCTCGCTCGTCCGCTTCTACGCGCGGCGCGCCCGCCGGATCCTGCCGGCCGCCGTGCTGACGCTCGTCGTGACGACGATCGCGGCGCAGCACCTGCTCAACTTCGTGCGCGCACGGGACGTGGTCACGGACAGCATCTGGGCGTCGTTCTTCGCGGCCAACGTGCACTTTGCCGCGCTCGGGAGCGACTACTTCCAGCAGGCGCAGCCGCCGTCGCCGATCCAGCACTTCTGGTCGCTCTCGGTCGAGGAGCAGTTCTACGTCGTGTGGCCGACGCTGCTCGTGCTCGCTCTGTTCGGGCTCGCCCGCGGACGCGTGCGGCGTGGACGTCTGCTGCTCGTGATCGCGGTCGCCGGAGCTGCCTCGCTCGCGTGGTCGATCCACGTCACCGCGACGACGCCGGCCTCGGCCTACTTCTCGACGCCGGCGCGCGCCTGGGAGCTCGCGCTCGGCGCGGGGCTGGCCGTTGCCGCGGTGCGCGTTCCCGCCGTGCTCGGCTGGGTGGGGCTGGCCGCCATCGGCTGTGCGGCGGTTCTCTACTCGGGCGGCACGGCCTTCCCCGGCTACGCCGCACTCCTCCCGGCGGTCGGCGCTGCCCTCGTGATCGCCGCCGGCGAACACCGGCTCCTTTCCACGGCCCCACTCCGCTACGTCGGCGACCGCTCCTACGCGTTCTACCTCTGGCACTGGCCCGTGCTCGTGATCGCCGCGCTCTATGCGGGCCACGACCTGTCGTTGACGTCGAAGCTGCTCCTGCTCGCGGGCGCGTTCGGTCTTTCGATCGTCAGCTACCGGCTGGTCGAGAACCCGCTCCGGCACATGCGCTGGCCGACTCCGGTCGGCGGCCTCGCGTGGCCGGCGTCGGCCGCCGCAGTGCTCGCGGTCGCGTTCGTCGTCTCCGGTTCCCTGGACGGCACCGCGAAGCGGCTCGAAGCTGCTGCCGCGTCGGTGAAGCCTCCGGAGCTCATCGACTCGGCGGCGGCCGCGAGCCTGGAAGAGCCGCCCGACCTCCCGCTCCCGGCCGTGGTCGCAGCAGTCCGCGCGGCGGAGGACGGAGACCCGATCCCGTCGCCGCTGACGCCGCCCCCGGGGGACCTGCGCAACGACATCTACAGGTTCCCGAACGGGTGCGCCGCGCGCCAGGGCCAGACGAAGAGCCGCGTCTGCCGCCTCGGCGACCAGCGCAGCACGAAGGTGATCGCCGTCATCGGCGACTCGCACGCGCAGATGTGGATGCCGACCATCCTCGACATGGCCCAGCACGACAGCTGGGTCGTCGTCCCGTTCGTCAAGGTGAGCTGCATCCCGCGCACGTGGATCGACGCGCGCGGCGAGTGCCGCACCTGGTACCGCTGGGCGACGAAGCGCGCGGGCCAGCTACGGCCGGACGTGACGGTGATCGTCGGCAGCTGGGCGAACACGTGGGCGCCTGCGCGGGCGATCAAGGCCGTGTCCACGGCGACGGCGACGATGCGACGCTCCTCGCGGACGGTGATCGTCGTCGACGACCCACCCGGTCAGCGCAACGACCCGACCGACTGCGTGCTCGACCCGCACTCGACGATGAAGACGTGCTCGGCGCCGCAGACGAAGGCTCAACAGAAGACGAGTGCCGCGATCGCTGCGAACGCACGACGGCAGCGGGTCGGCTTCCTGAAGACCCGCGGCTGGTTCTGCGCGCCGACGCGCAACGGACGCAAGATCCTGTGCCCGCTCGTGATCAACCAGACGATTACGTACGTCGACCGCGGGCACATCTCGAAGACGTACGCGCTCGAGCTCGCGCAGCCGTTCCGCGTCGGGTTCCGCGCGCAGCTCTTCGGCTAGACGGCCGCCGCGCGCTGTTCCCAGCGGGCGCGCTTCTTCATCGCCTCGACCTCGCGGTTCTTCGGCGGCGCGGTCGTCACGAGCTCATCCAGCAAACGAGCCGAGGCAGCGGTCACGGCCTCGACCGCTCGCTCGAACGCAGCCTCGTTCACCTGGGACGGCTTCGTGAAGCCGCTGATCTTGCGCACGTACTGGAGCGCCGCGTCGTGCACCTCTTCACGCGTCGCGGGCGGCTCGAAGTTGTGGAGCGTTCTGATGTTTCGGCACATGGCCCTGAGCCTAGCTACAGGACCAGGTCGAGCAGCGTCGACAACTCGCGCCGGTGCTGCTCGCTGTCGAACGACCGCGTCGGGTGGGCGGGCAGTGCCGCCTCGAGCAGCCGGCTCGACGAGCGGAGGTAGACCGAGGGGTGAATCTCGGCGTCCCGGTTCATCTCGACCGCGACCGCGATCGCGTTCGGCCCGCTCTCGTCGACGAATTGCTCGAGCGGCACGATCCCCTCGTCCCGGATCTCTTCGTCGAAGCTCACCACGCGCGCCAGATACCCCTTCTGCACCCAGAGCTCGGGCGCAACCGCGAGCTCGTGCAACAGGTACGGCAGCACCTGGTCGCGCTCGAGGACAGGCCGTTCGAGTCGCCGGCCGAAGCGCGTCTCGGCGAGGTGGCGCGCCAGCACCCGCGCGTTGTAGCGAAAGCCGTTGACCGACGACGAGTTCGACCCGAGCCCCTGCTTGCGCATCCCCGAGTAGCCCTGCGAGGCGTTCCCGGCGAAGTAGACACCGGGCAGCGAGACGCTCTCGAAGAACCGCGTCAGCGCGGGAATCCGTCCGTCGGCGACCGTCGCGAGACCGAGTGCGGGCAGGTCGAGGAACGGCGTGCGGAACCCCGTCGCGACGAGGACGTCGTCGACCTCGAAGAAGAGCTCGCCCGGCCAGGTCGTCCCGTGCGCGACGACCCGGAAGCCGCCTTCCCGACGCTCGATGCGCTCGATCGTCGCGTCGACGACGTATGCGGTCGCGCCGCCGCGCCCGTACTCGTCGAGCGGCTGCAGGTAGCGGGCGCGCACCGGCAGGCGGCCGAGCTTCGCGGTGTCGACCGGCCGCGGCGAGGCCAGGACGATGCGCGCCGCCCACGCGAGCAGCCCGCTCGCGACCTCGAACCCGGAGTTGCGCTTACCGACGATGAACACGCTCCGTCCGCGGTACTGCTCGGGATCGCCCGTCTCAACGTAGTGCTTCGCGTGCTCGGCGCCCGGGATCGGAGCCGTCCACGGCTCGGTGACGCCGATCGCGAACACAGCCGCACGGCAGCGGTACTCGCCGTCGGAGGTGACGAGCACGAACCCGTCGTCCTCGCGGCGCGTCGACTCCCAGCGGCAGCCGTAGCGGATCTCGAGCCCGGTCCGCTCCGCGAATGCCGCCAGCCCGGACTCCATCTCCTCGCGCGACGGCATGTCGAACGTGCGGTCCATCAGCTCCGGCACGAGCGCGCGGCACTCCGGCTCCTGCGCGAGGAGGCTGTTGTGGTCGAACCACTCGTACTCGCGGGTCCCGCGCTCGAACGGCGCGTCCGGCTTCGTCCACGTGATCAGCCGCTCGAAGACCGGGAAGCGCTGGAACATGCCGCCGGGCGCGTCATCCGCCGAGAGGACCGCGTGCCGGATCCCGAGCGCGCGCAGCTCGTAGCTCGTCTGGAGACCGCCGGGCCCGCTGCCGACGACCACGACGTCGTAGTCGCCGGGAGGGAACGGCTTCGGATCTACTGACGCCACTCGAGCGCGTTGCGGAGCCGGTCGGCCTCGGCCTGGAGCAGTCGGTAGAGGAACCGCGGGCGCGCCAGCAGGAAGCCCTCGAAGTCGGGCCCCGGCACGACCGCACAGCGCAGGAGGCTCGTGGCCACGACGTCAGCGGTCGGAGTCCCGCCGGTCAAGAGCGACGTCTCGCCGAAGAAGTCCCCCGGCCCGAGCGTCCAGCGCGCCTCGCCGTCGACGTGAATCGACGCGTTGCCCTCGAGGATGATGAAGAACCCGCCTCCCGTGAGCCCCTGCCGGAGCACGCGCTGGCCCTCGGCGAACATCGCCTCGTCGACCGCGTGCACGACCGCCTCCAGCTCGGGCCGCGAGAAGTCCGCGAAGAGCGACAGCCTGCCGAGGACGTCCACGAGCTCTGAGCGGCCGGTCACGACCGACGACGGTACTACGCTCGCGCGAACCCCTGCCACGAGAAAGGAGCACGAGATGAAGGGTCGCCTCCCGACCATCTTCTCCGCCACCGCTCTGCTGATCGCCCTCGCGTCGCTGACGCCCGTCGGCCAGGCCGCGCGCGACAAGATCACGCCGCGGGCCCGCTTCGCGCTCAACTCCGACCGCGTCGACGGCATCCACGCCTCGCGCCTGCCCAAGGCCGGGCGCCTGCTCGCGCTCGGGACGAACAAGCAGTTCCCGGCGTCGGTCTTCTCCGGGCTCAGCGGTCTCGAGCTCGTGAACGCGGTGAGCGCGCAGGACTCCTCGAGCCCGAAGGTCCTGCTCGTCAACTGCCCGGCCGGGAAGCGGGTCGCCGCAGCCGGCTACCGCCTCACCGGTGCGGCCGCAGGCAACGGGGACGTCGTCGTCACGGAGTCGTACGCGAGCCTGGCGACACAGTGGACGGTGCGCGCAATCGAGACGAATGCAGTGGGCACGAGCTGGATGCTGACCGCGCAGGCCACGTGCGTGGCCGGCACGTAGCGCGCTAGTCCGCGCTCGAGCCGAGTCCTACACTCGGATCGTGCAGATCTGCCCGAATTGCGGAGAGGAGAACCCGCCTCGCTTCCGGCTGTGCGGATTCTGTGGTGCCGAGCTCGCCCCGCAGCTCGCCCAGGAGACGCGCAAGACGGTCACGATCGTCTTCTCCGACCTCAAGGGCTCGACGAATCTCGGCGAGGCGCTCGACTCGGAGTCCTTGCGGGAGGTCATGTCCCGCTACTTCGAGGAGATGAGGGACATCCTCGAGCTGCACGGCGGACGGGTCGAGAAGTACATCGGCGACGCGATCATGGCCGTGTTCGGGCTTCCTCGGCTCCATGAGGACGACGCTCTGCGCGCGGTCCGCGCTGCGCTCGCGATGCAGAGCGCGCTCCGCACGCTGAACGCCGAGCTCGAGCAGCGCTGGGGCGTGCAGCTCGAGAACCGCACGGGCGTGAACACCGGTGAGGTCGTCGCGGGCGACCCGGTGGCCGGGCAGCGGCTCGTGATCGGAGACGCGGTCAACACCGCAGCGCGCCTGGAGCAGGCGGCTCCCGCGCTCGAGATCCTCGTCGGCGAGCCGACCTACCGCCTGGTCAGTCACGCGGTCGAGGTCGAGCCCGTCGAGCCGCTGCCGCTGAAGGGCAAGGCGGAGCCCGTCCCCGCCTATCGCCTGCTCGCCGCGAAGGACGCCGTGGACACCGTTGCGCGCCGCCATGACCGGCCGCTCGTCGGACGCGACTCGGAGCTCGCGCAGCTCCAGGCGGAGCTCGCGCTCGCGACGGCTTCGCGCTCGTGCCGGCTCGTCACGATCCTGGCGGACGCGGGCGTCGGCAAGTCGAGGCTGATCGAGGAGTTCCAGGCGTCGGCGGATGCGCGCGTGCACTCGGGTCGCTGCCTGCCCTACGGCCGCGGTCACACGTACTGGCCCGTCGGCGAGATCTTCCGTGAAGCCGCGGCGATCCCCGACGACGACTCGCCGGAGCAGGCGATGACGCGCCTGTCGAGCCTCTTCCCGGAGTCGCCGCAGATCACCGACCGCGTGGCCTCTGCGATCGGCCTCTCGACGGTGCCGTACACGCCGGAGGAGCTCTTCTGGGGCATCCGCAAGGCATTCGAGACCCTCGCCGCAGACGGTCCGCTGGTCGCCGTCTTCGAGGACATCCACTGGGCCGAGTCGACGCTGGTCGACCTGATCGAGCACCTCGCCTCGACCGTCGGCGACTCGCCGCTCGTCCTGCTCTGCGCGTCGCGGCCCGACCTCATCGAGCAGCGCCCCAACTGGGCCGACCGGGAGCTCCTGCGGCTCGAGCCGCTGTCGGAGGACGAGAGCGCGCGCGTGATCGAGAACGTCCTCGGAGCCGAGGTCGCGGGCCAGATCAGCGACCGGATCATCGAGGCCGCCGAGGGCAACCCACTGTTCGTGGAGCAGCTGCTCTCGATGCTGATCGACGACGGCACGCTGCGCGAGGTCGACGGCACCTGGGTGACCGACGGCGATCTGAACGACCTGGAAATCCCCGCCACGATCAACGCGCTGCTGGCGACGAGGCTCGACCAGCTGACCGCGGAGCAGCGCGCAGTGATCGAGCCGGCGTCGGTCATCGGGCACGTCTTCGAGCAGGCCGCGCTGAAGGTGCTCGTCGAGGAGGCGGTGCGCAACAACCTCGAGGCGCTGCTCGCGGGCCTCGTCGACAAGCAGCTGATCAAGCACGAGCCGACGGTCGACGAGGAGCCGAAGTTCCGCTTCCACCACATCCTCATCCGCGACGCGGCCTATAACGGGATCCTCAAGCGCGTCCGGGCCACGCTGCACGAGCGCTTCGCCGACTGGGGCGAGCGAGTCAACCGGGAGCGCGACCGTGAGACCGAGTACGAGGAGCTCCTTGGCTACCACCTCGAGCAGGCGCACGAATACCTCGGCGGCCTCGGGCCACTCGACGCACATGGCAGGGAGCTCGGCGACCGCGCCGCGGTTCACCTCTCGTCCGCGGGCGACCGCGCGTTCGCGCGTGCTGACATGCCCGCTGCCGCGAATCTGCTGCGGCGCGCGGTCAATCTGCTCGCCGAGGACGACCGCCGCCGACTCGAGCTGCTTCCGGACCTCGGCGAGGCGTTGATGGAGACCGGGGAGTTCGCGTGGGCGGAGATGTACCTGGACGACGCGGTCGAGGCGGCTGCGGCAACCGGAAACGCCCGTCTCGAGGCCGGTGCCGTTCTGACACGACTGCTCGTCAAGCACCCGACCGCCGAAGACCTCGACGCGTGGCGCCAGGAGGTGGAGCGCGAGGCGAAGCGAGCCATCGAGCGGCTCGACGGCGACGAGTCGGCTCATGCGGAGCTCGCGAAGGCGTGGCGGCTCCTGGGCTTCGTCCACGGCACGGTGCTTCGCTACGGCGAGGCTGCCGAGGCGGTGCAGCAGGCGACTGAGCACGCGCGACTCGCCGGCGACGCGCGTCAGGAGGCGCGGAGCGCGTCCGCCTACACGCTCGCAGCCCTGCACGGGCCGACGCCGGTGCCCGAAGCGATCGCCCGCTCGGAGCGGCTGTTGGCACAGGGGCTCGCCACGAGACAGGCCGAAGGGCTCGTGCTCTGCGTCCTCGCGCACCTGCGAGCGATGCAGGGCGACTTCGACGAGGCGCGGGAGCTCTACACGCGTGCCCGGGCGCTGCTCGAGGAGCTCGGCGTCGCCGTCGTCGCAGCGTGGACGTCTCTCGAGTCGAGCGCCGTCGAGATGCTCGCGGGAGAGCCCGCCCGCGCGGAAGAGCGCCTCCGCCCGGACTACGAGACCTTGACGAACATGGGCGAGAAGTTCTTCCTTCCGCTCCTGACCGCGCTGCTCGCGCGCTCCGTCCTCGCGCAGGGCCGCCCGGACGAGGCCGCGGAGATCGCTGGTACGGCGATCGAGCTCGCGGCCGACGACGACATCGAGCCGCAGGCGCTCTCACGCGGCGTACGCGCACGGGTCCTCGCCGCGGAGGGCAGGCTCGACGAGGCGGAGGCCCTGGCCCGCGAGGCCGTCGAGCTGATGCGTCAGACCGACGCTCCGGTCAAGCAGGGCGACGCGCTCCTCGACCTCGCCGAGGTGCTCGTCAAGAGCGGACAGACCCGCGCCGCCCAGGCGGTGATCGAAGAGTCGCGGAAGCTCTACGAGAGCAAGCAGAGCACCGTCGCCCGCGCGCGCGCGGACGCGCTTCTCGCGGGGCTCGAGCCCACGGGAAGCGCGTCCGGCTAGCTAGCTCAGCCCGTCCAGCCCGGGTCGACCCCGGACCAGTTGACGAACCACGTCGCCGACTGCTGGCGGAACTTCCTGTCGTACCAGCACGGGTCCGGCGAGGCGTTGTTCGAGTTCGTGCACTGCTGGACCTCGAACTGGCCGACGGCGCTCGTGAAGATCAGGTCGTGGCTGCTCGTGTTCTTGAACAGGATCTTCAGCTTGATCGGATTCGTCGTCGAGACCGGGGCCGCGTCCGTGGTCACGATGTCGTTCACACACGTGATGTTGGGCAGGCAGAACTCGTGCGAGTCGGTTCGCGCCCGCTCGACGATCGTGATCGGCGTGCAGAGCGCGTTCGTCGTGGGCGCGGTGGCAGTGGTCTCCGAATTGCCCGAGCCCGTAGCCGTCGAGACGCTGAAGTTTCCGCTGACGCAGTCGCCGGCCTTGTCCGGGCTGGTCGTCGGATCGATGACCTGAACCTGGGCGTCCGGAGCCGCGAGGTGGTTGAGGCGACCCGGGTTCCCGGGGCCTTCGTAGACGAGCAACTGCGAGCTGATCGTCTGCGTGCCCAGGTCGCCGTCCGAGTGCAGCCGAACGATCTGCTTGACGACGTCGTTGAAGCGCAGCGTGCCCCACTCGCACGCGACGACATTCCCGCTCAGCGTGCAACCGGTCGGGCTGCTCGAAACGAGCCTCCATCCTGCGGGGATCGTGATCTCGACCCTCGCGTGGGAGAACGTGCGGTTGTCGTTGTCGTGCCACGAGGCCGTGTACAGCACGTCCCCGTTTGCATCGATGAAGCCGGGCTGCGCCGACGTGCTGATTTGGTCGAACGCCGGGTCGTCCGCCCGGCCCGCGAGCGCGAACACGCCCGCTGCGATGCTCGCAAACAACACCACAAGTCCGATACGCAACGCTCCACTCTTCCTCACGCCAGAATCCTCCTCTTGCTCGGGTCCGCCCAGACGCCAAAATTGGGCCGCGAACATTAGTTATCGCAAGAAAAGTTCAGTTGAGTCAATGTTCTACCGTTCAGGGCGCTCGCGTGAATAGCGTCGACATACGGTTCAAGCGCCAGTCCGTAGCTCTGGTCGCCAGCGCTGCTGCGGTCGCCCTCGTCACGGGGGCGATCTTCGCCCTCGACTCGTTCGCGCCGGTGCTCAGCCTGGGCGTGCTCTACGTGTTCGCGGTGCTCCCGATCGCGGTGGTGTTCGGGCTCGCGTACGCGCTGCTCGTTTCGGTCGCGAGCATGCTCGCGTTCAACTGGTTCTTCCTCGCGCCCACGCACACGTTCCGGCTCAGCGACGGGGAGAACTGGATCGCCCTCGCCGTGTACCTGGTGACCGCGCTGGTCGTCAGCGCCCTGGCTGCGCGGTCGCGAGCCCGCGAAGCGGAGGCGGAACGGCGCGCGCACGAGGCCACGCTCCTGGCCGGAGTCGCCGGCTCGCTGCTGGAAAGCGATCACGTCCAGAACGAGCTCCGTGGGATCTCCGCTCGGGTCGCCGAAGCGCTCGGCGTCGAGCGCGCAAGAATCGAGCTCGATTCGGTGCGCCGA
>Ga0070683_100000693_pt1 | contig 24455 bp, 17 predicted proteins | sample KBSC713LmetaG_FD_64662 | JGI IMG/M metagenome (GOLD analysis project Ga0070683, IMG submission 64662) | Corn rhizosphere microbial communities from Kellogg Biological Station, Michigan, USA - KBS C7.1-3L metaG | ecosystem: Host-associated > Plants > Roots > Rhizosphere ... | reverse complement strand
GCCGTAGCGTGAACACGACGGGTCGATGATCGGACGCATCCGTGTTGAGCACGCGAGCACTCATGCAGTCGAAGCCCGAGAGCAGAAACAGATAGTCGATGCGCTTTTTCGGAACGTCTGCCGGATAGCTCAGGCCCTCTCCAACGCCGCATACGGGCCACGCATCGCGAAACCCGTTGGCGCGAAGCTCCGATTGGACCGCGCTCTCCGGCGTCGAGTTGAAGTCGCCGCCGAAAAGCGCGCGAGCGTTGCCGCGCGTCGCTTCCTTCGCGAGTCGTTCGATCGTCTTGATTTCCTGAAGACGCCAACGGTCTTCGCCCGACGCATCGATATGCGTGTTGAACACATCGAGGCGGCCGAAGGGTGCTTCGATCACGAGCGACATCGCCACGCGTGGCTCGTGAGAGCCGCCGGAGCGCTCCTGCGGAGGATCGACGGGAAGGTGGATCGTCGTATCGCGCCGAATCGGCCAGCGCGAAAGAACAGCGATCCCGTACTCGCCTCCGTCGTAGTCCAGCGATCGCCCAAACGCAGAACGGAGACCGGTCAGGCGGGAGTACGAAGCCGGCTGATCGACACCGCCAGAGCGTTTGGTGCGCTTGTCGACTTCTTGAAAGAGGACGATATCCGGATCCACGCTTTTGACGACGTCGGCGATGCGCTGAACGCTCTCTTTGCCGGACGCGTCTTTGCCCGCGTGGACATTGTATACGAGAACTCTAATGTCGTCCGTCGTGCCGGACGCGCGCCCCGGATGGAAGCACCCGGCGACCAGTGCGGCAGCCAGGGGAGTCCATCGTGCGGCGCGAGCGAAACGAGTGTGCTGGTCGAGACCGGCGGAATTCATAGATTGGGTCAGTGGATTCGCGACGAAGGGATAGAGGGTCATCCCTATCGCCGCAACGCTTCGCGACACTCCTCTCGGAGATTCTGGTGACGAAACGCGCGACTGGAACGTTCGAAGTCAAACTCGCTCCCCTCCCGGCGTACGACACGAGCGAAGGATCGCCGCTGGCGAGGCGGTCGTTGGACAAGGTTTTCTCGGGCGACCTGACCGCGACGAGCAAGGGCGAAATGCTCTCGGCCGGAACGCTGATCAAAGGATCGGCGGTCTACGTCGCAGTCGAACGCGTGAGCGGCAGCCTCAACGGACGGAAGGGATCATTTTGTCTTCATCACACGGGCATCATGAATCGGGGCGCGCCGAGTCTTACGATCACCGTTGTGCCGGATTCCGGAACGGACGACCTCGTCGGACTGACGGGAACGATGTCGATCATCATCGCGGACGGGAAACACTCATACCAATTCGACTACGACTTCGGGGCGCCGCCGACCGCGTGAATCGGTCCTCTCACGGTTCGTCACTTACGGGCGGCATTTCTCCGGCGCGGTCCGCACCATATGTTGGATCGTCGGCCCATCGGGACCACCACCCAAGCCTTCGTATGAGAGTCTCTGCGACGTTGTCTCTGTTCGCGGTGTGCGCAGTTGCCGTTGCGCTACCGCTCCGCGCACAGGTCCAACAAGGTGCGCAGGGCGCACACCGGCGTGAGCTCGTCGGGCTCGTGCGCGATTCGGCGGGCGCCGGAATCGAGGGGGCGACGATCGACATCAAAGGCGGATCCGCGGGGACGAACGAAAAAGGCACCTTCCGTCTCTGGACCGACGACATCGACACGCTCACGATCTCAATTCGCCGACTCGGATACGCGCCCGTCAGCGCGCAAATCGCGGCGCGGCATGGACAGTGGGATACCGTTGTCGTCGAGATGGATCGGACGTCGGTGCAACTGGCCGGAGTCACGGTGACCGGCGCGGCGACTCGCCGCGCACTTGGTCTGCGCACGTTCGAGGAGCGAAGAGCGAACGGACATGGCATGTACATCACGCGCGACGAGATCCTTGCGCGCAATACGATTCACACGAGCGATGTTCTGCGCGGCCGGCGCGGGCTTCAGTTCGTCCGGCTCACCGGCGGAAATTTCGGCGTCCGCTTCGTCTCATACAGCGTGAAGGGTGCGCTGCAAGGCTGCGTCCCTCTGACGTGGATCGACGGACAAGCGGCTCCAGGTCTCGAGATCGACGACATCCCAGCGACGGACATCGAAGCGATCGAGCTCTATGACTCGTTCTCGACCGTTCCGTTCGAGTTCACGCCGCCGGGCCGCAGCATACCCTGCGGAACCGTCGTCGTCTGGACGCGCATTCCCGGCAGCAAATAGCGCGACTCAATACCAGCCGATCGGCTGCTCGTTCAGGTTGATGTGGACCTGCTTCACATGCAGGTACTCCTCGACGCCCCATTTACCGAGCTCGCGGCCTATTCCACTTTGCTTATAGCCGCCCCACGGCGCTTCGACGAAGGTTGGCTGCATGTGGTTGACCCACACAATGCCCGCACGGAGGCGCTTCACCGTGCGCATCGCCCGGAAGATGTCGCGAGTCCAGACCGCCGCGGCGAGACCGTAGTTGCTGTCGTTCGCGATGCGAAGGGCGTCCTCTTCGTCGTCGAACGGGATGACCGCGGCGACCGGGCCGAAGATCTCCTCCCTCGCAATACGCGCTGAATTATCGACGTCGTAGAAGATCGTCGGCTCGACGAAGAGGCCTCGGTCGAGATCCGCACCAGTCGCGCGCCCGCCGCCGAGTGCGAGCTTTGCTTCCTGTCTTCCGATTTGTTGATAGGCCAGAACGCGGTCCATCTGCTCCGCGCTGACGATCGGACCCATCTTCGTCTCTCGATCGAGCCCGTTTCCAAGTCTGATGCCGCGCGCCTTCTCCACCATCGCGTCGACGACGCGTTTGTAAATTGGCCGCTCGACGAGAATGCGGCTTCCGGCCGAACAGACTTCGCCCTGATTGATGAACAGTCCAAACAGGGCGCCGTCGACGCTCGCCTCGAAGTCCGCGTCGGCGAAGAGGATATTCGGCGACTTTCCTCCGAGCTCGAGCGAGATCTTCTTCAGCGAGTCGGCGGCGCTGCGCATGATGATCTTCCCGACTTCGGCGCTTCCGGTGAATGCGACCTTGTCAACGTCCGGATGCGCGGTGATCGCCGCGCCTGTGTCCCCGGCTCCGGTGACGATGTTCACGACGCCAGGTGGAAGTCCCGCCGCATCGAAGTATTTCGCGAGCTCGATAATCGTGAGCGGCGTTTGCTCGGCCGGCTTGAGGACCATCGTGCAACCCGCGCAGATCGCCGGCGCAAGCTTCCATGCCGCCATGAGCAACGGGTAGTTCCACGGAATGATCTGGCCGCAGACACCGATCGGCTCGCGCAGCGCGAGACTCATCGCGTTGTCGGGAACCGGGATCACATCGCCGTGAATTTTCGTCGCGAGTCCGCCATAGTACTCGAAGCACGTTGCAACGTCCGCGACGTCGAACTCTGACTCGACGATTGGCTTCCCATTGTTGATGGTCTCGAGCTCGGCAAGCTCCGATGAGTGTTCTCTAACGATCCCCGCGAGGCGAAACAGTATGCGGCCGCGCTCCTGAGCCGTGGTCTCGCGCCATGGACCAGCCTCGAAGGCCCGGCGCGCGGCTCCCACGGCAGCGCTGACGTCTTCAGCGTCGCATGCGGGGATCAGTGCGATGACGTCTTGCGTCGCTGGGTTGATGACCGCGAGACGGCGCGCGCTGTTCGATTCGACGAACTTGCCGTCGATGTATGGCTGGTACGGACTCATAGTCAGTGGGTTTGTTGAGCGACGCCGGCCGAAGGAGCCGATTTCACGCTTCTAGCCGGTCGACTGTCGCCAGAATGAGATCGCGAATTTCCGCCACGACGTTGTCGGGAACGTCCGGGCGCGTCAACAGCTCGCAGAGCGCTCCGAGGTTGGCGATGCGGGCGGCCGAGAGCCATTCGGGTGGAAGATCGAAGCTTGGCGAGTTGAAGTCGCCGTGAGCGATCAACCGATTCTCGGCATGGCGGCGCGAGCGGGTCTTCACGACCCCAGACGACGTCCCGGACGCGGCTCGCGTTCGTATCTGAGAGCCGAGCGCGGAAGATTGGCGAGTCCACAAGATGGTGCTCAATCATTCGCGCGTTGACGTTCGATCCCGCGAGCAAGCTTAGGTCGATTTCTGGTTCGCCCTGACGTCAGGATTGACGGCGACCGAACGGAGCGCCGCCAATTGGCGACCGGCATCGTACGCGGCTTGCGCGACGGCATCATGATCGCCGCGAGCTTTCAGCTCGCGAAGCGAGATTGCGTCGACGTACTCCAAGACGATGAATGGCGTCGGACGACGATCGGTGGCCGTGTACAGTACCTCGCGCACGTCGATCCGTCCGCGCGCAGCGCGAAAAATCGCCGCTTCTCTTCTTGCGGCTCGCCAACTCCGGTCATAGAAACGCAAAACGACGTCGTCGCTGCCGATGCGCATGCGATAGTTGCGATTCATCAATCCGCCGCGCAGAAACGTCGCGCTAGAAATCCGCCGTCCGCCCTCCCACGAATCCAGCAACTCGGCGACGAGCCGAGTGTCGATTGGGACGTCGGGTCGTGCGATCGCCCAGCCTGACTTTTCGGGTGCTATTGGTGGCTCCTCAGGGAAAGCGATCCCTCGCTTCGCTCGGGATGACTGGATCTCTAGGGGATAAAGCCATCTTGCGACAACGTTGCGGTGGGAGGAAGATAGGTAATGCGCGCACTCATGTTGTTCCCCGTCCTACTCGCCGCGACTGTCGCCGCGAGTCTTTCCGCTCAGACGACCGCAGTCAGCGGCACGCGTCCCGGCCGATTGATCGTTCGCAACGCGACCGTCGTCGATGGCAACGGAACGCCGGCGAAAGGACCGTTCGACATCGTCGTCGAAGGGGGAATGATCACGCAAATGGTCGCTCTCGATCCAGTGGCGCTCGGACGCAACGGTCAAGGACGTCGTCCGCGTGCCGATGGGAATACGGCGGAGATCGACGCAACGGGAAAGTACGTCCTTCCAGGGTTGATCAACGCGCACGCGCATTTGCAGGACGAGCGAGGCGGGACGGCACAGCCGATCGACTACGAGCTGAAGATCTGGCTGGCGTGCGGCATCACGGCAGTTCGTGACGTCGGCAGCGACACGCGGAAAGCGCTCGCCTGGCGTGACGCCAGCGCGAAAGGAACGCTCGCGGCGCCGAGGATTTTCGTGTATCCGCAGTTCGGCCGTCCGACCAATGCGGATTCGGCGCGTGCACGCGTTCGCGCGCTCAAGGCGGCGGGCGTCGACGGGATCAAGCTCCTCGGCATCGATCGCGACATCATGCAGGTGATGGAAGAAGAGGCGCACAAAGAAGGACTTCGCATCGCGCACCACGTCGGTGTCGAGGAGACGAACGCCTGGGACGACATCCACTTCGGCACGACGAGCATCGAGCATTGGTACGGCATTCCGGACGCCGCGATCATCGATGGCGTTCAGGGATTCCCGTCGTACTACAACTACAACAACGAGACCGACCGCTTCCGGTGGGCCGGCCATCTATGGCGCGAAGCGGATCCGGCGCGCCTCTCCATGGTGCTGGACTCAATGGTAGCGCGTAAGGTCGCGTGGGTTCCGACGCTCGACATTTACGAAGCGTCGAGAGATCTGCAGCGCGCGCGCACGCAGCCGTGGTTCGGCGACTACCTCCACCCGACGCTCGAGGAATACTTCCGGCCCGATCCGGCGAACCATGGATCGTACTTCTTCGGGTGGACGTCGACGGACGAGACGTACTGGAAAGAGAATTACAGAATCTGGGAAGCCGCCGTTCGAGAATTCGAACGAAAGGGCGGCCTCGTGGGCGCGGGCGACGACGCGGGATTCATTTACCAGATGTATGGCTTTGGACTGCTGCGCGAGCTCGAGCTGCATCAGGAAGCCGGCTTCAGCCCGATCAAAGTCGTTCAGCACGCGACGGGCAACAACGCGAAGATCCTCGGCAAAGAGACCGAGCTTGGACGCGTCCGTCAGGGTTTTCGGGCGGACTTGATCGTCGTCAACGGCAATCCGTTAGAGAATTTGAAAGTTCTTTATCCAACGGGCGTCGACGACATCAAGGACGGAAAGCCGGTTCACACAGGCGGCGTCGAGTGGACGATCAAAGATGGGATTCCCTACCACGGCCCGACCCTGATGAAAGAGGTGAAGCAGATGGTCGCCAAGGCACGCGCGGACCGGGGAAACAAGGCGGACAAGACGAATAAATCCGGTCAGCGGTAAGCGCGCGTACAACGCGCATGACACGCTGGCTCGGTCTCGTCATCGGCATCACCGTTCTTTGGTTCGCCGTCTGGATCTACCTTCCGGCGCCGACGTATTTCTTCCTGACCTTCAGCGTCGGCGCGCCCGAGATCAGCGCGTGGCTGATCCTCGCGAGCATCGTGGGACTCGGGCTCTCGCTCGTCGAGGCGGGACATTCGACGGTGGCGCGGGTCGGTGCGGCGGCCGCCGGAGTCGCGTTCCTGCTCTCGCTCGGCGTTTGGGCACGCGTGAAGGGGACCATCAAGCTCGCCGACGACGAAATGCGCGAGATGATCGAGCAGCCGATAGCGCCGCTCCGCGAGAAGCCGATCGTCGTTCGGGATCTCTTTCGCCACATCGACCTCGGCGACGCGAGAGTGACGCGGAACGTTCCGTTCGCCGCGCCCGGCGGAGTGCAGCTTCGCGCGGATATCTACCGGCCGGCTCGCGAAGGCACGTATCCGATCGTGGTTCAGGTGTATGGCGGAGCGTGGCAGCGCGGCGCGCCATCAGACTTCTCGAATTTCGCGACGTGGCTCTCGTCCAGCGGTTACGTCGTGATCGCGATCGACTACCGGCATGCGCCGGCGTGGCGCTGGCCGACGCAGATCGAGGACGTCGGAATGGCGTTGCGGTGGGTCGGAGCACACGGCGCAGACTACGGCGGAGATCCGAGCCGGATCGTGCTGATCGGGCGGTCGGCGGGGGCGCATCTCGCGACGATGGCCGCATGGACGATAGGCCCCGTTCGGGTACGGGGAGTGATCAGCTACTATGGCCCGGTCGATCTCGTCGAATCGTACAAGAACCCGCCGGCTCCGGATCCCTTGAACGTGAGATCGGTGGAGGAGTCGTTGATCGGCAAACCGCTCGACGCGGCGCCGAGGCAATACGCGGATGCTTCAACGATTACTCATGTTCGAAAGGGAACCGGCGCGCTACCGCCGACGCTGCTGATCTATGGAGGCCGAGATCACATCGTCGAAGCGAAGTACGGCAAGACGATCGTCAACGCGCTGCGCGCTCGGGGAACACCGGTCGGGTACATCGAAATACCGTGGGCCGACCATGCGTTCGACGAGGTATTCAACGGCCCGAGCTCGCAGATCGCTTTGTACTACACGGAGCGGTTCATTGCGTGGGCAGTACATGCCCCATAAGTCGGAACAGCGAACAGCTGAACCCCGGAACTTGACGCAGCGACGCAGAGAACACGCAGAGGCGCAGAGGAACTACGCGAAAGCTTCTTTGTTAAACCTTTCAAAAACCGTCGTTCCGCCGTCCTCGGCGCCTCCGCGTGGAAACATGGGGTTCCGCTGTCTGGTTTCTGGTTTATTTCGCTTGCGGCGCCAGAACAGAAACCTCCCCCGGAGCGACGCGAATCACACGCAGCACTTGGATCTGTTTCTGTCCTCCTACGTCGAGGATGACGCGATAGTCGCCGGTCTGCGCGGACTGAATGTCGCCGCGACCGAAGCCACCGCCGCCGCCACCTCGTCCGCCACGACCACCGCGCCCGGCCGCGGCGTCTGCGAGCTCGCGCGCTTGGGCTGACGGGCTGCCGCTTGAATCGGGTGGTGCGTTCTGTTCCGCGGGGCGCGGATTGAAGCCTTTCGGGAAGCCGGCGACGTTCACCGGTTCCTGTGGACCGCCGCGACCGCCGCGACCGCCGCGCCCACCACCGCCACCGGGGAATTGCTGGCCCTCCGGACCGATGAGCTGCAAGTTCCACGACGCGCGGTTGATGCCCGCGATGTTGGTGCCGGTCACTCGCGCGACCGTATCGCCCGCCGTGTTCACGATGAGAATTCTCGGCGGCGTTGCAGCCGGCGCTGACAGCTTGTAGCGGATCTCGGCGCCTGCCGGTCCGCCTTCGCCCTTCCACGGACGCTGCGCACGCGTCTCTGACGCCGCGATCATCTGGCCGTATTCAAACGCCACCGTCGGCGCGAACAGATGCGTCTGCGCCGACATGACCGACGGTGACATCTGCTGCAGCGGAGCGACGTCGAGAATTTGAATGCCACGGCCATGTGTCGCGGCAATGAGCTCGTGATCGCGTGGATGAATCTTGAGATCATAGACCGGCACCGTCGGCAGATTCTCCTGAAGGCGGAACCAGCTCTGTCCCTTGTTCAGCGACGCGAAGACACCCGTCTCTGTTCCGACGTACAGCAAATTGGCGTTCACCGGATCTTCGCGAATCACGTAGACGCTGCCGGGACGATCGGTCGGCAGATTCGCGGCGATCGAGTGAAACGTCTTGCCAAAGTCATTCGACGCGAAGACGTACGGCTTGAAGTCGCCGCGACGATGGTTGTCGATCGAGACGTAGATCGTGTTCGTGTCCACATGCGACGGCTCGACCGCCGTCACGTGCGACATCGCCGGGACGGAGGGATAGCGATCGCTGATGTCGATCCACTTCCCGCCGTCATTCGGAGAGATCCACACCTTGCCGTCGTCCGTCCCGACGAACAGCATCCCGGCGCGCATCGGCGATTCGTTCAGCACGACGATCGTCGCATTCTCTTCGGCGCCGGTCGCGTCGCGCGTGATTCCGCCGGACGCATCGGCCGCCGCGTTTCCTTCCGCGTCGAAGCCGCCCGACACGCGGACCCATTCCGGATCGTGCGCCGTGAGATCCGGCGAAATCGCGATCGGATCGCGACCTTTTTTAGAAGACTTGAATACCTTCTCCGCGCCGCTATAGAAAACGTTCGGATCGTGCGCCGAGAGAAAGAACGGCGTGTTCCAGTTCCACCGAAGCGCGACATTGGGATCGGCCATCTCGCGCTTCATCCGCGTCCGAATATCCGCGATCTGCCGCTCCTGTTCGGCCGATAATGCGCCGCCCGCCCCCTTGGTCTGCTGAATCTGCGCGCCGTAGGTCGCGACGTTGACGGTCTTCGGCTTGATGTTCACCGTTTCGCCGCTCGCGACGTTGCGGCGCGACATGTTGCCACCCTGCGACTCGTAGTAGACGATGTTCGGGTCGAGCGGATCCTGTGCCGTGTATAGACCGTCGGCCGCGAAGACGGCGAACCAATCGGTCATCTGCAGCTGTCCATTGCGACGCCGAGTGATGCCGCACGACGTGCCGTTGTCCTGCAGGCCGCCACAGACGCGATACGGAACCTGATAGTCGTAGCTGACGACGTAGAATTGTCCCATCGCCATGTTGTTCATCGAGTCATACGTGCCGCCGCGGTCCCAGGTCTGGAAGATTCCCGCGTCGCCGCCGATGATGAAATGCTCGGAATCGTTCGGGTCGATCCACATGGCGTGGTAGTCTTCGTGATTGCCGAACATCCCGGCGCGCCACGAGTAGCCGCCGTCATCAGAGAATCCAAAATCGACCGCCATTCTGTAGATGCGGTTCGGATTCTTGGGGTCGACGCGGATTTGAGAGAAGTAGAATGGCCGGTTGTCGATCGTGCTCATCCACTTCCAACTCTTTCCGGCGTCCGTCGAGCGATACAGGCCGCTGAGCAACCTCTGCGGCTTCGCGCCTCGCACCGAATCCGCCTCGACCATGACGTAGACGATATTCGGATTGCTCGCGGCGATCTGGATGTTCATTCGACCTTTGGTGGTCGACGGGAATCCATTTCCCTTCACTTCCGTCCAGGTCCTTCCAGCGTCCGTCGTCTTCCAAAGCGCGGAGCCCGGGCCGCCACTCTTCAAGAAGTACGGGCCGCGTGAACGCTCCCACGACGCGGCGTAGAGCGTATTCGGATCCCGCGGATCCATCGCGACGTCGATGAAGCCCGCCTTGTCGCTGACGAACTTCGACATCGTCCACGTCTTTCCGCCGTCGACCGTCTTGTAGAGACCACGTTCGGGATTCGACGCCCACGTCGCTCCGACGGCGGCGACATACACGATGTTCGGGTTGGTCGGATTGACGACGATGCGTCCGATGTGCTGCGTTTTCTCGAGGCCGAGCGACTGCCAGCTCACGCCTCCGTCGACGGACTTGTAGACGCCCCAGCCGGGGGCGACGCTGTTTCGCGCATTGTCCTCTCCCGATCCCGCGTAGAGAATCTTCGAATCACTCGGCGCGATCGCGATGTCGCCCATCGACGCGACGGGCATGTTCTCCCAGAGCGGGATGAAGGTCGTTCCGGCATTGATCGTCTTCCAAATACCGCCCGTCGCGCCAGTGACGTAGAACGTCTTTGGGTTTTTCGGATCACCTTCGACGTCAGTGATTCGGCCCGCCATGTTGACGGGACCGACAGACCGCCAGCGGAACGACGCGAGGGTCGCCGAGTCCGGTGTCTGTGCGCCCGCGCGATTTACAATCACAAGCACAGACGACAAAAGCGCCGAGCGAAGTGAGACGATCGCTCGGCGTCGCAAACACATCTGGGTCATGGACATCACAGCTCCGCAAGGATTTTGGCTTTGATCTGCTCGAACTCGGCGTCGTTCAAGAGGCCGCTCTGCAGCATATCTTTCGCGCGCTGAAGGCGCGCCATCGGTGATGCGTCGCCGTCGTCTGTCGCAGCCGACCGCGGCGTCCCGGTGACGCCCGCAGAGCCGATCTGGATGCCGCCGGCCTTCGCGCGCATCTCTTCGAGCTCTCTAATGCGTCGCTTTTCGCGCCACGCTTGAGCGCGGGCCTGGCAGGCACGATAGACCTCCTGCGCCTCGAGCTTACGCAGCCCTTCGACGACAATGTGCGTCGGCGGGCCTTCAGCAGACGCGAGGTCGTTGCTCCGATAGACGTCGACACTCAAGGTGGCGCCGAACATGCCAACATTGACTGACGCGTCGCGGAGGTCCTGCCAACGAATGTCGACGGGGTTGAAGCCGCCAAACATCTTTCGATGAACGATGATGAGGCGACCGGTAGTCGCTCCGACGAGGATGCGGCGATGATTCAGCGCGAAGATGCGGCGCTGAACGGCGGTTGCTTCGAGTTGTTCGCCGTCGATCAACAGCGATCGAAGCGCTTCCAGTGCGTCGTAGACGCCGCGGTCGGTCGCGGCGTCGGCAGGTACAGCGTTCGTTCCCATACTCCGTCCCTTCGGTCTTTGGACAGATTTGAAGGTGCAAGTTCGTGAAGCGGATGGCTAGCTGGAAATCCTGGTCATCCTGACCGCAGCGAGGGATCGAGCTCTCCCTGCATGGGTCATCCCGAGCGAAGCGAGGGATCGCTTTCCATTCAGGGCAGGTCGACTGCCTCGCGTAGACAGCGATCCCTCGTCGTTTCACTCCTCGGGATGACCCGCTTGACCTGGTCGTTTCACTCCTGGGGATGACTTATTTGGACTCAGGGTACGGGCCGAGCGTCAGGTGACAGAATCTGAAGCTCGAGCCGAGAGCTCCGCGCCGCCGTGTGGTAGACGCGCATCGTGGCGGATTTGAAGTCGGTCGGCTTTGCCTCGAAAATGTTCGGAACGAAGGTCTGCGGGTTGCGATCCGTGAGCGGGAACCACGAGCTCTGGATCTGCACCATGATGCGATGGCCCTTCTTGAACGTGTGGTTGATGTCGGGCATCGCGTACCGCAGTGAATCCGGCTGGTTCGGCACGAACGCCAGAGGCTTCGCCGGATCGCGCCGATAGCGGCCGCGGAACGGCTCACCGCGCACGAGTTGCTCATATCCGGCGACCTTGAAGCCGCTCGTGTCGCCCGGCCAGCTCGGCGCGTTGTCCGGAAAGACGTCGATGAGCTTCACGACGAAGTCGGCGTCGGTGCCGCTTGTCGCAACGTGCAACACCGGTGCGACCGGTCCGGAAACGGTGATGTCCTCCGGAAGCGCATCGCTCGTAAACGTAATGACGTCGGCGCGCTTCGACGCGAAACGCTGGTCGCCGGTCATGTACTCGCGCGGCATCCCGCTGTTGCCGAGCTTCTCGACGACCGGAACCGGTTTGGCGGGATCGCTGACGTATTCCTCGAACGGATTTGCGCCAGCACCTGGCTTCTCCCATCCGAGCTTACCGCCCGGGAGGAGATACAAGGACTTCAAATTAGAGTTCTTGGGAGGCCAGCTATCGTAGCGGTCCCACCGCTCGCCACCCGTTCGATACACCAGCACCTTCGGCAACGATAGCGCCGGTCCGTTCGCGAGATAGTGCAGGAAAAATGGCAGTTCGATCGAGTCACGGAACCACGGCCCGGTCGACATCGGCCAGCGAAGTGAGCCAAGTGCATTACCTTCGCCGCGAGACCAGCCACCGTGCGACCAGGGTCCGATCGCAATGTGGTTGTCGGCGCCGGGAGACAACCTCTCGATTCCCCGGAAGGTCCGCCACGGTCCGGCCAGATCCTCGGCGTCGTAATAGCCGCCAACTTCGAGCATTGCCGGAACGCGCTTCACGTGGCGGCTGATGTCGCGCGCTTGCCAGTAGTCGTCGTATGACGGATGGTGCATGACGACGTCCCATAAAGGCGCCGTCGTCGGAGGCAGCCATTTGCGCGAGCCCGGACCAACAGGACCCATGTCGAGATAAAACTTGAACGCGTCGCCGCCTTCGTTCGGTCGCTCGTAGCGCGGATCAGGACCGAGCGTGTCGCTGCGGGGTGTGCGACCGTAGCCCTGATAGAAATCGAAGTTCGCCGCGAGCATGAACGCGCCGTTGTGGAACAAGTCGTCGCCCATCCAGAGATCCGTCATCGGCGCGCCGGGCTCGCAGGCTTTCAGCGCGGGATGCGGATCGATGCAGCTTGCAGTCGTATAGAACCCTGGATACGACGTTCCGTAGATGCCGACGCGTCCGTTGTTGTGCGGAAGGTTCTTGATGAGCCACTCGATCGTGTCGTACGTGTCCGTCGACTCGTCGACGTCTTTTGGTCCCTTGCTGTCCTTGTGCGGGGTCATCTCCGTATACGCGCCTTCGGACTTGTACCGTCCGCGCGCGTCCTGATACACGAAGATGAACCCGGCGTCCGAGAACTTCTGATTGCCACTCGGTCCCATCGACGTGCGATACGCCTCCGGGCCGTACGGCGCGACGCCGTACGGAGTGCGATCCATGAGAATCGGATGCTGGGCGGAGGTGTCGCGCGGCACGTAGATCGACGTGAAGAGCTTCACGCCGTCACGCATCGGGATCTTGACCTCGAGCTTGCGGTATTTGGCTTTCACCGCTTCCGCCGCGGCGGGATTGGCGCCGCGTTGCGCGCCCGCCGATGACGAAAGCACGATTGCGATCAGCGCCGATCCAATGCGGACCCGCGAAAACAAATTCCATTGCATGAGAATTTCCTTATCGAGGCCGGGGAGTACGCGAGTGCGGGACGATCGTCAACGGGTTCGCCCGTTCAAAGTTTCGTGAGCCCGCCGTATGTCTCGGGACGCCGATCTCGGTAGAACTGCCAGACGTTTCGCACCTCGCGGATCTGATCGAGGTCGAGCTCCGCCGTAACGAGCTCCGTCTGGTCGCGCGAGCCCTGCGCCAGAAACTGTCCGCGCGGGTCGCAGAAATAGCTTTGCCCGTAGAATTCGCCGATGTTCCACGGCGCCTCGGTACCGACGCGGTTGATTGCGCCGACGAAGAACGCATTCGCCACCGCGTGCGCAGGTTGTTCGAGCTTCCACAAATACTCGGATAACCCCGCGACTGTCGCCGACGGGTTGAACACGATCTCGGCGCCGTTCAACCCAAGTTCGCGCGCGCCCTCGGGAAAGTGGCGATCGTAGCAGATGTAGACGCCGACGTCCGCGTATTTCGTTTTGAAAACGGGGTAACCGAGATTGCCCGGGCGAAAGTAGAACTTCTCCCAGAATCCTGGCCCGCAATGCGGGATGTGGTTCTTCCGATACTTGCCGAGATATGTGCCGTCGGCGTCGATGACGGCGGCGGTGTTGTAGTAGATGCCGGTCGCCTCCTCCTCGTACAGCGGAACGACGATCACCATCTCATGCTTCTTCGCGAGGCTTTGCATGAGCTTCGTCGTCGGACCGTCGGGAATGCGCTCCGTCGCCTCGTACCAGCGCGGCGTCTGCTCGGCGCAGAAATACGGGCCCGTAAAGATCTCCTGCATGCAGAGGAGTTGTACGCCTTCGCGTCCTGCACTCTCGATCAGCTCGACATGCTTGGCGATGTTCGCTTCACGGATTCTGTCGAGTGATTCGTCGGTGCTGCACGCGTGCGACGCTTGGATGAGACCGGCTTTGACGATGCGAGGCATGGGAGGGAGAGAATGTCTACGGTGCTTTGGACGCAACGGGGCGGCGCGTCAGCAGCAGGTATATCAGAAAACTCAAGCCGAACGTGACAAACCAAGCGTACTGATAGAGCTGGTCGAAGAAGCTCGGATTCGCGACCGCACCGCCCGGCGTCGTCGCCGCGTGCACGAACCCAGGCAGCACCGGAAGAACGGCGGCGGCGAGCGCGATGATCGCGCGTGGGTTGACGCCATTCGAATACGTATATAGGCCGTTTTCGCGGAACAGATCGGGCAGTGAGAGCTTCTGCCGGCGAATCACCCAATAGTCCGCGATCAGAATGCCGCCGAGTGCTCCCATGAGGCTCGAGTAACCGATCAGCCACGTGAAGATGTACGCCGAGGCTCCGGAGTAGAGCTTCCACGGCATCATGAGAATGCCGATCACCGCCGTGATGATGCCGCCGGCGACGAAGCTGATCCGTCGCGGGCTGACGTTCGAGAAGTCGTTCGACGGAGAGACGATGTTCGCCGCCATGTTCGTGTGAAGCTGCGCCGTCATGACGACGAGCGTCGCGATGATGATCACCGCCGGTCCGGCAATGCGTGTCACCAACACGACGGGGTCCCAAATCGCCTGGCCGAAGATGACGATTGTCGCACTCGTCACCGCGACACCGATGAACGCGAACGCCGTCATCGTCGTCGGCAATCCCATCGCTTGACCCATCGCTTGAGATCGTTGACTTCGCGCATACCGAGTGAAGTCCGGGATATTGAGGCTCAGCGTCGCCCAGTAGCCCACGTTCGCCGTGAGCGCAGGCGGGAAAAGCTTCCAGAACGAGATGTGCGCCGTATTCTCGCCTTGTAGCCGCTGAGATTCCGCGAGAATGTGCGCGAATCCGCCACCGTGCCGTATGCCCCAGACGAGGAGCAGAGTTCCACCCGAGATCAGTACCGGCGCCGCATAACTCCCCAGAACTTTTATCCGCTCGATTCCGCCGAGGATAATCACGACTTGGAGTGCCCAAAAGATCGCGAACGCGATGCCGATTCCGCCGGGAACGCTCGTCCACCCGGGCCATGCCGCTTTGAGCAGCGTGTCGAGCGCCAACGCGCCGATCCACGTCTGAATACCGAACCAACCGCAGGCCACTACAGCGCGCAGCAGCGCGGGTACGTTGGCGCCTCGCACCCCGAAGGACGCGCGACACAGCACAGGAAACGAGATGCCGTATTTCGTTCCGGCGTGCGCGTTGAGAATCATTGGCACGAGCACGATCGAGTTGCCGAGAAGAATGGTGAGCATCGCTTGCCACCAGTTCATTCCCTGCAGCATGAGGCCGGACGCGAGCGTGTAGGTCGTTATGACAACGCTCATGCCGATCCACAGCGCCGCGATGTTGTACGTCGACCATGTTCGACGATTCAACTCGGTCGGCGCCAGATCGTGATTCCACAACGGGCTGTGCGAGAGGTCCTCGTCCGTTGTGACGAAGTCCCGTGTCAGCGCGGGCGCGATACGCTCCGGCGCGGCCGTCGTCATGAGGGATTCACGACGACGAGCTCGCGATCGACGTCTGATGCGTGCGAGTGCGACGGCTGCATTTGGTGCGCCCCCTTTGCGCGGCTGCGCGTTCCCGCGAGGCCCGCCGTCGTCCGCGGCAACCATTGCCCGCGACCTTCCCTTCCGACGACTTTGTAATCGTCGACGATGACGTCGCCGCGCGACAGCGTAGTCCGAGCGAAGCCGGCGAGCTGCCATCCATCATACGGCGACCAATCAGCGTTCGTCTCCATCGTCGACGGAGACACCGTCATCGTCGACTCCGGATGAATGATGGCGATGTCGGCGTCCGCCCCAACCTGAATTGCTCCCTTGCGGGGATAGAGGCCCATGATCTTCGCCGGATTTGTGCTGAGCTTCATGCACATCTCTTCGAGTGTCAGGCGGCCGCCGAGCACGCCGGCGGTGTACGTCAGCGGCATCAGCGTCTCGAGCCCGGGCATTCCCATGGGGATTTTCGTCCAGTCGCCCTCCCACATCGCCTTCTGCTCACGCGTAAACGTGCAGGTGTCCGTCGAGATCACGGAGACTTCGCCGTGTTGGAGCCCGTCCCAGAGGCGTTCGACGTCTTTCGGTTTCTTGAGCTGCGGACAACACGCGAAGAGGTGCCCATCTTCGCGCTCGAACACGGAGTCGTCGAGCACGAGATATTGAACACACGTCTCGGCGATCACGGGAACGCCACGCGCTTGCGCGCCTCGGATGATGTCAGCGCCTTCGCCGGTCGACATGTGCACGATGTAGAGCTGGCCGCCGGTTGCTTCCGACCACTGCACGACGCGCTGGATCGCCTCGGCCTCGACGAAGTTGGGCCGCGTCATCGGATGAAGGCGAGCGCCGTACCGCCGCATCATCTCCGGCGTATGGTGCCGCGCGATCAGCTCATCGAGGACGCGTGACGACTCGGCGTGGACGAGGAGCATGCCGCCGTACTCTCGCATTCGCTCGAGGGTGCCGAAGAGCGCGCGGTCATCTGATTGCCAGCCTTCCGACTCATAGATCATGAATTCTTTAAAGGTCGTGAATCCACGATCGATCATTCCTTTGATCTGGTCTTTGTGCTCCTGATACCGCGTGATGCAGATGTGAAACGTATAATCGATGAGCGACTTCCCTTCCGCTTTTTTCATCCATGTGTCCGCAGCCTCGGACAAGGAGCCGCCGGCGCTGGGAATGGCGAAATCGATGACTGTCGTGACCCCACCCCGCGCACCCGCGCGCGTCCCCGAGCGATAATCGTCGGCGGAGACGGTTCCGCAAAATGGGAGCTCGAGGTGAACGTGGACGTCGAGGACGCCGGGAATGACGTGGTGCCCATTCGCGTCGATGACTTTCGCGCCGGTCGTGTCGAGATCGGTGCCGAGCGCGGCGATCGTTTCGCCACGTATGCCAATGTCGCCTGAGAAGGATCCGGCGGGTGTGACGACGTTGCCTGATTTGACTACGGTGTCGAATCTGTGGCTGTCACCCTCCGCGCGCAGCGCGAGGATCTGCTCTTGTGTCACGATGTCACCACCTGCGTTGAATTGGTGCCAGTCCTAGCGACCGACGCGCGTACGATTTGGCGTGCGCCAATTTCACGTCTATATCCTCGCGAGCAAATCGCGACGCCTCTACGTCGGTGTCACGAACGACCTAGTCCGCCGAGTCTACCAGCACCTCACTGGTTCTGGAGACTTCACATCACGCTACAGAATCAATCGCCTCGTGTATTTCGAAGAGTTTGGGCATCCGATGCAGGCGATCCGACGAGAGAAGGCGATCAAGCGAATGTTGCGTCGTGAGAAAATCGAGATGATCGAAAAGACGAACCCTGCTTGGAATGATCTCGCTGCAGCGTGGTTTTAAGAACGGTCCGTGGAACGGCGTGACACAAGAGCAGATCCTCGCGCTGCGCGCGGAGGATGACTATACAGCCGCATACCCCTCGACGGCTTCATACCCACCCTGATACTCGTCACCAGCCGGCCTGCGGATCTGCGACTGCGCGACGACCCGATCGCGCCGCTGGCCGCGGAAATCCTCGACGCTCGTCCAGCCCTTCTCGGCGTGCTTGTCGAGAAACGCATCGAGGCCCGCGTTCAATCGCTTGATGACATTCGGACCGATAGCCGAATCGAGCATCGCCGCGGTGCAGACCTGCACCGTGCCGGCGCCGAGGAGGAAGTAGGACAGCGCCTGCGCGAAGTCAGACACGCCACCGATCCCGGAAAACGCGCGATCGGGGAAGGCCTGGCACATCCGCGCCATGTTCGCGAGCGACATCGGGAGGATGGCTGGACCACCCAAACCGCCGCTGGAAACCATGCCGTCGACATTGATCTCGAACTCGAGCGTTTCGGGATCGATGATCGGAAGCGACGGAAAGGTGTTCGAGGACACGATCGCGTCGGCGCCGCCGCGGAAGCAGGCACCGGCTTCCATCACGATGTCCTGCGTCGCCGGCGTGAGCTTCGTCCACACTGGGACCTTCGCGACTTCTTTCACCGCCTCGGTCACGACCGAACAGAGCCCTTCGTCTTTGCCGATGTTCGACCCCATGTCTTTTCGGTCCATGTGCGGACACGAGAAGTTGCACTCGATGCCGTCGGCGCCCGCATCCTGACATCCCTCGACGAGGAGTTGCCAGTTTCGCAATTCCTTGTCGCTCCCCGACCCCGCCATGACCGAGGCGATGACGACGCGCGTCGGAAACGCTTCCTTCATGCGGCGAATGCGCGGTACCCACCAGTCGAGCGGCTTGTCGGAGATGAGCTCCCAGTTCCATGAGCCATGAAGAGCCGACCCCGGCCGCTTCTTCATCGACACGTAGTTGTCGTCCGGTGTGGTGCGAAAGAATTTCGTGCGCGCGCCAAACACGTTGACGACCGGGTGCAGGCCAATCGTCTTGACCACAACGCCGCCCCATCCCGCCTCGAACGCGCGGAGAATATTGGTCTCCGATTCGGTCGGCGGCGCCGACGACAGCAGGAACGGGTTCTCGAACTTGATCCCGGTAAACGTGACGCTGCGGTTTGACATGGTCGGTTCTCCCCCGTGATCAAGACATCCAGTTCACGCCTGCTTCCTTGTTCCATTTCGTCGTCATCTTTTTCGCCTGCGTCCAGAACTCGATGGAACCACGCCCGGTGATGTCGCCGACGCCGAACTTCGACTCGTTCCATCCGCCAAACGAGAATGGCTCACGCGGGACAGGAACGCCGACGTTGACGCCAACCATTCCGGCACTCGCATGCTCCATCACGTACCGAGCGACGCCTCCGCTTTCGGTGAAGACGGACGCCGCATTCCCATAGGACGACGCATTCTCGATGGCCAGCGCGCGGTCGACATCGGGCGCACGAATGATCACGAGCACCGGCCCGAAGACTTCCTCCTGCGCGATTCGCATGTCCGGAGTCACGTGATCGATGATCGTCGGGCCGAGGAAGAATCCATTCTCCTTTCCCGGGACCCGCGGCCGCCGGCCGTCGACCAGCACCTTTGCGCCGGCGGCTTCCGCTTCGTCGATGTACCGGGTGATCCGCGCACGCGCGGCCGGCGAAATCACGGGGCCGACGTCTTTCCCAGGTATTAGAGAACTCGCATACTCGACCATGCGATCGATGATGTGGTCCGTCTTCGAGACTGCGACCATGACCGAGGCGGCCATGCACCGCTGTCCGGCGCACCCCGACATCGACGCGACGATGTTCGTCGCCGCCATCTCGCGATCGGCATCGGGCATCACGATCAGGTGATTCTTGGCGCCGCCGAGGGCAAGACACCGCTTCAAGTTGGACGTCGCTCTCCGGTAGACGATCTTCGCCACGCGAGTCGATCCGACGAAGCTCACCGCTTGGATTTCGGGATGATCGCAGAGTGCCTCGACAGCCTCCTGGCCACCATGCACGACTTGGAACACACCGGCCGGCAGGCCGGCGTCGCGAAGCAGCTCGGCGATTCGGCCAGCGCTGATCGGTACGAGCTCCGACGGTTTGAGAATCATGCAGTTGCCGAGGGCGATCGCGTTGGGGATCGTCCAGTTGGGCACCATATTCGGAAAGTTGAATGGCGCGATCGACGCCACGACGCCGAGCGGATAGCGCTCGATGCGACATTCGACGCCCCGGCTCACCTCGAGAACTTCTCCCGGCGTGATTTGCGGAAGCGAGCACGCGAATTCCGTCAGCTCAGCGGACTTCAGCACTTCCGCGCGGGCCTCGCTCGCGATTTTGCCGTTTTCCTCCGTCACGAGGGCTGCGAGCTCGTCGATGTTTTGCTCGAGGAGTGTCTTGTAGCGGTAGAAGACTTGAACCCGCTCTTTGATCGGGGTCGCCGACCACGCCGGAAACGCGGCACGCGCGGCGGTGACCGCCGCATCGACCTCCGCGGCGGCCGACAGCGGGACCTTTGAAATGACGTCGCCGCTGCTCGGATTGTACACGTCGAGGAAGGGTCGGCGCGTCGCGACGAAGTCGCCGCCGACATAGTTGCGAAGCTCAGCGTATTTCATGCGCTATCATGAGCTTGCGCCCAACGCGTGGCAAGGCCGCCGAGGCGTATTTCTCTCTGGCCTGGCGCTACACTTGCCGGGCATCCTCGGGCAACGGGTGATAGGTTGATGCATCACGGCAACCCTGCCGCTCGCGGGGTGACGCCATCGATGTGCCGGCGCCAGTGGTATTTTGAGACTCGCCTCCATCACACCTCATGAGAATTTTCGTATTTCCGCTACTCCTCGCGAGCACGGTCGCCTCCGCGCAGCGGCCGACCCTCGCGAACGGCGTCCGACAGTACGTCGCGGTCGACACGAATGTCGTCGCGCTGACACATGTTCGCGTGATCGACGGCACGGGCGCGGCGCCGCGTGCCGATCAAACAATCCTCATCCGCGACGGAAGGATTGCCTCCGTCGGTCCGGCCGCGGGTGCGCAAATCCCGGCCGGCGCGCAGGTCATGGATCTCACCGGGAAGTCGGTGATTCCAGGGCTCGTGATGGTGCACGAGCATCTCTACTACCCGACCGGCCCGGGCGTCTACGCGAACCTCACGGAGAGCTTCACGCGATTGTATCTCGCCGGCGGCGTCACGTCGATGCGAACCGGCGGGAACATGAACGGGTACGGCGAGCTCGCGATCAAGCGGTCGATCGACAAGGGAGACAAGCCGGGCCCGTGGATCGACGCCACAGCGCCGTACCTCGAGGGACCGGGCCTTGGACTCGGGCAGGTGCATGAGCTCACGGGCGTCGACGATGCGCGACGTCTCATTGCCTTCTGGAACGACGCGGGGGCGACGTCGCTCAAGGCGTACATGCACATCACGCGCGACGAGCTCAAAGCGTCGCTCGACGAAGGCCACAAGCGCGGGATGAAGCTCACCGGGCATCTCTGCTCCGTCACCTATCACGAAGCCGCGGCGCTCGGCATCGACAACCTCGAGCACGGATTCTTCGCGTCGACCGACTTCGTCACCGACAAGAAGCCGGATATCTGTCCCGGACAGAACGTCGGGCAGGCGTCGCTGGCGGCGATCGATCCCAAAGGCGACGCAGCGCAGGCGCTGATTAAAGATCTCATATCGCATCACGTCGCCGTGACGTCGACGCAGACCGTATTCGAGCTCGGCGTCCCGGGACGTCCGATGCCGCCGGGGCTCGATGTTCTCGACCCGATTCTTCGCGAGCAATTCGAGACTCGTTACACGGCGGCTCGCCCGAACAACCGGTCGGTGATGCCGACGCTGTTCCCGAAGATGCAAAAGATGGAAGTCGACTTCTTCCGCGCCGGCGGGTTGTTGATCGCCGGCACGGATCCGACGGGCGGCGGCGGTGTCATCGCCGGATTTTCGGATCAGCGCGAGCTCGAGCTTCTCGTCGAAAGCGGATTGACGCCGCTCGAGGCGATCAAGGTCTGCACGATGAATGGAGCGGTGTTCCTCGGCAAAGCGGACAAAGTCGGATCGATCGTCGCAGGCAAGCAGGCGGACCTCGTCGTGATCGACGGTGATCCATCGTCGAACATCTCGGACGTTCGAAAGGTGAACGTCGTATTCAAGCAGGGCGTCGGCTACGATCCCGCGAAGCTGATCGCGTCGGTGAAGGGCAAAGTCGGGCTCTTTTAAGCCTATCGACCTTTACCGATGCCCTTTCAATCCCTCAAGCTTCATCGCGATCTTCTCCGCTCTCTCAAAGACCTGGGATTCGCTCGGCCGACGCCGATTCAGCAGAACGCGATCCCAGCCGCCATCGACGGCCGCGATGTGCTCGCGTGTGCAACGACCGGCAGCGGAAAGACCGCTGCGTTCGTTCTTCCTATCCTCAATCAGTTGCTCGCGCGACCGGCCGGCACGACGCGCGCGCTCATCCTGACCCCAACACGGGAGCTCGCCGCGCAGGTCTTGAAGGAGCTCGAGGAGCTCGCCGTGCATACGCCGGTCACCGCTGCCGCGATCTTCGGCGGCGTCGGCATGGGTCCGCAGGAACACGCATTCCGCAGCAACGTCAACGTCATCGTTGCGACGCCGGGCCGACTACTCGATCACCTCAAACATCCGTACGCAAAGCTCGATAAGATCGAGCACCTGGTGCTCGATGAGGCTGATCGCATGCTCGACATGGGATTCCTTCCCGACATTCGCCGAGTGTTGAGGTATGTGCCCGGAAAACGCCAGACGTTGTTGTTCAGCGCGACAATGCCGGCACCGATTCTCACGTTGACGCACGAGCTCCTTCAGAATCCGGTAACGATCAATCTCGAGCGAAAGGCAGCTCCGGCCGCCGGAATCACGCAGGCCGTCTATCCCGTCGCGAAGGAGCTCAAGTCGCACTTGTTGGCGGCGCTGCTCGATCGTGGCCTGATGAAGGAGGCGCTTGTCTTCACGCGCACCAAGCATCGCGCGAACCGGCTCTGGGAGTTTCTCGGGAAGCGCGGGCTGAGCGTCGCGCGCATCCACGGGAATCGGTCGCAGGCACAGCGTACCGACGCGCTGGAGGGATTCAAGAGCGGGAGATATCGCGTGCTCGTCGCAACGGACATCGCTGCTCGCGGGATCGACGTCGAAGCCCTGGGGCATGTCGTCAACTTCGACATTCCGGCGATGTCAGAGGACTACATTCACCGCGTCGGGCGAACGGCTCGAGCGGAAATGACAGGCGAGGCGTTCACGTTCGTGTCACCCGAAGAAGTCGGCGAGTTGCAGGTCATCGAACGGGCGATCGGAAAAGCGCTGCCGCGCGTCACGCTTCCCGATTTCGACTACAACGCGAAGCCGACCGCGAAATTAGAGATTCCTATCGGTGAGCGAATCGCGGAAATCCGGGCTCGAAAGGCTGAGCAACGCGCGAGGAGTAAGGCGAAGGCCGAGCGGAAGGGTGAGTCTTCGAAGGCGCCGGGCGGATCTGGGCCTGAAAAAAAGCGCTCACGCAGACGCCGGAGAAGGAGACCTGGCTCGAGCGGCGGCCACGACAAGCGCGGTTCGCCGCGGGGGCCGTGAGCCGATCGGCATCGGTGCAACGCAAAAGAGGCTCGACGAAATCCGTCGAGCCTCTTTGCGTTCGTTGTGTACTATCGCGAGATCAGGGATACGCGAGCTTGCATCCGCCGGAGCCGGCGTTCACCCAATTCTGCTGCACGAGGAAGTCCTTGCCGCCGATATTCATGTTGACCTTCGCGCCAGAAGTGGACGTATACGTCGTCCCGAAGTTCCATGCGCATTTGTCGGCGTTCTCGTAGCCACGGTTGTCCCACCAAGCGGTGCCGAGCATGTCGGTGGTCGTCTCCTCGATTTCGTGCGCGAGCGTGTTCACCTCGTAGTCGGCGGCTGGGTCGCCGTTTGCCGTCGTCGCGCTGGTGCTTCCGGTGCACGACCCGGGGAACTGATAGTCGTATGGCATCGCGGCATACAGCACGGTTTTCGCGACTCCTCCAATCGTCACCGTCCCGTGTGTGTGGTACGCGCAGTACTTCAGACTGGTGCTACTGAATCCACCGCCGAGGTTGACGCCGCTCGCAGTGAAGATTGCGTAGACCGTCGACGCATCGTACGTGAGCTTACCGGTGGTGAAACCACTCTGAAGCATGTTAACCATGTCGGCGTCCGTAACATTCGACGCATTGGGAGACGAGGGATTCGCCCAGTATTGCGTGTACGTCACTGAATTGGCGATGTGAGCCGTGCCGTTGGTGTACGTCGAATTGATGTTGAAGTACGGCGAGCCGCCGAGGTTGCGGAGGAAGTGGCCCACAAGGGAACCGTCCTGCGCGCCGGCCCCGTTGGTGCCAGGTGGCGGGCCACCGTTGAAGATCGTCGATCCGCCCCAGTACACCGCCGCGACGTTCGTCCCGGTGAGCAGCACCGGCCCCCCGTGGTACGAGATACCTGTGCCGCCGCCGCCGCCGACACCGCTGGGTTTTCCGTTTCCGTTTGGATTCTGCGCGTTGTCGTTCTGGAACCACTCCTTCGTGTGAAAGACGTGGCGACCGGTTGCGTCGGCAAGCTCGGGCGACTGGTTAAGGCTCGATTGGCCAGGCGCAATCTCTCGCGACGGCGAGCTTGGAGCTTCGGA
>Ga0070683_100000692_pt1 | contig 24462 bp, 25 predicted proteins | sample KBSC713LmetaG_FD_64662 | JGI IMG/M metagenome (GOLD analysis project Ga0070683, IMG submission 64662) | Corn rhizosphere microbial communities from Kellogg Biological Station, Michigan, USA - KBS C7.1-3L metaG | ecosystem: Host-associated > Plants > Roots > Rhizosphere ... | reverse complement strand
CAGGGCGCCTACTCGACCGTGGTGATGACCAAGCGGGCGATCGTCGCCTTCCGCGACCCGCACGGGATCCGGCCGCTCAGCCTCGGCCGCCTCGGCGACCGCTTCGTGGTCGCCTCCGAGAGCTGCGCCTTCGACATCATCGGCGCCGAGCTGATGCGCGAGGTGCACCCCGGCGAGATGGTCAGCCTGACCGAGCGCGGGTTGGAGACGCGGCAGGTGGTGAAGGCGGAGCGGCGGGCCAGCTGCGTCTTCGAGCACATCTACTTCTCCCGCCCCGACAGCCGCCTCGAGGGCAAGGTCCTGCAGCAGTCGCGCGGGCGGATGGGCGAGATCCTCTGGCGCCAGGCGCCGGTCGAGGCCGACCTGGTGATCTCGGTCCCCGACTCCGGCAACCCCGCTGCGGCCGGGTTCTCGCGCGCCTCTGGTATTCCCCGAGACGACGGTCTGATCAAGAACCGCTACGTCGCCCGCACCTTCATCCAGCCCGGGCAGGAGCTGCGCAAGCACGGCCTGCGGCTGAAGTTCAACCCGCTGCCGGAGATCGTCGCCGGCCAGCGCCTCGTCGTCGTCGACGACTCGATCGTCCGCGGCAACACCACCCGCCAGATCGTCGGCATGCTGCGACAGGCCGGCGCCAGCGAGGTGCACCTGCGGATCTCGGCGCCGCCGATCCGCAACCCCTGCCACTACGGGGTCGACATGTCGACCCGCGAGGAGATGATCGCCCACAACCGCTCGGTCGAGGAGATCGCGGAGGAGCTCGAGGCCGACAGCCTCGCCTACCTCTCGATCGCCGGCGTCTACGAGGCGATCGGCGGCGACCCTGGCGAGCACTGCGACGCCTGCTTCAGCGGCGAGTACCCGTTGGGCGATCCCGACGAGGCTGACGGGAAATACGCTCTGGAAATGGCCAGCGGGATCTGACGCTCGGTCCGATCCCGCTGGGCTTTCATCGTCGGATTACATCGAAACCCAAAGAGGTTCCGGCTGTGTGACTGTGTAGGCGCCGTTCCAGTTGGCGTTGCCCGGCACGCAGCCGAGGTTGCCTTTTGTGTAGGTCAGGGGACCGTTCCAGTCGATTGTCGCCATCGCACCGCCTGTGAGGGTGCCGATGTCGGCCGGGTCGTAGAAGCATTCGTCGCCGCTCAATGTCCAAAGGACCCTGATTTCGGTGCCTGTCAGCGTCAGTGTCCCGTTGTGCGTCCAGACCGGCAGGTCGATGATTTCGATATCGAGTGTCCCCGGTTTGACGGCTTCGACGTCAACCGGTTCGCCGGCGTCTTCGCATTCGCCGAAGTTGAGCATGTTGATGAATACGCCCAGCGGTTTCGCTGTCGCCTGCTCGGTGTTCCCGTCGATTGTCGAGGTCTTGCATTCGACGACGCCGTTGGGGGTCGGGATCACCAGCCTCGTCCCGCCCTCCAGATGAGCGTGGATTGTCGTCCCCGCCGGGTACAGGTGGGCGCCTTCGCAAATCGGCAGGCCGCCCGGTGTTGTCGGCGCTTTGCAGAGCGACGTCGGTGTCGCCACAGCGCTGGCGGCGCCGAAGGCCGACGCCAGCACCGCAACCGCCGCCGCAGCCAACGCGAACGTCTTCAACTTCTTCATCTTCATCTCTCCCTTGTGCCCGGCTCCAAAGAGCCGGATCTGGATATCGGAAGAGACCCCAATACCACTTACTCAGTATTTATTCAAGAAATCTTTCGCAAAGTTAGGTGGCTAACTCCAGGCCCAGCCAGACGATCACCAGGGAGGCGAGGAGGATCGCGCCCTGGAGCGCGTGCAGTTTTGGGCGGCGCAGGTGGACGAGGGTGAGGGCGATCACGAGTCCGACGAGGGCGAGCTTCCACTGCAGGGTGGAGCTATCCCAGAGGTCGTAGTGGGAGGCCATCGCCCAGCCGGTGACGAGGAGGACGCCGAGGGCGGCCAGAGACCCGTAGCCGAAACGGCGGGCCACGGCGCGCATGCGGCCGCGCTCGGGATCGGGGTCGGAGCGCAGGATCGGCACCACCGCGAGCCCGAAGACGAGCTGGCCACCGACGAAAAAGGCCATCGCCAGCAGGTGCAGGTAGAGGACCGCTTGCCAGAAGTCGCTCATTCCGAGACCACCCTACGCAGTCGTTCCCGCATACCGGGAACAACTGCGTCCGGTGCGAAGATGCGCGCGTGAGCGCCTTCCGGATCGTCGTCCTCGCCTCGGGCAGCGGCACCAACCTGCAGGCGATCCTCGACAAGCTGCACGGGCAGGGGACGGTGGAGGTCGTGGGCGTCGGCTCCGACAAGCCGGCGGCGGGAGCGCTCGAGCGCGGGCGCCGAGCGGGCGTCGAGACCGCTGTCTTCGCCGCCGGCGACTACGCCGACCGGGCAGCGCGGGACGAGGCGATGGGCGACTGGATCGAGGCGCGGGAGGCGGGCCTCGTCGTCCTCGCCGGCTACATGCAGCTGCTGAGCGCGCCGTTCGTCGCCCGCTTCCGCAACCGCGTCGTCAACATCCATCCCGCCCTGCTGCCGAGCTTCCCCGGCCTCGACGCGATCGGACAGGCGCTCGCCGCCGGCGTCGAGACCACCGGCGTCACCGTCCACTTCGTCGACGAGGGGGTCGACACCGGGCCGGTGATCGCCCAGCGCGAGGTTCCGGTGCCCGCCGGCGTGGCGCGCGAGGAGCTGGAGGCGGCGGTCCACGCGGTCGAGCACGAGCTCTATCCCGAGGCGATCCGCATGATCGCGGAGGGCAGAGTTAGGATCGACCCCAGCGACCCGCGGACGGTCGCGATCGATGACTGACCCCGCCACCGAAACCCAGCAGGACAGCCTCGGCAACGGTCAGGTGAAGGTGCGGCGGGCGCTGATCTCGGTCTCCGACAAGACCGGGGTGGCCGACTTCGCCAAGGGCCTGGCGGCGCTCGGGGTGGAGGTCCTCTCCACCGGCGGCACCGCGACGGCGCTGCGCGATGCGGGCCTCGAGGTCACCGACGTCTCCGAGTTCACCGGCCAGGAGGAGATCCTCGGCGGCCGGGTGAAGACGCTGCACCCGCGGCTGCACGCGGCGCTGCTGGCGCGGCGCGGCGACCCCGGGCACATGGCGACGCTGGAGCGCGAGGGGATCGAGCCGATCGACGTCGTCTGCGTCAACCTCTATCCCTTCGAGCGGACGGTCGCCGGACATGAAGTGGCCCACGACGTCGCGATCGAGAACATCGACATCGGCGGCCCGACGATGATCCGGGCGGCGGCGAAGAACCACGAGAGCGTCGCCGTCGTCGTCAAACCGGAGTCCTACGACGCGGTCCTCGCCGAGCTGGAAGAGGGCGACGGGGAGATCTCCGCCGCCACCCGCCACTGGCTCGCCAACGAGGCCTTCGCCCAGACCGCCCGCTACGACGCCGCGATCAGCCGCTGGTTCTCGATGGAGTACGAGGACTTCCCCGAACACCTGGCGGTCGCTTACGAGAAGGTGCTCGACCTCTCCTACGGCGAGAACCCGCACCAGCGCGCCGCGCTCTACGCCGAGCAGGGCCTGCGCAGCCACATCCTCTCGCGCTGCTCGAAGCTGCACGGGCGGGCCCTCTCCTTCAACAACGTGCTCGACCTCGACTCCGCCCGCAGCTTGGTCGGCGACTTCGAGCAGCCGGCCTGCGTGATCGTCAAGCACAACAACCCCTGCGGGGTGGCGATCGGCGCCGACGGGCTCGAGGCCTACCTGAGGGCGCTCGCCTGCGACCCGCTCTCCGCCTACGGCGGCGTGATCGCGATCAACCGCCCGATCGGGCGGGAGCTGGCCGAGAAGCTGCACGAGAACTTCGTCGAGGTGCTGAGCGCGCCCGGCTACGAGGACGGCGCGCTCGAGGTGCTGACGCAGAAGGAGGCGATCCGGATCCTCTGCGAGGAGGAGCGCCGCCAGCCCGACCCCTCCGAGCGCGACGTCAAGCGGGTGATGGGCGGCCTCCTGGTCCAGGACCGCGACGGCGACCCCGAGCCGCGGGAGATCATGGAGGCGGTGACCGGCAACGCGCCGAGCGAGGAGCAGTGGCAGGACATGCTCTTCGCCTGGACCGTCAGCCGCCGCGTCCGCTCCAATGCGATCGTGATCGCCAAGGGCGGCGCGACCCTCGGCATCGGCGCCGGCCAGATGAGCCGCGTCGACTCCGTTCGCCTCGCGGTCGAGAAGTGCCGCGAGGCGCGCGGCGCCGACGCCGACCAACTCCTCGCGGGCTCCGCCCTCGCCTCCGACGCCTTCTTCCCCTTCGCCGACGGCCCCGAGCTGGCGATCCAGGCCGGCACCACCGCCGTCATCCAGCCCGGCGGCTCCAAACGCGACGCCGCGGTGATCGAGGCCTGCCAGCAGGCCGGCGTCGCGATGGTCTTCACCAAGCACCGCCACTTCCGGCACTAGCCGGGCCAAACACGGCTCGATCGGCGACGCGGGTGGCCCGTACCCGGCGAAGCTGAGCAGGCACTATGTCGGCATGAACCTCTCGCTTCATCTCCGAGCCGCTAGGACCGGCCTCACGTTCGTCCTCTTCTTCCTGCTCGTCGCGCTCTTCTCCGCCGCTGCGTCCCAAGCCGCCTGGCCAGGTCGGAACGGCGCGATCGCCTTCGTGCGCGGGCCGCACATTTGGGTCCAGCTGCCGTCGGGAAAGCAGCGTCAGCTGACCTACGGCGAGGACCCCGACAGCGAACCGACCTACTCGCGCGACGGGCGGATGATCTCCTTCGTCCGCTACGCGGGCAACGGCTCCGACATCTGGGTGATGAACAGCGACGGGAGCGAACAGCGGCCGGTGACCACGACCGGGGTGGGGAGCTACGAGTCCCAGCCCGCCTTCTTCCCCGGGGGGCGCAGCCTCGCGTTCGCCCGCTCGGCCCCCAGCGGCGAATCAATTGTGTACTCGATCGCGCTCGACGGGACGGGCGAGCAGGTGCTGGCGGTGCGGGCGAAGAACCCGGCGATCTCCCCGGACGGTCGCTCGCTGGTCTTCGCGCGACACCCCGGAGGGTACCTCCGGCTGAAGGATCTGCGCAGCGGCGAGGAACGTCAGATCCACAGCGGCGCCATGAGAACGCAGGAGCCGGACTTCTCCCCTGACGGGAAGCGCCTGGTGTTCGCCGGCCAGCAGCAGTGCGGGCCAGTGCCCGGCCGGCATCGGCTCGCCCTTATGACCGTCGGGCTGCACGAGGCCCACGCGCGAGTGCTGCTGTCCACCTGCCACCGCTCGTTCATTCCCTACAACCCGACCTGGTCTCCGCAGGGGAACCGGATCCTCTTCGTCCGCCGCGACAACCCGGGGGAGGTGAGCGCGACCTCGAGGCTGCAGCTGATGAACCCGCGCGGGGGGCTCGTCGCCGGCGCCCCGCGCCATCGGGAAGGCGAGTCCACGCCTAGCTGGCAGCCTCTGCGTTAGCGGAGCGCTGCCGCTCGCTCGCCCGCATCACGTGTTTGCAGACCTCGTGTGGGTCGTCGGTCACGACCAGCATCTCTTTGTCGCCGGGGGAGATCAGGCCGTTGTCCTCGAGGCCTCGGTCGACCCACTCGAGCAGCGGATCCCAGAATTTGGAGCCGACGAGGATCGTGGGGAAGGAGTCGATCCGGTGGGTTTGGATCAGGGTCAGAGACTCGAACATCTCGTCGAGGGTGCCGAAGCCGCCGGGCATGATCACGAAGGCGCGGGCGAAGCGGACGAACATCAGCTTGCGGGCGAAGAAGTAGTGGAACTGGAACTGGCGGTTGACGTAGGGGTTGACTGCCTGCTCGTGGGGCAGCTCGATGTTGAGGCCGACCGAGAGGCCGCCGGCCTCGGCGGCGCCGCGGTTGGCGGCCTCCATCAGCCCGGGACCGCCGCCGGTGATCACGGTGTAGCCGTGGTGGGTCAGGCAGGCCGCGGTCTCGCGGGCCAGCTCGTACCAGCGGTGCCCCTCCTCGACCCGCGCCGAGCCGAAGATCGAGACGCCCTCGTTGATGTCGCGCAGCGCCGCGAAGGCACCTTCGATCTCTTTGTGGATCCGGTTGACCCGGCGCTCGTCATCGCTCGCCTCGTCGACCGGAACGCGCAGCAGGCGCTGGTCGTGCCGCATCCCGTCGCTGTTGGCGCCCTGCCCGCCCATCGCTCAAGTAGAGCACAGGCGGCGAGCAACGCAATGGGCTTCCAGAACCGAGCGGCGAGCCGCGAGGGTCGGATCGTCTGGCAGCAGAAGTGAGACATCCGGCACCTTGACCATGACGGCGAGTCCGCCGAGGCGAGAGCGGGATCGGACCACGCGCGAGCGGACGGTCTTGACGGGGACGCCCAGCGCCGAGGCGGTCTCCGCCTGGTTCAGCCCGCCCCAGACAAGGAGGGCAAGCACCTCTCGCTCGCGCGGCGGAAGAGCCCTGATCGCCGCTCCGGCTTCCCGGACCTCGAATATGGCGTCCATGCGGGCGATCGCCTCATCCTCGTCCCAGGGCGACAGGTATGCCTTGCCGATTCGTTCGAGGGCGCGGGAATGACGGCGCTGGCTGCGCCAATAGTTTCGCAGGACGGAGGTGGCGACCCCGAGCAGCAGCGGGGCGGCGCTCTCGGTTGTCAGCTGAAGGCGCCGGCGGCGGCGCCAGGCCTCGAGGAAGACGACCGCGGTCGTCTCCTCAGCAAGTTGCTTCGCGGCGGTACGCCAGAGACAGTAGGAATGCACGGCACGGGCGTGGCGACGATAGAGCTCGCCGAAGGCGGCTGTCTCGCCGCGACGCGCCTCCTGCCAGAGGTCGCCGTCGCTCAAAGGTGCCATCGATTGCTTATCTCCACAAGAGAGGATCCGGTTCCCGCCTCGCCGGGAACCGGATCGCTTCCTGCGGGCATAAAGACGTGATGGCAGATGACCTGCAGCTCTGGGAGCGCACCAGATCCGGCGACGCCGATGCATTCGGCGACCTCTACGAGCGTCATGCCGTCACGGTCCAGTCCTACTGCCTCTGGCGCACCGCCGACCTGCAGGTCGCTGAGGACTCGACCGCGACCGTCTTCCTCGAGGCTTGGCGCAAGCGCCGCCGTCTCACCCTGAGCACAGACAGCGCCGCCCCACTGCTGCTGGGGATCGCCAACAACGTCGTCCACCGCCAATGGCGGAGTCAGCGCCGCTACCGGGACACGCTCGAGCGGGTGCGGAACGTCGGGCAGATCCCCGGCGACCTCGAAGCCGAGGCGATCGCCCGCGTCGATGCGATTCGACAGCTGCGTGAAGGAGGCGAGGCGATCCGGCAGCTGCCGCGGCGCGAGCGCGAGGTGCTTGCCCTGCTCGCCTGGTGCGACCTCTCCTACGGCGAGATCGCCGAGGCCCTCGGCTTGCCGATCGGCACCGTGCGTTCCCGTCTCGCCCGTGCCCGTACCCGCCTCGGCGACGCCTTTCCCGACCCAACCGAGCCCCGACCTGCGGAGGAAGTCCAATGAACGAGTCCAGACCGGATCTCTCACCGCTGCTTCCCGACGAGGACACCCTGAAGGCCCGGCGGGCGGTGCTCGTCGACGCGGCGGATCCGAGCCGCCCGGGCCGGCAGCCCGCACCCCGGAGGCGTCGGCGTGGCCTGCGACTGGCGCTGGGCGCTGCCATGGCGGTGACCGCGGTTGCGGTCGCACTGATCTTCAGGGCCGGCGGTGACCCGACTCCGAAGGCGTTCGCCGTCGAACCGCAGGAGGGCGGCGGGGTGACGATCAAGGTCTACAGCCTCGAAGACGCCTCCGGCCTGGAACAGGCCCTGGAGGACGCGGGGATCCGGGCGCAGGTGACCTGGCTGCCGCCGGGGATGCTCTGCCGCGAACCGCACTTCACGCCGTCGATCGTGAAGCTGCCCGGGGGCGGCAGCCTCAGCGGCTTCAGCGGGGGTGGGCCCGGAGCGCTGAAGATCTCGGTTGGCAGCACCCAGAGGCTGCGGGAACGCTTCCAGGAACACAGGCGAGGTGAGATCTCCGACGAGGACTACTACGACTCGGTCGGGACCGTCAACCTCGACCCGGCGGCATTCCGGCCCGATCAGAGCGTGGTGCTCTTCGGGTCACCCAAACCTTTCGACGGCGACCCCGAAGGCGGCTACGAAGCCGACTTCCAAATCGCCGAAGGACCGGTTGAACCGTGCAGGCCGATCCCGGCGGCGGCCTCCAGCATCGGTTCGATCGCGATTCCCCAGGGCGCCCGAGCCGGGCCGTCGAATCCCGCGCCACCGGCGATCCCCGGCCCCGGCCAGTTCCTCTACACGAAGACGAAGGTCGTCCAGCTTCAGGGCTGGGAACCGGGCGGGCCGGGGGCGGGACCGAGGAACGATCCGAGGCACTTCACGCCGAACCTGTTAGGGCCCGAGGCGAACGCGCTGCCGGCTCTGGTCTCAACCCTGAAGGAAGTCTGGATGGCCCCGGACGGGAAGACTCGCGAGCGGGAAACCCTCGGTCAGGTCGAGTTTCTCTCCGCAGCCGACCAGAGACGCTGGGAAGGCGCGGGCTCACCCCCTCCGTTCTCCTATGACCCCGCCAAGCACGAAGTGAAGCGCGACAGCTCGGGCCGCCCGGTCAAGGAGTTCGCCTCGCGGTCGTGGCGCGGCCGCAACGCCTTCGCCTACGTCGGCAAGCTCTCCAGGCTGCCGACCGAACCCGCGACTCTGCGCGAGGCGATCGAAAACCGCCGCAGCGGCGGTTCGGCTGCCGAGGCGGCGCCGGCCGACACGCAGGTGGGGGCCGCGACCGCGGAACGGTTGATCGAAATCCTCGGCGAACCGGTCGCGAGCGCGGCGCTTCAGGCCGCGGCCTTTGCCGCCCTCGCCGAAATCCCCGGCATCGAGCTCGAGCGCGGCGTCACCGATGCCGCCGGCCGACGCGGCGAGGCGGTCGCCTGGGACCGCGAACGCGGCTTCGGCCGCCGGCTGATCTTCGACCCCCGGACTTCGAGGCTCCTCGCCGAGGCCAAAGTGATCTTCGACGCGAAGGCCGCGGAATACCCCGGGGTCCCCGACGACACCGTCTTCCGGGAAACCGCCTACCTGCGGTCCGGGATCGTCGACTCCGACCACGAAAGGCCGGCCCATGGCATGTGAGATGACGAGGGCGCTGGCGAGGTACGCCGTCGTCGTCCTTTGCTTCACGACTGCGTTCCTCGCGACCATCGCCGCGCCCGCAAGCGGAGCAGCGGCCGCGAAGTGGAGCCTGCGCCAGCTGCCACCGCAGCCGGTCGACGAAGGCATGTTGACCGACCAAGTGCCCCTGGACGGCATCTCCTGCCCAAGCGAATCCCTTTGCGTTGCCGGCGGCGCCATCGACACGATCGCCTTTTCGCAGACCCCAACCGGGGGCGCCGATTACTGGCACGTCGTCCACCCGATGTACGACGAGCCGAAGCAGAGCTGCCTGGAAGAAGATCAGGCCCCGGGGTTCTGCGATTCCCCGCGTGGATCGATCGAGGCCGTCTCCTGCGTTTCCGAGAGCCTCTGCGTCACGGTCGGGTACGAAGGCTCGGTCTTCACCTCGACCGATCCGACCGGCGGCTCGAAAGCCTGGTCTGTGATCGACGTGAACACGGGGCCCGGAGCCACGCACCTGACCTCGGTCTCGTGTCCCTCGCCGTCGCTCTGCGTCGCGGTCTCCGGGGGCTCCGGCGGGTCCGCCGGCCGGGTTCTTACCTCGAACGACCCCGTCGCGGGCAGCTGGCACGTGACCCAGCTCGGCGGCTCACCCGACTTCCGCGGGGTCTCCTGCCCCACTCCCTCGCTCTGCCTCGCCGTCGCCAAAGAAGGCCGCATCTTCTTCTCCAGCGATCCCACCGCCGGCGCCTCCGCCTGGCGCGCGACTCCCTCTCCTACGCCCCGGGACCTGTTCTCGGTCTCCTGCGTCGCCGCGACCCTCTGCGCCGCCGGAGACGCCGGTGGCAACATCCTCACCTCCACCGACCCGGCCGGCGGAGGCGGCTTCGCCGAGACCAACGCCGACGGCTCGGTTCAGATCACCGGCCTCAGCTGCCCGACGACGACTCGCTGCGTCGCAGTCACCAACAACGGCGACGTCCTCACCTCGACCGATCCCACTGGGGGCTCGAGTTCCTGGACCTTCGAGAACCTGGTCCCCTTCGAAGCCGAAGGGACCGGTGGAAGCCGGTTCGTGAAAAACGCGCTCTTCGCCGCTTCCTGCACCTCGGCCTCGTTCTGCGCCCTGGTCGGCGCCGAGAGCCGCATCTTCACCGCCACCGAACCCTTCGCGTCGCCTGCGTCCCCCTCCACCCCTGCGACGAGCAGGCGCGGTCGGCGGCGGCCGCGGACGGTCCTCCTCTTCGCCGAAAACTTCTGGAAGAGCACCGCGACCCGCCGCCATCGCGTCGAGGCCCGCTTCCGCTTCTACTCGCGCGACGGCGCCCGCGGGTTCCTCTGCAGGCGCGACCGCGGCCTCTGGCGCCGCTGCCGCTCGCCCCTACGCTACTGGACCCCGATCGGCCACCACGTCCTCCGTGTCCGGGCGATCGGGAGGACCGGGCTGCGTGGACCCTTTGCGAGCTTGCGCTTCAGGGTGAAGCACCCCGATCGCTGACGAATCGATCGCTCCCAACCAGGTGATCCGACCGATGCCCTCAAAAGGGCTTCTGGCCAAGGTTGGCCTCAACCGGGCCGCTCCCGATCGTCAAGCTGGGGCCATGGCCTCAGCATCCACCCCTCGCCCCCCTCGAGCCGGCTGGCTCCTCCTGATCGCCCTCGCACTTCTCCTTGCGGGAGTGCAACCGGCCTCGGCGAGCTCGGCGTGGAAGGTGACGGACCTGAAGTTGGATGAAGCCGTCATCTACGGGGTCTCCTGTACCAAGGGGCTGTGCGTCGGCGCCGGTACCGGCGCCACCCCTCCCGAAGGGCTCGGCTCCGCCGGCGTCATCGTCTCCTCCCAGCACCCCTTGGCGGGGGCAGCGGCATGGAAGGTGACGCTCTTCCCGCGATCGCATCTGACCCCCCAGCTGCGCGACGTCTCCTGCCCCTCCACTCATCTCTGCGTGGCCGTGGCCAACAAAGGGACGGTCCTCACCTCCAGCGAACCGATGGGCGGCCGCTCCGCCTGGAGGACGGTCCGCCTGCCCGCCGGCAGTCTGCGCCACGTCTCCTGCCCCTCCCCCCGTTTCTGCCTGATCGCCGGCAACCGCGGCAAGTTCTTTGCCTCGACCGACCCGGCCGGCGGGGCCGCCAGCTGGCGCTCCATCCCGCTGGCAGAAGGCTTCGCCCCCTCAGGCGTCTCCTGCTCGAGCAAGTCGCTCTGTGCCGCGGTCGGAGGCTTCTCCATCTTCGGCAGCGGCGAGCCCCTGCAGCCGACCAGCTGGCAGACCACCTCCGATTTCGACATCGACGCTCCCCCCTCGAAGGGTGTCGACTGTCCCAGCCGCTACCTCTGCCTCGTCGGCGGCCTCGCTGGGGTCTACGTCTCCCGGGAACCGGCTGAAGCCGAAAGCTGGGCCAGGACTCCGCTGGCAAGCGCCGAAACCGCGACCACCGCAGTCGAATGCGTCTCCCCTGAAGCCTGCCTGGTCGCGACCGAAATCGGCTATGTCTTCAGCTCCGACTCACCGGCGTCCCCGGATCCGACCTGGCGGCGCAGCCGGCTTCCGCTCGCTTTCGACTCCTCCCCCTTCGCCCTTTCCTGCTCCAGCTTGAGCCTCTGCGTGGCAACGGGGCACAACGGGCTGATCGCGACCTCGGCTTCGGCATTCGGCCCGACTGCCCGGCACCTGAGCTACTCGCCAGCTCGGGAACCCTCGAGTCGGCGCTGGTAGCGGAGGAAGGCAGCCCGGTTGAAGCGCCAGGTCTTTCGGTCGGATGCCCCTATCTGCACCTGCAACTTTTCCGGGCTGAAACCGTAGCTCGACGATGCGCAGGGCCAAAACCGCTGCGAGACGGCGACTCGAACCTGAGGAAGGCCGGCCCGATCGAGGGCGCTCCGGGCGAGCAGGCCGAACCTCTCGGGTGCGATGCACCTCAGGGACGCCCTGTCGAAGAGGCGCGACAGCGCCTCGGCCGCCAGGTCCCCCAGATGCGCGATCTTGTCTTCGCGCCGCCGCGTGGTCACCACCGCGACCGACCTGCCCCTGGGTTCGACGCCTTTGGCGCAGGGGCCGTCGTCGGATATGCGGACCGGGACATCCGAGTAGCCGGCGGCTGCGAGCAGCTTCCGCGCTTGCGCCGCGATCGGCTCCGGCGATCGGCAGTGACCGACTTCGAGGATCTGCATGCGCCGGGCCAGAATCCGGTTCCACGCCGTATAGGCCCGGGCAGCTTCGCGACCCGGGGCCGCGTAGTCATCGGGTAAGGGCTTCAAACCAAGCCGCTCGCAAACATCGTCGGGTCCGGGGAAGACGGCGATCGCCGAGCCGGGTCGCGCGCAGGCGACCAAGTGGGGCGGATAGTGGTCCGGCGGATAGTCGATCTTGCCTTCGCGCGCGAGGCGTCGCTTGGTCGTATCGACGACCCCGTCGCGCCAGTACTTCTCGCACTTGGCCACTGGATCGGCGGCAGCATGGGTGACGGTGATCGATAGCCGTGGCCCACCTAGGCGCGCTTCGCTGTAGCAGCCCACCCCATCCTGGAAGGCGATTTCCTGCGCCGAGAACACGCCGGTTGCCCAGGCAGCGCCTCCACTAAGCGCCAGAAGAGCAAGCAACGCGATGGCAAGGCGGCGACTGGGAACACGGCGGCGCCTGCGGCGGGGCGTCGTCAACTCCGCTTCCAGGGCATGACTGCGGTCGGCGATCGTCGCCTCGTCAGGAAGCAGGCGGGACATATCTGGCTTCTTGGTCATTGGGGCAGGTCCTCCGCGAGGGTTGGACGTCTGGATAGCTCGGCGAATGCCTCGCCGAGGCGGGAGCGGGCGCGAGACACGCGTGAGCGGACGGTCCCGATCGGGATGTCAAGCGCAATCGCAGTTTCCGCGTAGCTCAACTCGCCCCAGACGAGCAGGGCGAGGACCTCGCGCTCCTTCGACGGCAGCGCCCTGATCGCCGCGCCGGCCTCGCGAACTTCGGCCATGGCGTCCACGCGGGCGATCACCTCGTCCTCGTCCCAGGCCGCCAGGCGTGGCTCCGACCCCCCGATCCGCTCCAGCGCCCGGGCATGGCGGCGCTGAGAGCGCCAGAAGTTGCGCAGTACGTTGGAGGCGACCCCGAGGAGGAGCGGCGCCGCGGTCTCGGTCCTCAACTCGAGCTTGCGCCGGCGTCGCCAGACTTCTAGAAAGACGGTCGAAGTGGCTTCCTCGGCTACCTGCAGGGCAACGGTGCGCCAGAGGCAGTAGGACTGCACGGAGCGCGCGTGACGCCGATAGAGCTCGCCGAAGGCGGCTGTGTCGTCGCGCTGAGCTCGCGACCACAGCTCGGCGTCGGTCAAAGGTGCCATCGATTAGTTATGTCCGCTGGCCTCGGGTCGGTTCGCAAGCCAACGATTCAACCCGCGCGGCGCGGCTAAACCGAGAACGGATCGATGAGCTTCATGCCGGTTTTTTCGACGTCGGCAACATTCCGGGTGGCGAAGGTAAGCCCGAGCACCTTCGCGGTCGCCGCAAGAAGACCGTCCACGACAGGCAGCGGGTCGGGCACGTTCATCCTCCCCCACTCTTCCGCAATCGCGCGGTCGACCGAGAGGATCCGGTCGCCATAGGCCTCGCCGAGCCGGACCAGCCAGCCGTCGAGGGCGGTGGCGGAATCGGGATCGCGACGACGGACGTTCTCAACCCCGCGGCGGATCTCACCGAGCGTGAGTACGCTCAGGTAGATCTCCTCGTCTGCAACCTCGCTGAACCATGCCCTGACTTTCTCGTCAGCACGCTCCCCCTTCCGCAGCTCCGAGATGACGTTGGTATCGAGCAGATAGCTCAAAGCTCGACCGGGCGGCCAAGATCCTCGGGCCGCTCGAAGTCCTGATCCTCGCCAGCATCGGGCATCGCCAGCAACATCTCCTTTAGCGACTGCGTCGGCCCCTTCGAACCAAGCGCCTCACGCAGGATCTGCCGGTGCTCCTCCTCTGCCGAATGTCCGTGCTGAGCGGCGCGTACCTTCAGCTCGCGGACGACCTCGGTCTCGATGTCTCTTACTAAGAGCTGAGCCATTATTGATATCAACGATAGCAGGACCTCCCGATTCTCGAAGGCCGCCGCTCTAATCCCGAGAATTGGGCCTGCAAACCGCTGCGAGTGCCCCCGGCGGGACTCGAACCCGCGCCGCGCGGCTTAAAAGGCCGCCGCTCTAACCAGCTGAGCTACAGGGGCGAAGGGCCCATGGTAGAGGGAGGCGGTCAGGAGAGGTCGGGCAATCCTTCGTAGGCGGTGGAGGCCTCGGCGTGGGTGCGGCGGGGGATGCGGCCGGCGCGGCGGGCGAGGTGGCCGGCTTCGACGGCGCGGCGCAGGGCCGTGGCCATCGCGGTCGGGTCCTCGGCGCCGAAGATGGCGCTGGCGGCGAGGATCGCGTCGCAGCCGAGCTCGAGGGCTTGGGCGGCGTCGGAGGCGGTGCCGATGCCGGCGTCGAGGATGACCGGGACCTCGGCGCGCTCGGTGATGATCGCGATGTTGTACGGGTTGCGGATGCCGGCGCCGGAGCCGATCGGGGAGCCGAGCGGCATCACCGCAGCGCAGCCGGCCTCCTCGAGGCGGCGGGCGAGGATCGGGTCGTCGTTGGTGTAAGGGAGGACGGTGAAGCCGTCGGCGACCAGCTGTTCGGCGGCGTCGACGAGCTCGACGGCGTCGGGATAGAGGGTGCGGTCGTCGCCGATCACCTCGAGCTTGATCCAGTCGGTTGCGAAGGCCTCGCGGGCGAGCTTGGCGGTGCGGACGGCGTCGCGGGCGGTGTAGCAGCCGGCGGTGTTGGGGAGGACGAAGAGGCCGAGGCGGTCGATCACGTCGAGGACCGAGCCCTCGGCGGCGGGGTCGATGCGGCGTAGGGCGACGGTGACGATCTCGGTCCCAGAAGCGGCGAGCGCCCCCTCCATCTGCTCCAGCGAGCGGAAGCCGCCGGTGCCGGCGATCAGCCGCGAGCCCCACTCGCGTCCGCCCAGCTCCCAAGTGTCGGCTCCGCCCTGGATGGCGGCGAGCACCTCGACCGCTTGGCCCTCGCGCAGCGGCGTCGTCGCCCACTCGCCGCGCGGGACCACCTCGCCGTCGAGGGCGACCGCGACCCCGCGCGCCCCCTCCCCCGCGCCCGAGGCGCGGACGGCGGCGGCGAGCGTCGCGCCCTGCGGCAGCTCCTGCAGCGCCCCGTTCAACTCGATCGTCATGAGTTTCATGACGTTTGCCTCACCTCCGTAATAGCGCGTTCGTCCTTTGTCGCCCCTAGACCAACTAAGGACGAACGCCGGCCGTCGGCCACGAGGTCCGCGACGGCCTGGGCCGCCAGGGGCGCCAGGAGGATGCCGTTGCGGAAGTGGCCGGTGGCGAGGACGAGGCCGTCGATCGCGCCGGGGCCGACGAGGGGGAGGTTGCTCGGAGTGCCGGGGCGGAGGCCCGCGGTGGCCCCGAGCAGCTCCATCTCGGCGACGTCGGGGAGCAGGCGGTAGGCCTCGCGCAGCAGCTCATGGACGCCGCCGGCGGTTACCGCGGTGTCGAAGCCAAGTTCTTCGACGGTGGCGCCGACGACGAGGCGGTCGTCGGGACGCGGCACCAGGTAGACCCGCTCGGAGGCGAGGATGTGGCGGGCGACCGGCTCCGCGTCGCGCCCGCGCAGCTCGACCACCTGGCCTTTGACCGGGCGCACCGGCGGTCGGGCGTGCTCGGGCAGCCAGGTCATCGCACCCGACCAAGCGCCGACGGCGAGGACGACATGATCGGCGCGGATCTCTTCGGCCTCCGCGCGATCAAAAAGTCCGCCGGACTTTTGTTCCGGATAGCGGTGCAAAGGTCCGGCGGACCTTGGGACGGTTTGAACCCCGACGAGCCGCTCGCCCTCGAAGATCCCGTCGACCACCTCCGTCTCGGTCCGCACCTCTACGCCCGCCGCAGACAGGGCCGCCAGCAGCGCCCGGGTCAGCGCCCGCGGATCGATAGCCGCCTCGCCGGCCGCGAAGACGCCACCGTGGAACGACGGCGTCAGCCCCGGCTCGAGGTCGCGGCAACGCCGCGGCGGCAGCCACTCGGCCTCGAGCTCGAGCGAGCGCTGCAGGTCGTGCACCCGCCGCAGCTGCGCCGCCTCGTCGCGGTCGAGGGCGACGTGCAGCGCCCCCAGCCGTTCGTAGCCGGTGCTCTCTCCCGTCGCCGCCTCCAGCTCGGCGACGAACTCCGGGTACAGCCGCGCCGCCTCCAGGGTCAGCTCCAGCAGCTCGGGCTCGCCGAAGGTCAGCTCGCCGACCGGCGCCAGCATCCCGGCCGCGACCCGCGTCGCCCCCGCGCCCGGCTCGCCGCGCTCCAGGACCGCCACCTCCGCCCCGCGCTGCGCCAGCCGCCAGGCGCAGGCGAGCCCGATGACGCCTCCGCCAACGACCACCGCATCGAAACCGCGCTTCTCAGTCAAAGCCTTTGCCTCCGCCGGCATTACCCGGATCAGGTCGAAACGGTCGGTGGCCTCGATGCCACCCTCTCAGCCCTCGCGGGCTCCCGTGCTCCTCCGATGCTACCCCTCCGAGGCCCCCGGCAAGGAGGTCCGCAGGCCCTCCCAGCCATAATCGACCCATGAGCTTGTCCCTGCCCGAGGGCGACGGCCCGCTGCGCCGCGAGCGGCTGCGGACCGCCCGCCTCTACTTCGTCTGCGACGCCCGCCCGCAAACCGACCTGGAACGGCTGCTGCGCGCGGCCCTGACCGGCGGCGCCGACATCGTGCAGCTGCGCGAGAAGGAGCTGGGGCGGGCGGAGATCGAGCGCGCGGCCGAGACCTTCCGCCGGGTAACCGACACCTTCAGCGCCCTCTTCATCGTCAACGACGACCCCGAGCTGGCGCGCGCCTGCGACGCCGACGGCGTCCACGTCGGCCAGGACGACGCCAGCGCCGAACAGGCACGGGAGCTGCTGGGGCCAGACGCGATCGTCGGCCTCTCGACCCACTCCGAGGAGCAGATCGCGGCCAGCGCCGGGCGTCCCGTCGACTACATAAGCGTCGGCCCGATCTGGGAGACGCCGACGAAAGAGGGGCGCCCGGGAGTCGGGACCGACCTGATCGCCCACGGGGCGGCGCACGCCCCCCACCCCTTCTTCGCGATCGGCGGCATCGATACCGGCAACGCCGGGGAGGTCGTCAAGGCCGGAGCCGAGCGGCTCTGCGTGGTGCGGGCGATCCGCGATGCCGCCGACCCCGAGGCCGCGGCGACCGAGCTGCGCCAGGCCTTCGCGGCCAACGAGCGGGGCGTGGCGCCCGGTGGCTGAGGTGTGCGGTGCCTGACGAGAAGGTCAAGCGCAAGCAGCGCGGCAGCGAGCGGATGGCCCGCGGCTACGCCCGCGCCGAGCAGCGCAACCAGGAAGCGCGCGAAGCGCTGGAGCCGCTGGCCGAGGGCGAGCGACCGACCGTCGTCACCCTCGGCGCGATCGTCGCCGCCCTGATCGTGCTCTCGATCGTCGTCGGCTACGCCGCCGGGGTCGAGGTCAACGGCGAACAGCCGAAACTGCCCCAGGTGGTCGCCCCCGCCGTGATCATGGGGATGATGGCCTGGGGAATGTGGCACGCCCGCTACTGGGCCGTACTCGGCTTCCAGCTGGTCCTCGTGATCGTCCTCTTCAGCGCCTTCTTCGGCCTCGTCGTCGGCGCCTCCAGCGTCGGCCAGATCCTCGGCACGCTCGGCCTGCTCGCGGTCGCCGGCACCTTCTTCTACTTCATGGTCAAGGCGATGGCGCGGATCCAGATGCCGAACCGGGAGCCGCGGCGGTAGCGATGGCGCCTCCCAGCCTCCCCTCCCTCGGCGCCGTCACCGGCATCCCCGCCGACGCCGTGGCGGCGCTGCGGCGGCTGCCCGAGATCGCCGACAACACCAGGGCGATGAAGGAACACACGGCGGCGCTGGAGCGGGTCGCCGAAGCGCTCGACCGGGTCGCGGCAGACACCAGCGCCCTGCCGACGATGCGCGACGACATCAAACGGGTCGGCGAGCTGCCGGAGATCCTCGACCGGCTGGAAGGCGGCATCGACCGGCTCGACAAGGGAATCGACCAGCTGAGCGAGCTGATGGAGCGGATCCTGACCGGGATCGACGGGCTCAACTCGAGCGTCGAGACGCTGCACGGAGCGGTCGGCCCGCTGGGCCGCCTCGCCGGCCGCGTCCCCGGCCAGAAGAAGACCTAGTCGCCGGGGCTGCCCGCGCCGCTCCTTCTATAGGCTCGTAGCGCATGGCCGATTCCTTCGACCAGATCGTCATCGGCGGGGGCCCGGGCGGGTACGTCGCCGCGATCCGCGCCGCGCAGCTGGGCCAGAGGACTGCGGTCGTCGAGCGCGACAAAGCCGGCGGGCGCTGCCTCAACTACGCCTGCATCCCGGCGAAGACGGTGCTGCGGACGGCCGAGATCTTCCACGAGGCGCAGAGCTCCGCCGAGCTCGGCGTCGTCGGCAACGACGTCCAGCTCGACTGGGGCGCTCTGCACAAACGCCGCGAGGACGTCTCGGCGACGCTTTCGGGCGGCGTCGAAGGGCTCTGGAAGAAAAACAAGATCGAGTTCATCCACGGCGACGCTTCGCTGACCGCTGACGGCAACGTCAAGGTCGGCGACGAGGTCTACGAGGCGAAGGCGGTGACGCTCGCCACCGGCTCGGTGGCGCTGCCGATCCCCGGCGTCGAGTTCGGCGGCCGCGTGGTCGAAACCTGGGGCGCCTGGTCGCTGCCCGAGCGCCCGAACCGGATCGCCGTCGTCGGCGCCGGCGCCTCCGGGGCCGAGCTCGCCTCCGCCTACGCCCGCTTCGGCACCGAGGTGCTGCTGATCGAGATGCTCGACCAGATCCTCCCCGCCGAGGACAAGGACGTCGCCCGCGTCGTCGAACGCGTCTTCAAGAAACAGGGGATCGAGATCTCGACCGGGGCGCCGGTGGAGAACGTCGAGGCCGGGGACGGCTCCGTCAAGTTCACCTACGGCGACCAAAGCGCCGAGGTCGACTACCTCTGCATCGCCGGCGGGCGCGCCCCCGACACCGAGGGGCTTGGGCTGGAGGAGGCCGGAGTCGAGTTGGAGGAGGGCGGCCGCAAGATCAAGGTCGACGAGTACGGCCGGACGACGAACCAGAAGGTCTTCGCGATCGGCGACCTCGTCAACCGCAAGGCGCTCGCCCACAAGGCCTCCGAGGAGGGCGTCGTCGCGGTCGAGGCCGCGGCAGGCGTCGAGACCCACCCGGTCGACCAGGAGCTGATGGTCGGCGCCACCTTCTGCCAGCCGCAAGTGGCGAGCGTCGGCCTCACCGAGGCACAGGCCAAGGAGGCCGGCCACGAGGTCAAGGTCGGCAAGCAGAAAATCTCCGGCGAGGGCGCCGGCATCGTCTACGACGACAAAGACGGCCTCGTCAAGCTCGTCGTCGACGCCAAGTACGGCGAGGTCCTCGGCGCCCACATCGTCGGCAACCGCGCCTGCGACATGATCGCCGAGCTGGTCGCGACGATGGCCCTCGAGGGCGGCTACCAGGAGCTGAGCCGGATCGTGCACCCGCACCCGACGGTCTCCGAGGCGATCCTCGACGCGGCACGAGCGGTCGACGGCTGGGCGATCCACGCCTGAGCGTCCTGCAAATCGGCGCATCTCGGAGTCCTCGGTCGTTCGGATCGGGTCACGCACACAAGTGCGCTCCCCTCTCCTCACTTCCCTGCGTCCCCCGATCTGCTTGATTTTCGGACGCTCAGATGCCTAGAACCACCTTCTACTACGACCTCGGCTCGCCCTACGCGTACCTTTCCGCCGAGCGGATCAGCGGGCTCTTTGCCGAGGCGGGGCTGGAGCAGCCGGAGTGGCAGCCGGTCCTGCTCGGGGGGTTGTTCGCGCGATTCGACCGAGGCTCCTGGGCGGAGACGGAGGCGCGGGCGGAAGGGATGGCGGAGATCGAGCGGCGCGCCGCCGAGTACGGGCTGCCGCCGATCGCCTGGCCGAAGCCGTGGCCCGGGAACACGCTGGTGGCGATGAGGGCGGCGACCTTCGCCAAGCAGACCGGGCGCACCGTCGCCTTCTCCCTCGCCGGCTTCCGCCAGGCCTTCGCCGCCGGCCGCGACCTCACCGACGTCGACAACGTGATGATCGCCGGCGCCGCCTGCGAGATGCACCCGCGGGCGCTGTTGAAAGCGGTGGAAACCAGGGTCGTCAAGGACGCGCTGCGCGAGGCGACCGACCGCGCCGGCGACCTCGGGGTCGAAGGGGTGCCGGCGGTGGTCGTGGGCGACGAAGTGTTCTGGGGCGACGATCGCCTCGAGGACGCGGTGGAGGCAGCGGCACGCTGACCTTGGGCGGGGCGGGTTTGCGTCCCTATGGTTTGCAAAGTCGCCCCGCCCGGCCGCGGCGGGTAGTCGTCTACTGTGAACTCGATGGCAGATTTGCCTGACGCCGCCACCTGTTACGAGCTGCTCGCGCGGATGGCGCTGATCCGCCGCTTCGAGGAAGAGGCGGGGCGCCAGTACCAGCGGGCCAAAGCCGGGGGCTTCCTGCACTTGGGGATCGGCGAGGAGGCGACGATCGTCGGCACCACCTCGGTGATGCGTCCCGAAGACTTCCTGATCGGCACCTACCGCACCCACGGCCACGCGATCGCCCGCGGGACCGAGCCGCGGCGGGTGATGGCGGAGCTGTTCGGCCGCGTCGACGGGACCAGCGGCGGCCGCGGCGGCAGCATGCACATCTTCGACGCCGAGAAGCGGTTCATGGGCGGCTACGGGATCGTCGGCGGCAACTTGCCGATCGCCGCCGGCATCGCCCTCGCCTCCCAGTACAAGGGCGAAGACGCGGTCACCGTCTGCATGTTCGGCGACGGCGCCTCCAACACCGGCAACTTCGGCGAGACGATGAACCTGGCGGCGCTCTGGAAGCTGCCGATCCTGTTCATGGTCGAGAACAACCTCTATGGGATGGGGACTTCGGTCGAGCGCCATTCGGCCCAGACCGACCTCTCGAAGAAGGCCGAGGGCTACGGAATCCCCGGCCGGCGGCTCGACGGGATGGACGTGGTCGCGGTCCGCGAGGGGGTAGCCGAGGGGATCCGCCAGGCGCGCGAGGAGCAGCGGCCGACCCTGCTCGAGGCCTTCACCTATCGCTACAAAGGCCACTCCGCCGCCGACCCCGAGGTCTACCGCGAGCGCGAGGAGGTCGAGGAGTGGCAGGAGAAAGACCCGATCGAGCAGTTCGCCCGGCGCTGCCGCGAGGCCGACGTGCTGGGCGAGCGCGAGATCGAGCAGGCGCGCGCGGCGGCCGACGAAGCGGTGAAGGCGGCGGTGGAGTTCGCCGAAGCCTCGCCCGAGCCGCCGCTCGACACGATGTACGAAAACCTCTATGCGCGCACCGAGCCGGGCGGCTGGTACGCGATCGACGAGCGCAGCCCGGAGCCGCACCGCGGCGAGCACGAGGCGGACATGCCCGCGGCGGCGCGGGAGCTGGCCGAGGCGGGCGCCGCCTACGCGGAGCAGCCCTCCGGCGAGCAGCACAACCCGGCGACCCACGGCGAGCGTCCCAACCCGGCGACCCACGGCGACGCGCAGGAGGGGGTCGAGCCGCGGGTCTCGGCCGAGCGCGAGGTCGGCGACGAGCCGGACGCCGAGGGCGCGATCAACGAGGGAGACGAGGGCTGATGGCGGAGCTGCGGATGCGGGAAGCGCTGCGCGACGCGATGGCCGAGGAGATGCGGCGCGACGAGGCGGTCTTCGTGATGGGCGAGGACGTCGGCGTCTTCCAGGGCGCCTTCAAGGTGACCGAGGGGCTGCTGGAGGAGTTCGGCGAGCGCCGCGTCCGCGACACCCCGATCTCCGAGAACACGATCGTCGGCACCGGGGTCGGCGCGGCGATGAACGGGCTGCGGCCGATCGTCGAGCTGATGACGGTCAACTTCAGCCTCCTGGCGCTCGACCAGATCGTCAACCACGCCGCCGCGATCCCCTACATGTTCAACGGCCAGGCGAAGGTGCCGCTGGTGATCCGGATGCCGGGTGGCGGCGGCCACCAGCTCGGCCCCACCCACTCCCACAGCTTCGAGGCACTCTACCTGCAGGTGCCGGGGCTGCTCGTCGCCTGCCCCTCGACCCCGGCCGACGGCAAGGCGCTGCTGAAGGCGGCGATCCGCGACGACAACCCGGTCGTCTTCATCGAGCACGAGTCCTTATATGGGACGCGCGGCGAGGTGCCCGAGGGCGAGGAAGACGGCGCCGGGCCGCTGAAGTTCGGCGAAGCGGCGGTGCGGCGCGAGGGCACCGACGTGACGATCGTCGGCGTCCTCAAGATGGCGCAGGTGGCCGAGGCCGCGGCGGGCCAGCTGGCCGAGGAGCACGGCGTCGCGGCCGAGGTGATCGACCCCCGCACCCTGCGCCCGCTCGACCTCGACACGATCCTCGCCTCGGTCCGCAAGACCAACCGCGCCGTGATCGTCGAGGAGGGCTGGCCCCACGGCGGCGTCGGCGCCAACCTCTCCACCCTGATCACCGAGCAGGCCTTCGACTACCTCGACGCCCCCGTCCAGCGGGTCACCGGCGCCGACGTCCACATGCCCTACTCGAAGCGCCTGGAGCAAGCCGCGATCCCCCACGAGGAGCACGTGGTCAAGGCAGCGCTGGCGACCCTAGAGGGCGCCCGCTGACGATAGGCATTTGTCCCCGGATACCGGGGACAAATCGGTTCACACTCTCAGCACGTTTTACTGGCGCCGGTCGCCGCGTTCCAGGCGCGGCCGACGCTGAAGTCGGCGGCGACGCGGAAGATGCCGGGGCGGCTGGCGCGGGCGACGGTCCAGTCGCCGCGGCGGAGGATGCAGCCCTGGCCGCGAGCGATCGACCAGTAGGGGGTGAAGCTGACGCGGACGAGGAACTCGCCGGGGCGCTTGACGTCGAGCGCGAAGCCCTGGCGGCCGAACCAGAGAGTCTGCGCGGCGGCGCCGCCGATCGGGGCGATCAGCGGCTTCGGGTCGCGCACCTCGTAGATCCGCCAGTGCGCGGAGCGGAAGCGCAGGGTCAGGTAAGAGGGCGCGGCGAGGATCAGCCGCCGCTCGCGGACCGAGGAGTAGTCGAGCGGCGCGTCGGGCAGGGCGACGTAGGAGATCGCGTTGGCGCGAAGCCAGCGGCCGTAGCTTGCCTCGGTCAGGCCTTTTTCGTCATAGAAGAGATCGTCGCGGGTGGTGTCGAGCTGGCGCAGCCAGCCGCGGGCCATGTCGAATCGGTCGGCGAGGTAGGCGGACTCCCAGTGGTTGGCGGTCGGCGGCACCTCGATCCGGGCAGCGGCGGCGCCTTCGTCGCGCAGCCATCTCTCCACCGGATGGAAGTAGGCGGAGGCGGTCGAGGGGTCGTCGAAGGAGCGGGCGATCTGGGCGACGCTGGCGGTCAGCTGCCAGTAGAGGCTGCCGGCGATCGCCAGCGCCAGCAGCGGGGCGAAGAACCACATCGGAACGGTCGGGCGGGGGCGGCGCGAGAGAAGGACCGCGGCCAGGACCGGCCCGCCGAAGAGGGCGCCGAGGCGGACCGCGTTGCCGCCCATCGCGTTCGGGACCAGCCAGACCAGGGTCGCGGCGAGCGCGTAGGCGACGAGCACGCGCCGCAGCTGCCGCTCCTCCTCCCGGACCCCCTGGGTGAGGACGAGGGCGCCGGCGCACCAGAGCGGGATCGCGACGTAGGAGGAGAAGACGAAGGGGAACTGGCCGCCTTCGGGGAAAGCGAGTTTCGGCGCCAGGACGAGGCCCAGCGCCAGGGCTGCGGCGGTGAGGGCGATGCGGCTGGCGCGACGGCCCGGCTCGACCGCTCCCGCGAGCAGCACGCCGGCGAGGAAGGCGCCGGCGACCGGACTCGCCAGCGGGCAGGCCGCGGCGGCGGTGAGGGCCAGCGGCGAGCGCCCGGTCTGCAGGCAGCGCAGCGCCGCCAGGCCGAAGGCGACGCCGAGGGCGAAGGTCAGCTGGCCGTCGGCGAGCAGGGTGACGACGCCGGCGCCGAACCAGAGCGTCGCCCAGCGCGCCTCCACCCCCCAGCGGTCGCGGACCAGGCGGTCGAAGAAGTAGGAGGAGGAGACGACGGCGAGGCCGCCGACCACCTGCGGCCCCAGCAGCGCCGCCAGCGGCGGGAAGAGCAGGCTGTAGGTGAGGGTGTAGTGGCCGCCGTACCAGCTGCCGTTCCAGATCGCGAGGCCGGCGCGCTGGAAGAGCTCGGTGCGGAAGACCTGCGCGGCTAGGTCCCCGACGGGCGGGCTCCAGAGCAGCATCAGCAGCGCCAGCGCCGAGGAGAGCGCGACCGCCGGCAGCCATTCGGGTCGGAGGGGTTTGGACTGGACCATGGTCCGCGGCCCCAAAGGATAGGGGCGGCCAGGAGGGATTGGTGAAACCCGCGTGTGCGGCTGGCGAGCGCCGGACCAAGCGGGGCAAGGACGCAGGGAGGCCGAATAGCAG
>Ga0070683_100000685_pt1 | contig 24512 bp, 23 predicted proteins | sample KBSC713LmetaG_FD_64662 | JGI IMG/M metagenome (GOLD analysis project Ga0070683, IMG submission 64662) | Corn rhizosphere microbial communities from Kellogg Biological Station, Michigan, USA - KBS C7.1-3L metaG | ecosystem: Host-associated > Plants > Roots > Rhizosphere ... | reverse complement strand
CTTCCGATACAACGCCTTCGGCTACGCCAACGCGCTCGGGGTGATCCTGTTCGTCGCCGCGTTCTCGGTGACCTTGATCCTGCTGCGGCGGTCGCGAACGATGGAGGCAGCGGCATGACTGCGGTCCTTGACAAGCCGTCACTGGCGTTGCAACCGGCTTCGACGAAAGCGCAAAGACCCTGGCTTCTCTGGATCGCCCAGCACAGCCTCGCGATCGTCCTGTCGATCATGTTCGTCGCTCCGGTCGTGTTCCTGCTGCTGACCTCGCTCATGACCGACTCGCAGGCGTTGACCGCCGACTACTGGCCGAACTCCTGGCAGCCGGACAACTACGTGCGGGTCTTCCGCGACACCCCGATCCCGCGGTACCTGCTGAACACCGTCCTCTACGCGGTCGGCTCGACCGTTTTCATGCTCCTGTCCAGCGTGCCCGCCGCGTACGCGTTGTCGAAATTGCGCTGGCGCGGCCGCAACTTCGTCTTCATCGTGATCATCTGCATGATGATGATGCCGCCCCAGGTGACCAGCGTCCCGATCTACCTGATGTGGGCCAAGTGGCACCTGGCCGGCACGCTGTGGCCGCTCGTGCTGCCACTGCTCTTCGGCGATGCCTTCTCGATCTTCCTCCTGCGCCAGTTTCTGCTGACCGTGCCGGCCGAATACCTCGACGCCGCCCGCGTCGACGGCTGCGGCGAGTGGCGGACGCTGCTGCGCGTCGTCATCCCGATGGCCCGGCCCGGCATCGCCGCGGCCGCGCTCTTCCAGTTCTTCTTCGCGTGGAACGACTACTACGGCCCGCTGCTCTACACGAGCGAGAACGAGAGCCACTGGACGCTCTCGCTCGGGCTCGCCTCGTTCCGGACCCTGCATCACGTGCAGTGGAACCTGGTGAGTGCCGCCACAATATTGACCATGCTGCCGGTCGTTGTGCTGTTCTTCTTTGCGCAGAGGGCGTTCGTTCAGGGCGTCACGCTGACGGGTGTGAAAGGCTGAGATCATGAAGGTCGCCGTCGTCGGTGGAGGCTCGACCTACACACCGGAGCTGGTGGACGGGTTCGCGCGGCTCGGCTCGTTCGTCGACGAGCTGGTGCTGGTCGATCCGGCGGCCGAGCGGCTGGCCGTGGTCGGCGCGTTCGCCGGGCGGATCTTCGAGCACCACGGCCATCCGGGGACGCTGACCTGGACGACCGACCTCGACAAGGCGCTCGAGGGCGCCGAGGTCGTGCTGATTCAGCTCCGCGTCGGCGGCCAGCAGGCGCGGATCAGCGACGAGACGTTTCCGCTCATCTGCGGCTGCATCGGCCAGGAGACAACCGGGGCCGGCGGCTTCGCCAAGGCGCTGAGGACCGTGCCGGTGGTCTTGGACATCGCGGCCAAGGTCGATCCGGGCGCGTTGATCGTCGACTTCACCAACCCGGTCGGCATCGTCACGCGCGCGCTGCTGGACGCCGGCCACCGCGCCGCCGGGCTCTGCAACGTGGCGATCGGCTTCCAGCGGCAGTTCGCCGCCCATCTCGACGTCGCCCCCGAGGCGGTCACCCTCGACCATCTGGGTCTCAACCACCTGACCTGGGAGCGGGCCGCCTGGGTCGACGGAGTCGACCGGCTGCCGGAGCTGCTTCCCGCCATGTCCGCGGTGGTTCAGCTTCCTTCAGCGGTACTGGAGACGCAGCGCGCCCTTCCGTCGTATTACCTGCGCTACTACTACTGCCACGACGAGGTCGTCCGCGAGGAGCGGGACGCCCCGACGCGGGGCGAGAAGGTCGCCGAGATCGAGGCTTCGCTGTTGCGGATGTATGCCGACCCGAATCTCACGACCAAGCCGGACCTGCTCGGCCAGCGCGGCGGGGCGTTCTACTCCGAGGCGGCCGTCGGCCTGGTCGCGGCCATGCACTCGGCAACCCCGTCGATCCACGCGGTGAACGTGCGCAACCGGGGGACGTTCACGTTCCTGCCCGATGAGGCGGTCATCGAGGTCTCCTGCGACGTGTCCTCCTCGGGCGCCGCGCCGCGTCCGGTCGGCCCCGTCGCCCCGTCGATGGCCGGGCTGATCGCGCACGTCTCGGCCTACGAGGAACTGGCGATCGACGCCGCACTGCGCGGCGGGCGCGAGCGGGTCTACCAGACGTTGCTGGCCCACCCGCTGATCGGCCAGCACGACCGGGCGACCCAGTTGACCGACGCGCTCATCGCGGGCAACCGGCAGTACCTGGCCTGGGCCCGATGACGTCATACTTCGTCGCGGTCGACGGAGGCAACTCGAAGACCGACGTAGTGGTCGGCGACGCGACCGGGCGGGTGCACTCGACCGTGCGCGGGCCCGGGTCGTCGCCGCACAGCCTCGGGCTGCCGGGCGCTCTCGAGCTGCTCGACCGCTTGGTGGCGGCGGGTCTTGACGGCGTGCCGCGTTCCTCGGTTGAGCAAGCCTCCGTGTATATCGCCGGGGCCGACCTACCGATCGAGGTCGAGCGGCTGGTCGCCGGCGTCGGCAAGCTCGGCTGGGCGCCGCGTACGACGGTCGACAACGACACGTTCGCGCTGCTTCGCACCGGCACGGCCGCGCACGATGCGGTAGCGGTCGTGTGCGGGGCCGGCATCAACTGCGTCGGCCGCCGGGCGGACGGGCGCTCGGCGCGGTTTCCGGCGCTCGGCCCGCTCTCCGGAGACTGGGGCGGCGGCCACCATCTGGCCCAGATCGCCCTGTACTACGCGGCGCGGTCCGAAGACGGCCGCGGCGCCAAGACCGCGCTCGTCGACGCCGTCATCGACCACTTTGGACTGTCCAGTGTGGAGGAGGTCGGCACCGCCCTGCATCTCGGTGACGCGCCGATGGCCCGGCTGTACGGGCTGAGCGAGGTCCTGTTCACAGTCGCCAACACCGGCGACGCGATCGCCAACAAGGTCGTGCGCCGGCTGGCCGAGGAGATCATTGCGCTCGTACGAGTGGCCGGCTCGCGATTAGACCTTTTGGATGCACCGTTCGCTGTCGTCCTCGGCGGCGGGGTGCTCAGCGCGCAACATCCATTGCTGCACGACGCGGTCGTATCGGGCGTAGCCGACATTGCTCCGCATGCCGTGCTGTCGGTGACCGCGGAGCGACCGGTCGTCGGCGCCGCCCTCCTCGCGCTCGACGAACTGCATGGCGGACAAGCTCCGGACAACGTTGAACGGGCGCTGCGGGGAGCTTTGTACGACATGTAACTGGCAGTTCGAGGGGTGTTGGTCGATCGCGCGTACGCGCTACGGTGCTTGTTGTGCCCGATCCCGGTGACGACAGGCTGGCACCCCGGCCAGCGCCCGAGATCCCGCCGACGTATACCGATCTGACGCCGGCGCTACAGATCGTGGCCGTCGACGATCCACCCGACGAGCGCCCGTTGACCGGCGGTGGCCAATACCCGTTGGGAGCCGCCATCCTCATCGGCGTTGTCGTGCTGGTCACGTTGGTGGTGGTGCTGACGTTGGTTGGCGGCGTCAACCGGAAGGACACCAACAACGGTTTGCCGTTCAACGCGCCGACCGCGGCCACCCCGTCGCTGGGCACGTTCGCCGTGCCGCCGCAGCCCGCCACGACGTCGACCCGCCCGGCGATCGACAAGCGCGCGCAGGCCCCGTCGACGGCCCCGTCACCGTCAGCGAAGAAGTCCCCAACGGTGTCGGCGGCCGATGCGCTCAACGGGACCGCGTCGCCGATCGCGCCGGGTTCGCTGGTCGGCCCGGGGGACCGCTGCGCGCGGGTCGCGGCGATCGGCGATCAGGTGTCGTTGGCGGAGTGCGACGGCAGCGCGTCCCAGCACTGGACGCAACCAGGCGACGCGACACTGCGTGTGCAGAGCGGCTGCCTGGACGTCCGGGACGGCCCGGTCGCCGGCACCCCGGTGCAAGTCAACACGTGCGACGGCACGTCATCGCAGAGGTGGGACCTGCGGGGGGACGGCACGCTGTTCAACGGCTTCGCCAATAGATGCGCCTCCGATGCCGGCGGCAAGGTTGTCTTGGCCGACTGCCGCGCCGGCACGGACCAGAACTGGCGCATCGAGCAGTAGTTTCTGGACACTCCTTCCGGCCGGATGCTAACGTTCGCAGTCAAACGAGCTATCGACAAACGTGAATTGAATCACGGGCGACCGTTCATTCATTCCTGGTATCCCCGTCCGGCGGTCATGATGATTACTAAGAGCCACCGCCGGCTTGGGGGGATAGGTCAGGCATGCCATGAACGGGCGCACGGACGCGCGGCGATCCGCTCTGGCGCGGGTCGGCCTCGTCACGCTGTGCGCACTCGGCTTGATCCTGGTGGCCATTCTCATTGGCATGGCGAGCCTCGGCGTGGCCGCCGTCTTCACTGGTGCCGGCAAGCCGACCGGCTGGGACCAGATCAACGACGCCTTCGGCGTGGTCAATAGCGTCTTCTCGGCACTGGCCCTGATTGTGGTCGGTCTGACGCTGTGGGTCCAGTACCGAGAGCTCAAGATGCAACGGTCCGAACTTCGCGAACAACGCCTCACGGCGGACGAGTCCAATCGGGCGCTGCATCAAAGCGCCGAGGCGAGTTTCCGTGAGCTGCACATGAAACTGCTTGAGATGGCGATCAACGATCCATCGCTGGCGCAGGTCTGGCCGTCGTACGGCGACGATGTGTCGACGGAGCGCACACGACAGTACCTCTACGCGAACCTGATCCTGCAGCACCAAGCGTTTGCCATTCGCTTCGCCAACCGGGACGTCGAATACGTTCGCGGCACGGTCCGTTTCTGCTTCTCCAGCCCGGTGGTTCGGGAATTCTGGGCGCAAACGATGGCCCAACGTGACGCCATGGTGGCGACCGATCCGCAGGTTATCGCGTTCCAGAGGCTCTGCGATGAGGTCTACGCAGAGGCGGGACGCGACTTGCCCTAGCGGTCGGGAATATCCGGCTTGGCGGCTATGAGGGTGGCTCGCGATACGATCACGAGCCGCTCATATGATGCAATTCCGGCATCCGGCGGGAGGCTCGCGAGCAGTTCTTTGTTGCCGCTTCCGTCGGTGCCGATGACCGCGAAGTCTCCGCTCGCTAATTCGAAGATATCGGGGCAGGTTGCTTCTTGAGCACTGCCACGTTCCCGAGGCGTCTTGCCGAGCCTTCGAAGCACGGTGTCATGCGCCAATGTCGCCTCTCGACTGTCAGCTATGCCGACCGCTGGGCGACGCGGCCGGCATCGGTCAGGGTGTGCGGAGACATGTCGCTCCGCGCCGATCCTCCCGGCGGGTGATCATCTTCACGCTATCGGGTGAATCGCGTGAGCGCCGGGTGTTTCGGTAGATCACAGGGAGCGCATATGTTCCCACACCGCCCACCTGCCCAAAAGGGAGGCCCAGGGTTATTGCTCCAGTCGGGTCAAAAGCGCGACCGACGCCAACAGCAGCACACCTCCCGCGTAGGCAACGACCGACAGGTGCTCGCCGAGAATCACGACCGCCAGCACGGCGGCCGCCACCGGCTCTACCAGCGCGACCATCGAGGCCGTCGTGGCGCTCACGGCGCGCAGGCCGCTGAAAAACGCTACGTACGCGAGCGCTGTCGGGAAGGTGGCCAAGAAGGCCAGCATCCCGGCCGTCTCGGGCCAATGGCCGGTCGTTGGGAGCAGGCCCTCCGACCAGGCGACCGGTAACACCAGCACCGCGCCGACCGCGAAGCCTCCCAGCGCGGCATCCAACGGGTCGTCCTTGCTGTGAGACGCCCGGCTCAGCAGCGTCACCGCCGCATAGCCGGTCGCTGACAGCAGGGACAGGGCCACTCCGATGACGGACACCGAGTGGCCCGACGGACGGACCAGCAGGATCAACCCGACCAGCGAAACCGAGATCAGCAGCGCCCCCGCCGGGTCAAGCCGTTCCCGCAGGAACAACCACGAGCCCAAGGCGATCAAAATCGGACCCGTACCCAGGGTCACGACCGTGGCCACGGCCAGGCCGGCGTATGGGATCGCGGCGTAGTAGGCCGTCTGATAGATGGCGAAGCCGGCGCCGGTCAGCAGTACCCGGCGAAAACTGGCCCGCCAACGAAGGCCCAGAAACGGGCGCAGCGCGCCCAGCAGCACCACGCCGCCGACGAAGCGCCAAAAGGACACCGTCACCGAGCCCAACCCGCTGGATTTGAACAAGGTGGCGGCCACGAAACCGCCCACACCCCAAGCGGTCGCGGCGAACGCGACCAGCCAGATTCCTCTGGACTTCCCGGAAAAATGCACAAAAGCCCCTCGTGATCGATGCCGGAAGTGGACCTTGGGCAGCGACCAGTGAGTGGTTCGGCCGCCCGACTAGCGGGCGGTGGGAGGGGCTACGCGAAGATGCATGCCCGCGAAGCTAGACGTCCTCACTACAGAGCGCTACTGAATAAAACCGGACAAGCCTTCACCGAATCGTCACCCCTCGATGGGTCCCCGCGACAGCCTGTTGCCCCTTACTCTGTAGCGACACGCACAGCGGGAGGTCACCGTGGCCCAGTCGGCACCGCCTTTGAACCTTCCGTGGACGCTGAGTGGTGGGCGGGGCATCTTCGGGCTCGATCCCATCCACGGCGCTCTGTTGGCCTGGGCCGCCCTCATGGGCTTCACGTTGTTGCTGGTCATCCTCGCGGCGCTGGTCACGCGGTGGCAGTGGGGCCGGCGCAACAAGCGCGAGGCCAAGCAGGCCGCAGCCGACCGTGCTCGTCACGCATTGTCGCCGGCCGATCGGGCGCGGCTGCGGGCCGAGGCCGGCGAGTTGATCCGGCAGGCGGCGGTCACCGCGGCGGCCGCCAAACAGGCGCAGAAAACGGTCGCCGACACGCTCCGTACGCGGGAGGTCGCGCACGAGGCCCGGGTCGCCGCCGAGCAGACCTACGAGGCGGCCCACCGCGCCTTCGAGGAGGCCGTCGCCGAGGCCGCGCGGCGGGCCAACCACGAGAAGCAGGACGGCGACGCCTTGCAGGCGCTCGAGGTCGGGCTGCGCCAGACGGCGGACAACCGGAGCAAGCGGCTCTACGAGGCGGCCGTCGAGGCCGAGCGGGCCGCGGTCAAGGCCGCCCAAGTCGCCCGCGTCGCCGCCAAGGCCCTCGCCGAAGAGTCCGTGGACATCGCCGATGACGCGACGCTGATGCGCGAACGGTTGACCGCTGCTTACCGCGTGCGCGCCAAGCCGACCCCCGCGAAGCCGGCGCCCGCCAGGCGGCTTGTCCCTGTGCAGCGAAACCGTCAGCGGCAAGTTTCGCGCGCATAAACGCGCATAAACATGGGCACCTCTGGATGCGGAGGTGCACGATATGGCAACAACCGATGCTCCCCGGACGGTGCGGAGCGACGTACCCGCGCGAATTGACCGGTTGCCCTGGTCGAGGTTCCACTGGCTGGTGGTGGTCGCCCTCGGTGTGGCCTGGATCCTCGACGGCATCGAGGTCCAGATGGCGGCGTCAATTTCATCGGTCCTGCAAGACCGGGCGACCCTGCATCTGAGCACCAGCGCGGTTACCTGGACGGTCTCGATCTACCTGCTGGGTGAGGTGGTCGGGGCGCTGTGGTTCGGCCGGCTCTCCGACAAGCTCGGCCGGCGAAAGCTCTTCCTCATCACCCTCGGCATCTACCTGGTGGCCAACGGCCTGGCCGGATTCTCCTGGAACCTCTGGGTGTTCCTGCTCCTGCGTTTCATCGCCGGTATGGGTATCGGCGGCGAGTACGCGGCCATCAACTCGGCGATCGACGAGCTCATCCCGGCCAAGTACCGCGGTCGGGTGGACATCGCCATCAACGGTACGTACTGGGCCGGCGCCGCCCTCGCCGCGGCCGCTCAGCTGGTCCTGCTCAACCCGGACATCCTGCCGAAGGACATCGGCTGGCGGATCTGCCTGTTCGTCGGCCCGATCATCGGTATCGCGATCTGGCGTCTGCGTCGGCACGTGCCGGAGAGCCCGCGGTGGCTGCTCACCCACGGACGGGCCGAAGAGGCCGAACGGGTCATCGAGGAGATCGAGGCCGGGCTGCCCAATGAGGCGCTCGAGGAACTCGGCGACGAGCACATGGTCGAGGTACGCCCGACCGACTCCGTGACATATCGCAAGATCGCGGGAGTGATGCTGCGCGAATTCCCGAGACGCTCGGTGCTCGGGTTCACGCTCATGGTGACGCAGTCCTTCCTGTACAACGCCATCTTCTTCACGTACGGGCTGGTGCTGGCGCACTTCTACGGCGTACCGGACGACAAGATCCCCTACTACTTCTTCCCGTTCGCGATCGGCAACCTGCTCGGGCCGCTGACGATCGGGCACCTGTTTGACACGTGGGGTCGCCGGAAGATGATCGCCGGGACGTACATCGTGTCGGCGGTGATCCTCGCGGTGAGCGGGTACCTCTTCTGGGCCGGCGCGCTCAACGCCGTCACCCAGACGGTGCTGTGGTGCGTGGTGTTCTTTCTCGCCTCGGCCGGCGCATCCAGCGCCTACCTGACGGTGAGCGAGATCTTCCCGCTCGAGCTGCGGGCCCAGGCCATCTCGTTCTTCTTCGCCATCGCGCAGCTGTGCGGTGGCGTGGTGGCCCCGAAGGTGTTCGGCGCCCTGATCGGCGAAGGCACCGACCGCGGTCCGCTCTTCTGGGGGTACGTGGTCGGCGGCGTCATCATGCTCGTCGGTGGCCTGGTCGCCGCCTGGCTCGGCGTCGACGCCGAACGTAAGTCGCTCGAGGACGTTGCCCGACCGCTGTCCATGGTGACCCCGGCGAAATCGGCCGCCGCGGCCGACGGATAAGCAATGAACGGATAACTACACAACGAGGATGCAGGCCGGCGCCTGGATCTCGGCAACCACGTGACCGCCCCGAGGCAGGCCCGTTCGCGAGTCCAGCCGGAGGGCGGTCACGCTGTCCGAGCGCTGGTTGGCCACGAGCAGCGTCTCGCCGGCGATGGCCATGTGCCGCGGCCAGTGGCCGCCGGTCGGCACCTCGTCGATCGGGCGCACCGCGCCCGGCTCGACCGCATACGTGGTGATGGAGTTGTTGCCGCGGTTGGCCAGATACAGCAGCCGCCCGTCGGCGGAGAGCAGCAGCTCGCTGGGGAAGTTGTCACCCGAAGGGGCGACTGTGGTGGCCGGCCGCGCGCCGAGGAAGCGGAATTCCCTGTCGTACGTGGAAAGCGTCGACGACAGCTCGTCCGCGACGAAGTGCCGGCCTGATGGATGGCTCACCAGGTGCCGCGGTCCGTGGCCGGTCGGGCCGGGGGACGCGCCACGCGGTTCCAGTCGGCCGTCGTCGGAGAGTCCATAGTGGACGATGTGGTCGGTGCCCAGATCGACCACGTGCACCAGATCACCGTCGACTGATACGTGGTGGCAGTGCGGGCCGGTCTGGCGCACCGGGTGCGGCCCGTGGCCGCCGTGCTGCACCAGGTCGGTGCGCCACTGAAAGGAGCCGTCGGCGCGCAGCGCAAACGCGGCGACGCTGCCGCTGCCGTAGTTGGCGCACACCAGGTAGTGCCCGTCCGCGGTGACCGTGAGGTGACACGGCTTCCGGCCCCCGCTCGGCACGCCTCCGAGCGTTGTGATGCCGTCGTCCGCGAGCTGGAAGGCGACCACCGCCCCCGCGTCGACCTCGCTCACCGCGTACACGATGGGAAGGCCGGGATGCACGGCCAGGAACGACGGCGCGGGCGTCCACACGCGCGGGCCTGCCGGTTCCAGGGTCTTCGCGAGCGTGTAGGCTGCGATTGCGTCGCCGTACGAGCCGATCAATACACGCATTAACCCAGCTTAGGGCGATTTACCCTTAGGGCCTGTGTCAATGTGGGCGTCGGATCGAGGCGAGGCTCAGGCGTGGTTGCAGGCGGCTGAGTCCGCCGCAGCGCGACCATCTACATTGACCCAGGCCCTTAAGGGTAGGGCTGGCCATACCGGGCATCACGGGGGCTCGCCGGCTCGTGATAGACAACGCGAGACGAAAGCCTGAAGCCCATGACATCAGCCCTTGACGCACGGCGTGGCAGCGACTATTCGGTGCTCGCGCGGCGGATCAAGCAATCCGGCCTGCTGGCCCGGCGGCCCGGCTACTATGTGGCCCGCATCGCGCTGGTCGTGGCCCTCTACGTCGGTGGCTGGGCGGCGCTCGCCGTGGTCGGCAGCAGTTGGTGGGCGCTCGCGATCGCGGCCGGGCTGGGCGTGGCCTACGCGCAGGTCGCGCTCGTCGCCCACGATCTCGCTCACGGGCAGGTGTTCCGGGGCCGGGCGGCGGCCGCGCGGGCCGGGCTGATCGTCGGCAACCTCGGCATCGGGATGAGTTACGGCTGGTGGATGGACAAGCACACCCGCCATCACGCCAACCCCAACCACGAGGACGAGGACCCGGACGTCGACCCGGACATCCTGGTCTGGTCCCAGCGGCAGGCGCGGCAGGCGACGGGTGTGGCCCGCTTCATGGGCCGCTGGCAGGCCTTCCTGTTCTTCCCCTTGTTGCTGCTCGAGGGCTTCAATCTGCATGTGTCGAGCGCGCGTGGGCTGCACCGCTCGTCGTTGAAGCGGCGCGCCCTGGAGACCGTGCTGCTCTACAGCCACTTCGTCGTGTATCCGGCGGCCGTGTTCCTGCTGCTCTCCCCGGGCGTGGCGATCGGGTTCATCCTGGTGCACCAGGCTGTGTTCGGCCTGTACCTGGGTTCGACGTTTGCTCCGAACCACAAGGGCATGCCCATGCTGACCGCCGAGGATGACCTCGACTACCTGCGCCGCCAGGTGCTCACCTCGCGCAATATCGCCGGCGGGCGCTGGCTGGATGTGCTCTACGGCGGCCTGAACTACCAGATCGAGCATCATTTGTTCCCGAACATGCCCTCGCCCAACCTTCGCAAGGCACGGCCGATCATCGAGGCGTACTGCGAGGAGATCGGCGTCCCGTACGTCGCGACCGGGGTCGTCGACTCCTATGCCCGGGCGCTTCGCCATCTCCACGCGGCCGGCGCCCCGCTACGCTCCAACGAGTGACCGCACTGACGCTCGCCGACTACCGAGCCCGCGTCGCCGCCCAGTATCTGTCCGATATGGACCTGGCGGCGTTCCGGGCGGCCCGCGACGACCTCTTCGCCGCCCATCCCGACTCCGCCGTCGCCCCGGGCACGTTCACCGGGCTGCGGTACTTCCCGGGTGACGACGCCTACGTGGCCACGGTGCCGATGCGCCCGGCCGACGGCGTCCTCGACATCGACACCGGCGGCGAGGACGGTGTGCTGCACTACGAGCGGATCGGCATCCTCGACACGCCGTGGGGAAACCTGACGCTGTTCTGGTTCAAGGCCTATGGGGGCGGGCTGTTCCTGCCGTTCCGCGACGGAACGTGCGGCAAGGAGTCGTTCGGGGGCGGCCGATACCTGACCGACACGGTCAAGGGCACGCACCGGCGAGGCGTCACCGTCGACGGGGATCGGGTGCGGCTCGACTTCAACTACGCATACAACCCGTCGTGCGCGTACGACGAGGGCTGGCTGTGCCCGCTGGCGCCGTTCGAGAACCGGCTGACCGCCGAGATCCGGGCCGGTGAGATGGTGTACCGGGCATAAAAAGCCGGATGCGGCAACTTCGTGGTGCGCGAAGTTTGCCGCATCCGGCGATCTTCCCAGTAAGGATCAGATGGGCAGAAGTCCGCCACCGCCACCGAGCAGGTTGCCGATCAGCGGAAGGCTGCTGGCGCCGCCGGTGCCCACCGGAAGCCCGCTGACGTTCGGCAGGCCCTCGGTTGCACCGTCGGTCGAGCTGGCGTGCCGCGGCGAGTAGGTCAGCTGGTCCAGGACCGGGATGCCGCGGACCGAGTTGTTCTGCAGGACGTCACCCACGAACGGCACCGCGGTCGCGGACTCGGTCGATTCGGTCTGGCCGACCGGAATCGCCATGTCGTTGATCGGCTTGATCGTGCCGCGGGTCGGGATTCCGGGTACCGGCGGAAGGCCCTGGCCGGTCAGCGCCGGAAGGTTTCCGTCCAGCAGCGGCGGGACCCCGCCGACGACCGGAAGACCCTCGGTCTGGCTCGTGGTCTGGCCGACCGAGCCCAGCGACGACAGCGGCAGGCTGCCCGGCAACGGCAGGCTGGACAGCGTGCCGAGCACCGGCAGCGAAGGCGCCTCGGCCTGGTGGCGCCCCTCGGTCGCGCCCGGCTGCGTAGCGCCGTTCGGCATGAGGTCGTTGGCCGGCAAGGCGCTCAGCGGGTCGGGCAGCCGCCCGGTCGCGAAGACGTCGCGCGACTGGCCGTTTTCGCCAGGGGTGTGCAGGACCGCACCGGTCAGCCCGTCGTTCTTCTGCACGGCCAGCGGCCCGTCGTCGACCATGCCGGTCGAGACGGCGGAGCCGGGCGTGTCCAGGCTGAGCCCGAGGTTGTCGGCGGGGGCCGGCCGGAAGACGTCGTCGAGCGTCCCGGTCGTCGGCACCACGCTGTCGGCGTGCGCCGCACCGGCTCCGAGCAGGAGTAAGCCGCCCACCGTGCCCACGGTGCCGACTGCCCCGACCGCTCGGTTAAACCACTTGTTCATTCTCGCGTACCCATCCGGTCGACGTATCCATCTCCCCCATCAACCGCCCAAACTCGACAAAGTGACGCGCGGGACACGAGAGGTGAACGCGTACCCCTAAAATCGCCCGGTGACCGAGTCGTGGCTCAAGCGCCGTCTTCCACGCCTGGTCAACACGGGGACGAGCGCTCCGACCGAGCCGGTCCGGCAGCCTCGCAAGCCCCTGCACGGACCACCCAGACGGCTGATCGTCTGTGGTGACGATCCGCTCGCTCACCGGGTCATCGACGAGCTGGTCACGCGGTACGGGGTCGAGGTCACCGCGATCCTGCCCAACCGGCAGCGCAACCACGGGCCGCAGATCGTCGCCCTGCTGGAGGAGCACGCCGGCCGGGTCATCGAGAGTGAACGGCTGGACGTCGAGACGTTCACCCGCGCGGGGGTGGCCGGGGCCGACGCGCTGGCCCTCATCAAGCAGGATGACGTCGGCAACATCCACGCTGCGCTGCAGGCTCAGGAGCTCAACCCGCGGCTCCGGCTCGTGCTGCGGATGTTCAACATGCGCCTCGGCCTCGGGGTTCGCCGGCTGTTCAACGACTGCCGGGTGCTCTCGGACGCCCAGATGGCCGCCCCGGCGTTCGTGTCGGCCGCGCTCGGTGAGGTCGCGCCGGTGCACGTCCGGGTGGCCCGGCGCACACTCTTCGTCGCCCGCCGGGCCGACGTGCGCGCCGAGGACATCGTCTGCGGGTTGGCCACCGCGTCCCCGAAGGGCCGTCCCGACCTGCTGCCGGCCGACATCAACGCGGCCGACCTCGTGCTGGCCGTCGCCCGCGGCGAGCGGGTCGCGTCCGAGTCGCAGATGGCGCTGGTGAGAGGCGCCCGACCGAGTCCGATGCGGCGCTGGCTGCGGTCGTTTGCTCGCAGTCCGCTCGGGCGGCTCAACGCGCTGATCAGCCGGCAGCTGCGCATCGCCGTGCTGATCCTGGTCCTCCTGCTGTTCCTGGGCACCTCGGTGCTCGCCCTGGCCCAGCGCCTGAGCTGGTGGAACGCGGCTTACCTGACGATCCTCACCACGCTTGGTGGGGCCAGCGCCGACCTCGGGGCAACGGCGCTGGTGAAGATCACCCAAACGGTGCTCACCATCGTCAGCATCGCGCTCATCCCGACGATCACGGCCGCCGTTGTCGAAGCGGTCGTCAACGCGCGGCTGGCGTTCGCGCTCGGCCGGCTCCGGGAGCCGATCTCCGACCACGTGGTGGTGGTCGGGCTCGGCAACGTCGGCACCCGAGTGCTGCACGACCTCGTGGACCTCGGCGTCCCGGTCGTGGCCATCGACCGGAACGACGCCGCGCGGGGCGCGCAGGCCGCCCGTACGCGGGGCGTGCCGTTCATCGTCGGCGACGCGAGCCAGGTCGAGACGCTGCGGGCGGCCTCGGTCGATACCTGCCGGGCGCTGGTCATCGTGTCGACCGACGACGTCACCAACCTCGAGGCCGCCCTGCAGGGTCGGCTGCTCAAGCCCGACCTGCGCATGGTGCTGCGGCTCTTCGACGGGGACTTCGCCGACCGGGTCCAGAAGACGTTCGGCATCACGCTCTCGCGCAGCGTGTCCTACCTGGCCGCGCCGGCCTTCGCGGCGGCCCTCCTGGAGCGCGAGGTCATCGGGACGATCCCGGTGAACCGGTTCGTGCTGCTGCTTGCCGAGGCCCCGGTCGCCGCCGGCTCGGTGCTCGACGGCGCGCCGCTCGGGCAGGCCCAGGACGGCGGCGAGGTCCGAGTGCTGGCGCTGATCACCGACGAGGGTCGCAACACGATCTGGGCGCCGACGGACACGTATGTCGTACGGGAGCAGGACGTGCTGGTGGTCGTGGCGACGCGACTCGGCCTGGGCCGCTTGCTGACCAAAACCGGTGGCGTAGCTCAGTAGGGGGTCACTTCGTTGAACGGGCGGATCGCCCGGAAGTGCCCGATTCGAGAAAGAAGCCAGATACATGCGGCGTACGACGTTGCTCACCTCGGGGCTGTGCGCCCTGATCCTCGTGGCGGGGGCGGCGGGCGTCGCCCAAGCCGTCCAGTGGCAGCATCCGGCCACCGCGTCGTGGACGCCGCCGCAGATCGCGCAGGTGCCGGCCCCCGATGCGGCGACCGACGGCCAGGAAGCGCCGTTCACCGTCGGTACCGTCGAGACGATCGCCCAGCAGGTGCTCGGCGCGCTTGGCGGGCAGCGCAGCCAGACCCTGCGGTACCCCGGCGTCGACTACGTGAAGGTGCACTTCGACCCGAGCGGGGCCGCCCCGACCGACAAGGTCACCGTGCAGGACCCCACCGGCCAGGAGTCGCAGACCTATACCGCTGAGGAAATCCGGCGGGCCAGCGACTGGGCGATGTCGATCTCCGGCGACACCGCGATCGTGACCAGCGACGGCGGCTTCAAGGTCGACAAGGTCGCCCGCGGCATGACGCCGGACGAACGGGCCGCGGCCGACAAGAAGGAGGCCGAGCGCGAGTCGACGCAGCGCGAGGAGAGCATCTGCGGGCGGGTCGACTCGGGCGAGAACGCCGCCTGCTACCGCTCCAGCGACCCGGTCGCCTACGCGCACGCGAAGCCGGTCGCCCGCCTGCTGATCAACGGCGTCGAGCTGTGCTCGGCCTGGCGCGTCGGGCCGAACAACCGCATGTTCACCAACCACCACTGCATCGCCAACTCGGGCGACGCCTCGGACACCGAGGTCTGGTTCAACTACGAGTGCGCCCGCTGCGACGGCGGCCCGACCCTCCGCCCGACCAAGGTCTGGGGCGACCGCGTGCTGGCCACGAACACGACCCTGGACTACACGCTCTTCACGGTGCAGAACTTCAACGCGATCACCAAGTTCGGCTATCTGGTCCTTGACGTGCGCCAGCCGGCCCGCGGCGAGGAGCTCTACATTCCCCAGCACCCGCGGGGCGACCCGACGGTGATCGCCGCCGAGGATCCGCAGGAGCGCAGTGGCAACTGCGAGGTGGCCAACCCGAGCTACGACGGATACGCCAACAACACCGACATCTCGTACTACTGCGACACCGACGGCGGCTCGTCCGGCTCACCGGTGATCTCGCGGCGGACCAACGAGGTGATCGCGCTGCACCACTTCGGCGGCTGCCCGAACTCCGGCGTGCGGGTGGACCTGATCTACCGGCAGGTGAAAGGCCTTCTGTAGGTTTGTGAGGTGCGACTGCAGCGGGTGAGGCCCGGCAGCTGGTGGTTCGACGTCGCGTTGGTCGCGGCGTTCGGGCTGCTCACGCTGCTCCTGGCGGCCAAGACCCCGCTGCTTCGCGTTGACGCCGCGGTGCGCGACTTCGCCGACGCGCACCGTCCGTCCGGGCTCTACTGGACGCTTCGGGTGTTCAACTACCTCGGCCAGGGCGGGCAGGTCCTCACCCCCCTGGCGGCGATCGTGGCCTTCGTCCGGGCCGTCCGGGGGCGCACCGTCCGCCCCTTTTTGCCGGTCGTCGCCGCCTTCGTGCTGACGTATCTGACCATCGGCCCGCTCAAGCTCTGGACCGACCGGGCGGCGGCCAGCAGCCACATCCAGCACCCCGAGTGGTTGTTTCACGACCCGACCGGCCTGTCGTACCCCTCCGGCCACGTGGTCAACGCGATCGTCTGGTACGGGGTGCTGGCCTACCTCCTGCGCGGGATCCTCAGTGAGCGGCAGCGGCTCGCCGTGCGCTATGGCGCCCCGGCGATCGTCCTGTTGACGACGACCTACCTGAGCTTCCACTGGATCACCGACGGGCTCGCGGCGATCCTGCTCGGTCTGTTCCTCGATCGGATCCTGCGCCGGATCCCGTGGGATGACATCCCGCTCGGCAAGCTGGCACGGCGTCGCGAGCAGTCGCACGTGCAGGCCGCGGCATAGGACGGTACCGTCTGGTTCCGGACCACAGACCGGAAGAGGAGTTTCGCGTGAGTTTGAGCGCGGATGCGAAAGGTCGACTTTCAACCCTGCTTGGCACTCGGCAGGACGCCATCATCAAGGAGTGGACGGCGATCGCTGCCCGCACGCTGCGCGGCCGGCAGACCGAGGGCGAGCTCGTCCACCAGGTTACCGAGGTTTTCGCGGCGCTGGACACCGTGCTGCACACCGGCGACGGCGGGATCCACGCCGCGGACGCCGGCGAGGCCCGGGCCACGCTCAGTGAGCTGTCCCGGCAGTGGGCCCGCCGGGGCTTCTCGCCTACCGAGACGGCGACGCTCGTGTTCGGCGCCAAGGAGGCGGTGGTCGGCGTCCTCGACACCGAAGGCCGCGGCGAGGTGCCGGTCGACTTCATGGACCTGTCCCGGCTGGTCGACGACATGGGCCTGTTCACGTTCGAGACCTATACGAGGGCGCGCGAGGAGATTCTGGCCGACCAGACCGAGCAGCTGCTCGAGCTGTCCACGCCGGTCGTCAAGCTCTGGGAGGGCATCGTCGCGGTGCCACTGATCGGCACGCTCGACTCGGCGCGGGCCCAGGTCGTCATGGAGAAGTTGCTGCAGACACTGGTCGACACCGGCGCCGCCTACGCCATCGTCGATATCACCGGCGTCCCGGCCGTCGACACCCAGGTCGCCCAGCACATCCTCAAGACGGTGGTGGCCGCGCGGCTGATGGGTGCCGAGTGCGTCATCTCCGGCATCCGGCCGCAGATCGCCCAGACCGTGGTAGCGCTCGGCATCGAGTTCGGTGACATCGTGACCAAGGCCACGCTGGCCGACGCGCTCGTGCACACGCTGCGAGCGAGCGGCGTCCAGATCAGCCGCACGGCGCGGAAGGGCTTCTGATGGACCGCGTGCCGGTTCTCAAGATCGGCGAAATTCTTCTCGTGTCGATCCAGATCGACCTCGAGGACCACACGGCCATGCAGTTGCAGGACGACCTGTCCCACCGGATCGTGGAGACCGGCGCGCACGGCGTCGTCATCGACATCTCCGCGCTCGAGATCGTCGACTCGTTCATCGGCCGCATGCTGTCCACGATCGCGTCGGTGTCCCGAGTGCTGGACGCCGAGACGGTCGTGGTCGGCATGCGCCCGGCCGTCGCCATCACGCTGGTCGAGCTCGGCCTGTCGCTCAAGGGCGTGCGGACCGCGCTGAACGTCGACCGGGCACTGGAGATCCTGGCCGAGGCCCGGCCCGGCGTCCTGGCGGGCTCGGCGGCCGACGAGCCCGCTGCCGAGCCGGTGCCGTGACGTCCGTGGATGCGCCCACCAAGCAGCCGATCGCAAGCGATCAGGACGTGGTGCGGGTCCGGCAAATGGTGCGCCAGGCCGCTCTTACGGCCAAGCTGCCGCTGGTCGACCAGACCAAGCTCGTCACCGCGGCGAGCGAGCTGGCGCGCAACACGCTCGTGCACGGTGGCGGCGGCTATGCCCGGGTCGAGCAGGTCCACAATGGACGGCGGGCCGGCGTGCGGGTCACCTTCGCCGACGAAGGACCCGGCATCGCCGACCTCGATCTCGCCCTCACCGACGGCTATACCACCGGCGGTGGCCTCGGGCTCGGCCTCAGCGGTTCGCGCCGGCTGTGCGACGAGTTCGACATCGACACCGCCGCGGGGCAGGGCACCCGCGTGACGGTGGTCAAGTGGGCCCGCTGATCGCCCCGGTCGTCGAAGAGCTCGGCTGGCACCCCGTGGAGGATGCCGGCGCCGCCGGCGTGGCCCGGCGGGTGGCGGTCGAGGCCGCGCAGCGGCTCGGCTTCGAGCCCCAGCGGCTCGGTGAGCTGACCATTGTGGTCACCGAGATGGCCAGCAACCTTTACAAGCACGCCGACCGGGGTCGCATCGGCATCCGGTGCCTGCGTGATGGCGGCCTCGGCGCGGTCGAACTGGTCGCGATCGACGAGGGCCCGGGGATGGCCGACGTCGTCCTGAGCGCCCAGGACGGGCACTCCACCGCGGGCACACTCGGGATCGGCCTCGGGGCGATCGCCCGGCTGTCCAACCGGGCCGACGGCTACTCGCGGCCCGGCCGGGGCACCGTGCTCACGGCCCAGCTGTGGCCGGGCGCGGCGACGCCGGCCCAGGTCGCGGCCGAGGGGCTGAGCCGGCCGCTGACGGGAGAACGAGTGTGCGGGGACCGGTTTGCCGTCCGCCCGCACGACGACGGCCTGCTGCTCATGGTCGCCGACGGGCTCGGGCACGGGCCGCTGGCCGCGGCGGCGGCGGCGGCCGCGGCGGACGTGTTCCTCGCCTCGTCGCTGACGGCGCCGGCGGCCATCGTCGAGCACCTGCACAAGACGATCTCCTACACGCGCGGCGCGGCCGTCTCGGTGGCCCGGCTGGCCGGAACGGCCGTGCAGTTCGCCGGGCTCGGCAACGTCGCTGGGGCGATCGCGTGGCCCAACGGCGACCGGCGGGGCATGGTGAGCATGCCCGGCATCGTCGGCCACCAGATGCGCCAGGTCCGCGAGTTCGAGTACCAGATGGACGCCGACGCGGTCCTGATCATGCACTCGGACGGGGTCTCCGAGCGCTGGAATCTGGGCAACTACCCGGGATTGCCCCGCCGGGCTCCGCTCACCGTGGCCGCCACCCTGCTGCGCGACAGTGGTCAGCGGCGCGACGACGCCTGCGTGCTGGTCGCGAAGGCTTCACTATGAACGGTGTGGAAGTCCTGCTGCGGATGAACATCCGCGCCGAACACGACATCTTCGTCGTTCGGCAACGCGGGCGTGAGGTCGCGGCCGCCCTCGGTATGGAACGGCAGGACCAGGTGCGCGTGGCAACCGCGCTGAGTGAGGTGGGGCGGCAGTTGTTGGCGGAGGACGGTGACGCGACGGTCACCTTCGAGGTCCGGGCCGAGCCGCATCCGGCCTTGGCAATTGTACTGGCGGTGCGCGGTCTGGACGGCTCCGAGGGTCTCGACGCCGCCGCCCGGCTGCTGGACAGCGCGCAACGGGTGAACGACGAGATCGTCCTGACCCGGCGCCTGCCCGGCGCGGTTGACGACGCGCGGATCACCACCGCGCGCGTGGAGCTCGAGGCGAGCCGCCCGACCTCGGCGCTCGAGGAACTCAGCGTGCAGAATCAGCAGCTCATCACCGCTCTCGAGGACGTGCAGGCGCACCGGGACCAGCTGTTGCAGCTCAACGCCGAGCTCGAGGAGACCAACCACGGTGTGATGGCGCTCTACACGCAGCTGTCCCAGGAGCTTGAGCAGACCAACCGGGGCGTGGTGGCCCTGTACGCCGAGCTGGAGGAGCGTTCGGCGCAGCTGCGCGAGGCGAGCGAGGCCAAGACCCGGTTCCTGGCCAACGTCAGCCACGAGCTGCGCGCCCCGGTGACCGCGGTCATCGGGCTGACCCGGCTGCTGCTCGACCCCCGCTCCGACCCGCTCACCGGGGAGCAGACCCACCAGCTCCAGCTCGTCCAGACCTCGGCTGCCGACCTGCTCGACCGGGTCAACGACCTCCTTGACCTGGCCAAGGCCGAGTCCGGCCAGATCGAGGCGCAGTGGGCGCCGATCGATCTGGTGGCGCTCTTCGGCCAGCTCCGCGGCACCCTGCGACCGATGGCCCGGCCCGGCGTCGACCTGATCGTCGAGGAGCCGGCCGCGACGCTGGTCTCCGACGAGGTGCTGTTGACGCAGGTACTGCGCAACCTGCTCACCAACGCGCTGAAGTTCACGACCACCGGCGAGGTGCGGCTGAGCGCGCGGGTCGAGGGCGACCTGGTGGCGTTCGTCGTCGCCGACACCGGTATCGGCATTCCGGTGACCGAGCAGAGCCGCGTCTTCGAGGAGTTCCACCAGGTCCGCGGCGCGCAGCAGGTCGGCGGCGAGGGGACCGGTCTCGGCCTGCCGTACGCCCGCCGGCTCGCCGCGATCCTCGGCGGCGAGCTCACCATGTACAGCGTCGAGGGCGAGGGCAGCACGTTTACCGTCACGGTGCCGGCCGAGCCCTTCGCCCCGGCCCCGGAGTCGGCTGAGCTGCCGACGCTGCCCTCCGCGCTCGTCGTCGGCGCCGATGGCGAGTTCCGCGGGCAGCTGCGCGACCTGCTCACCGGCCGGGTCGAGACGGTTGCCGAGGCGGCCGACGGCCGGGCCGCGCTGGCCATCGCGCGTCGCGAGGTGCCCGGCGTGATCTTCCTCGACCAGCGCATGCTGGACGACGGCGACCTGCTCGAGGCGCTGTCGGCGACCGACGCGCTGGGTGAGTGCCCGGTGGTCGTGATCACCGAGGGCGAGGCCCCGCCGGAGGTCCTCTCGCACGCGACGGTCGCGATCAAGCACTCCGAGCTCAACGCGGGGGTGATCTCGACGGTGCTGCGGGCGGTCGCGGCCGTCGACGGGCCATGAGCGAGCGTCAGCGAGCAAATCAGGTAACTCAGAGCGACACCGTCCTGGTTGTCGACGACAGCCCGACCAAGCGATACGTGATCAGCAGCTGGCTGCGCCGGGCCGGGTACCAGATCGTCGAGGCGGCCAGCGGGGCCGACGCGCTGCGCATGGTCCGCGATCCCGACATCGACCTCGTCGTGCTCGACGTCCGGCTGCCGGACGCCGACGGGTTCGAGGTCTGCGAGCAGATCAAGAGCGACCCGCTGACCAGCGTGCTGCCGGTCATCCACGTGTCGGCCCACGCGGTCAACGTCTCCGACGTCACCCAGGGCCTCAACCGAGGGGCCGACGCCTACCTGGCCGAGCCGATCGACCCGGACGAGCTCGTCGCCACCGTCCAGGCGGTGCTGCGCTACTACCGGGCCCGCCGCCGCGCCGAGCGGATGGCCCGCCGTCTGGCCGAGTTGGTCGAGACGACGACTCGGATCAACGGCGCGACCAGCCTGCCCCGGCTGCTGGAGGCGGCCGCCGCCGGGGCTGCCCGCATCTTCGACACCGCGGCGGCGGTCGGGGCCACGCCGCCCGACCTGCCGCCGATCGCCGCCGAGGCGAGCAGCCCGGACACCCCGCCGACCATGCGCGTGGCCGACCCCGACCGCTTCGCGATCGACCCGCTCGCCGACGCGATCGGCGTGGAGCTGTGGCGCGAGGGGCCGGCGCCGTGGTCCGGCGACGCCGACATCCAGCGGGTGGTCGCCCGCACCAAGGCGGGCCGGGCGCCGGTCCACCTGGCCGTCCGGGCCGACACGTTCCAGGACGACGACAAGCCACTGCTGCGCCAGCTCGGGCAGGCCGTCGCGCTCGCCGTCGAAGGCATGCGCTCGTACGACGAAGAGCGCCGCATCGCCCTGACTCTGCAGCGCAGCCTCCTGCCCAGCCAGCTGCCGACGATCCCGGGGATAACCCTCGCCGTGCGCTACCTCCCGGCCAGCGAGCAGGCCGAGGTCGGCGGCGACTTCTACGAGGCGCTCGAGTACGACGGGCACCTCGTCGCGGCGATCGGCGACGTCGGCGGGCACTCGCTGCACGCCGCGACCGTGATGGCCGAAGTGCGCCACGCACTGCGCGCGTTCATCGCCGAGGGCCACGGGCCGAGCTCGATCCTCGAGCGGCTCAACAACCTCATGATGCTGTTCCTGCCGGACGAGATCGCGACGATGTGCCTGCTGCGCCTCGACCCGGCGACCGGCCGGGTCGAGATGGCCAACGCCGGCCATCCGTCGCCGCTGCTGGTCCGTGACGGCGTGGTGCGTCCCGTGGATGAGCGGGTGGCGCTGCTCGGCGTGCCGGTGCCGCACGCCGGCGAGACCACGTTCACGCTGGAGCCCGGCGACACGCTCGTGCTTGTCACCGACGGGTTGATCGAGCGCCGCGGCCACTCCTTCGACGAGGGCATGGCCGAGCTGTGTACGGCGGCCGCCACGGTCGGGACGGAGCTGGAACCCTTCTGCGACCAGCTGCTGAGCGAGCTGGACGGGCGCTCGCGCGACGACGACGTGGCGCTGCTGGTGCTACGGCGTCACTAGCCGACCGTTCCGGTAGACGGCCTGCACCCGCAAGTGCTCGTCGAGCTGCACCAGATCGGCTTTTGCGTTGGGAGCGATCGTCCGCTCGAGGCCGATCGCATGAGCCGGCGTGGTCGACGCCATCCGGGCGGCGTCCACAAGCGACACTCCCGCGTGGACGGTGTGGCGCAGGGCCGCGGCCATGGTGAGCGTGCTGCCGGCCAGCGAGCCGTCGCGGGTGAGCCGGGCCGCCCCGTCCTTGACATCGACGCTCTGCCCGCCCAGCTCGTAGCGCCCCTCCGGCATCCCGGCCGCCGCCATCGCGTCGGTGACCAGCGCCGTGCGGCCCGGCCCGGCGACCCCGGCGGCGAAGGCGACCGTGCCGTCGTGCAGGTGGATGCCGTCGACGATCAGCTCGCAGGTGATCGCCGGCGCGCCGAGCAGCGCGAACACCGGACCGGGGTGCCGGTGGTGTGGGCTCGGCATGCCACTGAAGAGGTGGGTGCCGACCGTCGCGCCGGCCGCGATACCGGCCTGGGTCTCCTCGTACGAGGCGTCTGTGTGCCCGATGGCGGCGACCACGCCGCGCCCGACGAGCAGCCGGATCGCGTCGAGGGCGCCGGGCAGTTCGGGGGCGAGCGTCACCATCCGTACGGCGCCGCCGGCCGCGTCGAGCAGCGTCGTCAACTCGTCCAGCGATGGCGGCCGCAGGTGGGCCGGATTCTGGGCACCGCACCGGGCCGCGGACAGGTACGGGCCCTCGAAGTGCAGACCGGCCAGTACACCTTCGGAAACCAGCGGCGCGAACGCCTTCACGGCCGTGGCCATCAGCTCGAACGGTGAGCTGACCAGGCTGGCCAGCAGCGTCGTCGTGCCGTGCCGGAGGTGGAAGGCGGCGGTCGCGCGGGCCGCGTCGGCGTCACCGGTCGTGAACGTGGCCCCGCCGCCGCCGTGCACGTGGATGTCGACGAAGCCGGGTACGACGGTCGATCCACTGTGGACCGTGCTCGGATCGGCCTCGCCGACGTCTGCGATCAGCTCGCCCTCGATCCGCACGTATCCGTGCTCGATGAGCCGGTCGCCGGCCACCACCCTGACGCCCGACAGCACCGTCATCCATGTCCCCCGATCGTGTCCAGCGCCAGCAGGGCGGCGCCCAGACAGCCGGCCTCGTCGCCGAGCGCCGCCTTGCGCAGCACCGGTTCCCGATGAAACGTCACGCGCTTGTGCAGCCCGGTTCGTAGCGGCTCGAGTAAAGCGTCGCTGGCCTCGGCCAGCCCGCCGCCGACCACGACGACCTCCGGGTCGAAGAGCGCGAGCCCGATGAGCAGCCCGTCAGCCAGCGCGTCGATGGTCTCCTGCCAGACGGCGCCGGCGATCGGGTCGCCGGTGGCCGCCCGCGCGGCGACCTCTTCGGCGAACGCCGGCCGGTTGGCCCGTTCGGCGTAGCGCCGGCCGACCGCCGCGGCCGACGCGATGATCTCCAGGCAGCCGCGTTGCCCGCAGCCGCACTCCGGGCCGCCCGGGCGCACCACGATGTGGCCGATCTCGCCGGCCGCCCCGTGCGCGCCGGTGAACAGCGTGCCGTTCACAATGGACGCGGCGGCGATGCCCGTACCAATGGCGATGAAGAACACATGGCGACCGCCGCGGCCGGCGCCCAGCCGGGCCTCGGCCAGGCCGCCGGCGCGCACGTCGTGACCGAGCGCCGCGGGCAGGCCGAGACGCTGCTCGACGAGCTTCTTCATGGGTACGTCGCGGAAGCCGAGGTTGGCCGACCACACGGCGATGCCGTGCTCCTCGTCGATGATGCCGGGAACGACGATGCCCACCGCGGTCGGCGTGTGACCCTGGTCCTTGGCGGTCTCGGCGAGGCCGGCCGCGACCTCGAGGATCGTCTCGACGACCGCGTCGGCGCCGCGCTCGCGGTCCGTGCGGTGCCGCTCGGTGTGCCGGACGGCGCCGTGCGCGTCGACGAGTGCGCACTTGATGCCGGTCCCGCCGACGTCGAGTGCGATGACCACCTCGCTCATGCAGCGCCCTCCTGGTCGCGCTGCAGCGCGCCTTTACCGGCCGTCTTCCCTCCGCGCCACGCACCGGCTTCGCCGGCGTGTCGCGTCAGTCCAGACGCCCGACGGCGCCCTGCAGCGCTCATGC
>Ga0070683_100000684_pt1 | contig 24570 bp, 22 predicted proteins | sample KBSC713LmetaG_FD_64662 | JGI IMG/M metagenome (GOLD analysis project Ga0070683, IMG submission 64662) | Corn rhizosphere microbial communities from Kellogg Biological Station, Michigan, USA - KBS C7.1-3L metaG | ecosystem: Host-associated > Plants > Roots > Rhizosphere ... | reverse complement strand
TCGCCCGTCGCCCGTCGCCCGTCGCCCGTCGCCCGTCGCCCGTCGCCCGTCGCCCGTCGCCCGTCGCCCATCGCCCATCGCCCATCGCCCATCGCCCAACCAAGAGCTACGATTGGCGACAACCACACCGCCGACCTCAATGCGCTCTCGTACCGCAATCCTCTTCATCGCACTCACGGCGTTCGCGCTGACGCCCGCGCGCAGCCAATCCGCCGATCCCAAACTCGATGCTCTCGCCTTGCTCGCCGAGTCGAAGATGAAGGAGTATGGCGTGCCCGGCGTCGCGATCGGAATCCTCAACAACGGCACGATCTCGACTCGCACCCTCGGCGTCACGAACGTCGAGGATCCGCTCCCGGTCACGGCGCACACCGTGTATCCCATCGCCTCGATCTCGAAGACCTTCGCGGCGACGGCGATCATGCGGCTCGTCGAGCAGGGGAAGATCGACCTCGACGCGCCCGTGCGGACCTATCTCCCCGACTTCAAGGTCCGCGATGAGGCCGCGAGCCGCGACGTCACCGTGAAACAACTCCTGATGCACATGGGCGGATGGGAAGGGCAGGTGTCCGGTCCTGATCGTGGGACCGAGACGCTCAAGAACTTCATGACGACGATCACCGACCTGATGCAAGTCGCGCCGCCGGGCGCTGCCTGGAGCTACAACAACGCCGGCTTCGGCATCGCGGGACGAGTGATCGAAGTCGTAACGGGCAAGTCGATCAACGCGGCGTTTAAAGATCTCATATTCACGCCGCTCGGCCTCGAGCATGCGGGGACGACGCCGAGTGAGTTCATCGTCAATCGGTTTGCGGCGGGGCATTTGGTTCGAAACGGGGTGCCGACTCTCCAGCGGCCATTTGGCGCGTCCGCGAGCGCGAGCGTCGGCGGCGTCGGGCTCGACATCACCGACCTGATGACCTACGCGAAATTCCACCTCGGCGAGGGGACGTCGCCGAGCGGTGACCGAATCTTGAAACGCGAAACGCTCGAGATGATGCGAACGGCGCAAGCGCACAAGCAGAGCACGGATGATGACATCGGCATCGCCTGGCATCTCCGCACCGTCGGTCCGATTCACACCGCCGGCCACGGCGGAACATTGAGCGGACATATTCTTCTGCTCGAGCTCGTCCCGGATCGAAACTTCGCGATCGGGATTTTAACGAACTCGAACGTCGGCTGGCGATTGATTCAGGATGTCGAACGTGAGGCGCTGAAGTCGTACTTCGGCGCGACCTACGCGTTGAACCAAGGCATCGCGCATCGCGGCTTGGTCGAGACGTTGCCGAACTATCAACCGCTCGCGAAGCAGCCGGACGCCGCACCGTACGTCGGCACGTACGCGCGGCCAAGCAATACGGTGGTCGTGCGGTCGAATGGTGGGAAGATGGTCGTGCAGGAAGTTCAGAACAGCGGACGCGCCGGAACCGAGATGCCGATCGCGTTTTTCGGCGTCGATCGCGCGGTTGTGATCGACGGAATGGAAAAGGATCAGACGATCGAGTTCGTGCGAGATGGGAGCGGGGCGGTGAAGTGGGTACGCGTCGTTGGGAGAGTCGCCGTCAAGACGAGTTGACTGACGACTTCCGCCCCGAACCCTTACTTCACAGTCACCCCAACCTCGACCCACTTCGGCTTGTCCGCCCGCGGCGCAAACGCGAACGTCATCTTCCCCGCCTGCTTCGGCGTGAATTCGAAGTCGTAGATCTCTCCAGGATCGAAGAGCAGCTTCGCCGGTTGCATCGTCGCCTGTGACGACGGCAGCGGATATCCATCCTTCGCGACCGCCTTCCACTCGACCGGCTTTCCGTCACGATTGAGCGCGACGAGCGTCGCATTGTCGCCGGCGAGGTTGAAGAACCGGAAGCGATACGTCTTGTTCACTTTGAGCTCCATCGGCGGCGGCTTCAGACTGCCGTTCATGATGACCGTCGGGTCGGGCTCGGCGAAGCTCTCGAGGTAGCCCGCGGTCCCGAAGAAGAACGTGCGATCCGTCTCGGGATCGTACGTCTGCCCCGGCTCGAGCACGATGATTGGGCCGTAGAGACCATCGCCCATCTGACGCGGCTCGTTGAAGTGCGAGTGATACATGAACGAGCCGGCGCGCGGTGGCGTCCAGCGCACCGTTAAGGAATCCTTAGGGGCGATCGACGGCAGAATGTTTGGGCCCGAGCCGCTCCAGCCGGGAATTCCATCCGGATAGCTCTCGAGCTCGATGCCATGCCAGTGCACTGCCGCGTGCTGGCTCGACCGATTCACGATCGTCACGGCGACGCGCTTGCCTCGTTCGAGAACGAGTGTCGGACCTGGAATCGGCATCGATGCCGTATCGTGCGTGTCACCGCCTTTCGTCACGACGAACGACATCGCCGGCTGCTTCTTGTAGCCGTTCGCGCGCTCGCGTTGCTCGATCCGAATCTCTCGCTCTGGGGTGGTCGCGGCGGTCTGCGGTCCTTTCGGCGTCACCGTGATTCCTGTGACGAGACCGTACATCTGATGAGGCGCATTCGATTCGTGATGCTTCATCTCCGTCGTGCGCAACACGCCGTTCTTTGTGTCGAGCGTGACGAGATCCGACACATGAATCGCGTAGTGACAGTGAAATACCCAATTGCCGGGACGATCGGCCTTCCAGCTAATCTCGACGGCCTGGAAGGGGCGGATCATCTCGGTCACGGCCATTCGCTGCTGTGCCCGCGTGTACAGAGTATCGACGGCGCCGTCGCTCCGACCGTCGACGCGAAAGAAGAACCCGTGCAAGTGCATCGGGTGGTCGTAGTCGGTAAAGTTGATGACTTTCCAGTGAATCGAATCGCCTTGCGCGTAGGCCAATCGCTCGGTATGCGGCCACGACAGACCGTTGATCGCCATCGACGTTGCGCCCGCACCATTCGCGCTTTTCGGATCAGCCGCGATATGCCAGGTGATTCCGAGAACACGATCGCGCGGGGCGTTTGGTCGATCGACGATGATCGCGCCGGCGAGCTGCTGCTCCGCTGGGTCGCGGAAGACGAGGGTATCGACATGTGTCTGCCCCCTGTACATGAACGCGCCCGCGTTGTCCGCCTTGAAGGAGAACGATTCCGTCGCGCCCGCCGCGATGATGGTGCTGTCGCGAGATCCACGACGTGCGCCAAGCCCAAACACCGTCAGCGGCCGATTTAGAGTATTGTGAAGCGTGCCGCGCACGGTCGTTCCGACCGGAACGCGAATCATCGGACCGGGGGTCGTCGGCGCCTTGCCGACTTCCGCGAACGCCCAAATGCTGTCGAGCGCTTGCCCTCCGTCGCCGTCTGGGCGCCACGTACCGCGCCGCGTTTCGAGCGCGATGGTCAGCACTCCGCCGGAAAGTGTTCCCGCGGGTTTCGTGTGGTCGTTCGGTTGAATCGTTTCTGGTGCGCGTCGCGAAGCCGTACTCGTCGCGATCATCAATGCGGACACCAGAATCGAGCCGGCGGCGGCTCGGATCATGGGCACTCCTCACGGAAGAGGGAGGTGCTGCTCGAAGGGGGGCATCTTGATTCTGCGCAAGAACGTGTCGCTGCGCTAGCCAACCGTCATCGTGGAACGCATCTCCCTTCTCTTGACGCCCCGCGGCACCGCGACCATCCTCCTCCAGACACTCTGGAGGAGCCCCCATGGCCCGACCGCCAACCAACGAACAAGTCCTCCAGGGCACGCTCGACTGCTCATCCTCAAGACGCTGTCCCTCGCGCCGATGCACGGCTGGGGACTGACGCATCGGATCGAACAGCTGTCGAACGACGTTCTTCAGGTCGGACAGGGGTCGATCTACCCCGCGCTCGTTCGCCTCGAACAGCGCGGGCTCATCGCCACCGAATGGCAGACGACCGAGAACAACCGCCGCGCCAAATACTACAAGCTCACTCCCGCCGGACGGCGCGCACTCGGCGCCGAGCTGGCGAGCTGGCAGCGCTTTGTCGGGGCCGTCAACTCGGTGATCACCGCGGACGCCTGATTGCTACGACGTGGTCGATTCGCTCGCCTCTGACCGCGCGATGCGCTGTTTGAGATAAACGTCGGGCGGGACGTAGAACGGATTCTGACGGACGTTTCGGTTCAACACCACGTATGGATGCGTCGCCATGATGTCAACGACCATCGCGCCAGTGAGGTTCGCGATGTCGTATACGCACATGAACGTGCAATCGAAATTCGGCACCAGCGTGTTCATCCGTGCCTCGTACTCCATCACCCGATCGGTGCCCGGCGCGTCGCGGTGTAGCCAATCCATCCAACCGGCGGTGCGAACTCGACGCCCCTCGGCTTGGGCGGCTCGGAGCGTATCCTCGACGAAGCCCGCCATCTTCTCGATGTCGAAGCGGCCCTCGGCGAGGTAGGTCTCTTCGGAGCTTGCGGTCGCGAGATGCGCGTATGCCCCAATCCCGGCTCGCTGGAGACGCGAGCGATGATCGTCGAGGCGGTGGGCGTCGAGGACCATCAGAATGTGTTCGTCGGCGTCGACACCTTCCCTGAAATACGGGACCAACGTCTCGTATTCCTGCTCCCTCGACGAAAAGAAGGCACAAATGTGGCCCGGCTTATCGATGTCCTGCCCGCAGAGGTGAATGGTCCGGCGCGTCACGGCGATCTCTCCTTCTTCCACAGTTCTCGGTCCGCGGGTAAACTGCGCGAGGCCCTCGGGAGTGTCCACTGACCGTGCTCAAACGATTCGCTGTCGTCGCCCTCGCGCTCGCCTCCTCACTGCCGGCGCAAAACGCGCGGTCCGGCAATCCAATCCTGCCCGGATGGTACGCCGACCCCGAAGCCCACGTGTTCGACGGGCAGTACTGGATCTATCCGACCTTTTCAGCGCCCTACAATCAACAAACGCTCATGGACGCGTTTTCGTCACGAGACCTCGTCACGTGGCAAAAACATGAGCGCGTTCTCGACACCGCGAACGTCAAATGGGCGAAGCGCGCCCTCTGGGCGCCCTCGATCGTGCAGAAGGACGGCTGGTACTACCTCTTCTTCGGCGCGAACGACATTCAGAACGATACCACCCTCGGCGGCATCGGCGTGGCGCGATCGCGCCGGCCGGAAGGCCCGTTCGTAGACTACCTCGGCAAGCCGTTGATCGACAAGTTCCACAACGGCGCGCAGCCGATCGATCAAATGGTGTTCAAGAACTCTGATGGGGATTATTATATCGTCTACGGCGGCTGGCGTCACTGTAACATCGCGAAGCTGAACAAGGACTTCACCGGCTTCGTACCCTTTGCCGACGGTACCACCTTCAAAGAGATCACGCCGACCGGCTACGTCGAAGGCGCGTTCATGCTCCAGAAGGACGGGAAATACTACTTCATGTGGTCGGAAGGCGGCTGGACCGGACCGAACTACGCGGTCGCATATGCCGTCGGCACGTCGCCGTTCGGTCCGTTCGAGCGAGTCGGGAAGATCCTCCAACAAGACTCGACGATCGCCACGGGCGCCGGCCATCACTCGGTGATGCAGTCGCCGAGCACCGGCAAATGGTACATCGTCTATCACCGTCGCCCTCTGGGCGAGACAGACCGCAATCATCGCGTCGTGTCGATCGACGAGCTGCACTTCGACGCGCGCGGATTCATCGAGCCGGTGAAGATTACGAAGGAAGGCGTCGCGGCGGATCCGATTCGTCGATAAGAATCATCCCGGACTAGGCGGATCAACCGGCACGACGTGAGGAACGCGTTTCGGCGGGATCAATCGGTTCGGAGCGCAACATTGGGATCGACCCGTGACGCGCGCAGCGCCGGAATCCAACTCGCGGCGACCGCGACCAACAGAAGCACCACCGCGACGAGCCCGAATACCGACGGGTCCTTGTCGGATACTCCGAAAAGCAGCGGCTTCACCCAGCGTCCGGCCCAGAGCGACACGATGATTCCAATCGCTACGCCCGCGACCGCGACCTTGAGTCCATCCTTCACCACGAGTCGAATGACATCCGGTCCTCGCGCGCCAAGCGCGACCCGGACCCCCAACTCGTGCGTGCGTTGCGCAACATTGTACGCGATGACGCTATAGAGCCCGATCGCCGCGAGGATCAGCGCCAGCACTCCGAATGCGACGAACATCGTCGCGCCAAGTTGCCATGAGCGCGTCACGTTCCCGATGATCTCGTTGAACGGCGTGATCGACACGTATGACGCACCAGGCATCTCCTTCTGAAGACGCCGCCGAACCGCTTCGGCGTAACGAGCGGCGTCGCCGTTCGCACGCACGAAGAGTCCGCCGCTCCCCGGATTGAACTGCTTCCAGGGGAGGTAGTAGTAGTAGCTCGAGTCCGCGGCGAGACTCTGCTCTTTGATGTTCTCCGCGATGCCGACGACGTACGTGCATGGCATCGTGTCGACGCCGATCTTGAAGCACTGGCCGATCGGGTCACGCCCCGGCCACAGCGCTTTTCCCATGTTCTCGCTTACGATCGCCACTCGCTGCGTTCGCGGTGTATCGCCGTCCGTGAGGTTGCGTCCTCGAATGATCCGCGTACCCAAGGTCGCGAAGTATTCGGGCGAGACGGGATTCAAATCGAACTGGCCGAGCTTGCCGACCGTGTCGATTCCTTCGACGAAGAGTGATTGACTCCACGTTCCCCAGAATGGCGTCGACGCCTGGAGACTCGCGGTCTTCACGCCGGCGACCGTTTTCGCCGCGGCCAGCAATCGCAAACGAAGATCGACGGTCGACGCACTGTCGAGCTTCGTGCCACGCATATTCAAGTTTACTAACATCACCGGATCGACGTCGTAGCCGAGTCGCACCGACTGGACTTTGCCAAGGCTTCGAACGAACAGCCCGGCGCCGACGAGCAGGATGACGGACAGCGCCCCTTGCAGCACGAGCAGCGCGACACGCCCGCCGGAGCGCCCGTACGTTCCCTCGCGCGAGCCCGCTTTGAGGTCGGACGTAAGGTCGACGCGCCCCGATTGGAACAGCGGCGCGAGTCCAGTCAGCAGCCCGACCACAACGGCGGCGGCAAACGCGAACAGCACGGTTCGCAGGTCGTGGATGCCCACGGCCGCCTCGCTCTTGAGGCCCATGTTCGTCCGAAGGATCGCGCCGCCCCAATGTGCGACGAGCAGCCCCGCGACGCCGCCGAGCAAGGCGAGCAACACGCTCTCGGTGAAGAGTTGCGAGACGAGGCGCCCACGACTCACCCCGAGCGCGAGGCGCAGTGCGATCTCGCGCCGCCGGCGAAGGGCGCGCGCGAGCAGGAGATTCGCGACGTTCGCGCACGAGATCAGCAGCACGATGACCGAAACGCCGCCGATCCATGTCGCGACCTTCGCAACCTTCGATTCGAGCGGACCGCGTTCGGGAAGAATCGAACCCGCAATAGCGCGCGGCTTCGCGAGCGCGATCGGCGTCGAGCGTGTCTGTTCGACGACCTGCGCGAGGTAGCTCTTCTGCATCGCCTGCGTGAGGTCCGCATTCGCCGTCTCGACCGACACGCCAGGTTTGCGACGCGCGATCATCGACATCCAGCCCCAGCTGTACGTGTTCCACCAAGACACTTTGCCGCCGCCGATCCCTTGTCCTGCCGCGTACGCTGTGATCGGGATGTATGCGGCCGGCGGTCTGTCCGCCCAAAGGCCGTTGAATCGAGGCGCGGCGACGCCGATGACGGTGTAGATCGTCGGGCCGATCTGAATCTTGGAGCCGAGGACGTCGGGGCGTCCGCTATAGTTGGTCTGCCAGAAGCCATAACCGAGGACCGCGACCGGCGTTCCCGCGGGCGTCTGGTCCTCGGAGGCGTTGAAGTACCGACCGAGGGCCGGTGGCGCGTCGAAGAACCCGAAGAAGCTCGAGCTGACTGCGCCGATGTGCATCTCGCGGGCAGCATCCCCGACGCCGACCGCGATGTCTCGAAGCGCGTATCCAGCCGTCATCGAGAACGAGGTCGTCCACTTCGTAAGATCGGTGTAGCGAACGTATCTCGAGACCTGCTGGGGCGATTCCTTCCCTCGGAAGGTCTGATACGGGTAGATGATGTGCGCGGTCGGCGGGTCTTTCATGAGCTCGGGCGGCCGGAACAGCAGCCGGTCGACAATGCCGAACATCGCGGCATTTGCCCCGATGCCGAGCGCGAGGGTCGTCACGACGGCGGCCGTGAATCCAGGGCGGGAACGCAGCCCGCGGATCGCGTACTTGAGGTCCTGCGCGAAGGTCTCGAGGGTCATGCGTGATGAGACAACGCGGGCTCGAGAACCGTTGGGGAAGGGGGAGGGCGCGGAGGCGTCGGAACTTCAGACCTTCGGAACAGCGGGGGTTTCCCAAAAAAAGGATGTTCCGCCGTCCTCTGCGCCTCTGCGGATCCCCTGCGTCTCTGCGTCAATTGATTCCTGCCGTTCCGCCCTTCCGCCTTTCGGAGAACAACAATGCCCGCTCCCGAATCGATGCTCGCCGAGTTCGACACTGAGATGGCCACCACCCGCCGTGTCCTCGAGCGCGTCCCGAGCGACAAGGGCGAATGGAAGCCCCACCCGAAGTCGTTCGCGATCGGTCACCTCGCACAGCTCATCGCGCGAATGCCGGCATGGGTTGCCGCCGCGATCAAGTCGTCGTCGCTCGACCTCGGCGCATTCCAAGGATACTCATTCGAGAAGACTGAAGCGCTGCTCGACACGTTCGACAAGAACGTGAACGAGGCGCGCGAAGCGCTGGCGTCGGCGACCGATGCGACGTTCGCCGGGCCGTGGTTACTCAAGCGCGGCGATCAGGTCTTTTTCACGCTGCCGGTCGGCGCCGTGGTGCGGCAGAACATCAACCATCTCGTGCACCACCGCGGACAGATGACGGTCAATCTCCGTCTGCTCGACATTCCGGTGCCGTCGATCTACGGGCCAACCGCGGATGAAAGAATGCCAGCACGTAGTTAACTGGTACCGGGTACCTGGTATCAGGTACCCGCTAATGACTTGTCGATACCGTATTCGACAGTACCGTCTTGAAAACCGGCAGCGCCTTCTTCATCTCCGCGACCGTGCCGAATGAGATACGAGCGTAGTTCGGCACCGCGGGGAATTGGCGGCCGATCGCGACGTTGTGCTTCACGCACTCGAGCTTGAACGCCTTCGCGTCACGGCGAACGTCGACCATCATGAAATTTGCTTCGGCCGCATGCACCGTGTACCCGGCGTCCTGGAAGAATTTCCGCGTCATCGCGCGCGACTCGGCGTTCTTCTTCTGCTCGGACGCGATGTGCGCCGCGTCGACGATCGCGACCGACGCCGCCGCGAGCGCGAGCTGATTCACATTCGAGCCGAGGAGCCATGCCGACATCTTCTTGAGCGTCTCTGGCTGGCCGATCGCGTAGCCGGCGCGAAGCCCGGCCATGCCGAAGACCTTCGAGAACGTTCGCGTGACGACGACTCGCGGATTGGCGATCGCTAATTGGACCACCGAGCCGTACGACTTGTCTTCGACGTATTCGTGGTACGCTTCGTCGACGAGGATCGTCGTGTCCGGTGACGCGCGGTTGACGCGATCGATGAACGCGACGACGTCGCTCTTACTGTGTACGGTCGCTGTCGGATTGTTCGGATTGCAGAAGTAGATCAGCCCAGAGCCCTTCGATGCATCGGCCATCGCGTCGAGGTCGAGACTGAGCTTCGAATCGACCGGCGGCGCACTCACCGGATGCGAGAGGAACTTCGCGAAGTTCGCCGGCGACTCGAAGGTCGGCTCCGGAGCGACGAGCGATTTTTGCGGCGACGTGAACGCGAATACCGCGGCGCGGAGCAGCTCACCCGATCCGCAGCCGAGTATGACGTTTGCCGGCTGGACGCCGTGAAGCTTTGCGATGGTGGCGACGAGATCGTTCGGCTCCTTGACTGGATACCGATTCGACATGTTGAAGTGCTTCGACACCGCCTCGAAGACGCGCTGCCCGGGCCCGTTCGGATTCTCGTTGCTGTCGATGCGAATCATTCCAGGCCTCGACGCGAGGAGGCGGTCCTCTTGGCGTTCGTTCGTGCCTTGGAATGCGAACAAGGATTCGTGGCCGCGCCAGTTGATGAGCGGGGCGGCGAGCAATCCTGCGGTTCCGCTACCGATGGTGGCGACGAACGAACGGCGCGAGACGGCCATTGGAATCTCCGTTTGGGCTGGCCGATTATAGCCCTCATGTAACGGATGGTCCAGCAAAGGGACCCTCGCCGGCGAGGGTTCAATGCCCAACGGCGCCAGACCGGCAGGCGTACCAGGTTAGGCGCGTCCTTGCTCGCACGCCGCCCTGGCGAGACCTTCAGTTGTCTCCGTCTGTCCACGCGTCCCGACAACCCTACCCAAGTGTCCCGAACCTTTTACACGCTTGCCCTCGGCGCATCACTAGCCGTCGCCGGCGCCGCTTCCGCGCAAACCGAAAAGCCCGTCTGGCCGGACGAAGGCCCGATGAAATGGAAGCCGCAACCGACGACGCGCGACATCACGGCCAACGATCTCCGCACCAGGCTGTACGGCTTTGCGGACGACTCGATGCAGGGCCGCCGAATCGGCGAGCCAGGCAACTACAAAGGCACGGACTACATCGCTCGCGAGTTCAAACGGCTCGGTCTCAAGCCGGCCGGCGACAACGGAGGCTATTTCCAGAATCTTCCGTTTGGTCCGATGCACTTCGACAGCGCATCGTCGCGATTGATCGTCGCCGGGACGGCGCTCAACACGAAGATCGATTGGATTCCGGTCATTCCGAGCGCGACGAACGGCCTGAACACGAAGGCTAATCTCCAAAACGCGCAGACGGTGTTCGCTGGCCGGTGGGGAGACACGGCGACCGTGCTCGATCCGGCCGTGTTCAAGGGCAAGGTCGCCGTGTTCACCGCAACACCAGCGAGTGCGGGGCTTGCGGGCGGGCGCGGGGGCGGCGGCGGCGCGGCAGCCGCTGACAGTGGAGCCGCACCAGGTGGTCGCGGCGCTCGCATCCCGCGCTGCGACTCGGTTCCGAACAAGTTCGGCGCGGCGGCAGCAGCGGCCGTCGAAGCACAGCAGCGCGCCGATTCGATCGCCGGACGCACGCGCGGCAACCGGGCCGGCGCCGCGATCCGCGATCATCGCGCCGAGAAGGCTGGCGCGATCGGAATTCTTTTCGTCGCGCTTGATTCGGCACCGCGCAATACGGTGAATCAGATCTTCAATGTTCGAAATGGCATGGAAGTCGTGTCGGTGGCTGACGCACCTGCAGGCGCTGCGATCACGCACGCCGCGGCCGCATCGCTTTTCGGCAAGCCGGTCGACCAGTTGACCGTCGGCGCAACGGGACAATCGATCTCTGGATCGTGGGCCTACAACTACGAGATGTCGAAGACGCCCGGCCGAAACGTCGTCGCGATTCTTCCCGGTTCCGATCCCGCGCGTGCGGCGGAGTATGTGCTCGTCGGCGCGCACAACGATCACGTCGGCATCAACACGACCGTGTTCGAGCACGATTCGATCCGCGCGGTGAACACCATCACGCGTCCACAGGGCAACAACGATCCCGCGTGTCGTCCGACGGCCGAACAGCAGCACAAGATCGATTCGATCATCGCTCGTGCGCGAAGCATTCGTCCGCCGCGCAAGGACTCGATCATGAACGGCGCCGATGACGACGGTTCCGGCACGGTGATTCTGTTGGAGATTGCTGAAAAGTTCGCGTCCGAGAAACCGGCGCGCTCGATCATCTTCGTCTCGCACGAAGGCGAGGAATCCGGACTGCTCGGCTCGAAGTGGTTCACGGATCATCCGACGATTCCGCTGTCGTCGATCGTCGCCGCGCACAACATGGACATGGAAGCGAAGGGGCGCGCCGACCAAGTAAAATTCGGTGGACCGTCGTCGCTACAGACCCTCGGCTCGCGGCGCCTATCGCGCGAGTTCGGCGACATCATCGATTCGGTCAACGCGTCGCGCTATCCGGAAGTGATGGCGATCGACAAGACTTGGGATGTCTTTGCCAATCCGATGAATCGTTTTTGCCGAAGCGACCAGGTGAATTACGTTCTGCACGACATTCCCGTGACGTACTTCTCCACGGGGTACGCGCAGGATTACCATCAGGTGACGGACGAGCCGCAGTACGCAGACTACGATCACATGGCCCGCATTGGGCGCTTCATTCACGACGTCATGTGGGCGGTCGCAAATCGAAAGGACAAGCCGGCGATCGCCGGTCCTGATCCGAACTATCCCGCGTGCCGTCGTTGAGCCACCTTTCACGAGGCGATCATGGCTGGATTCACGAAGACTGATTTCATCTGGATGAACGGTGCGCTTCGTCCGTGGGACGAGGCCACCGTGCACGTCACGGCGCATGGACTGCACTACGGGACGGGTGTGTTCGAGGGAATGCGGTCGTATGACACGGCGCGAGGTCCCGCGATTTTCCGGCTCGACACGCACATGCACCGCTTCGCCGCCTCGGCTCGCGCGTACGAGATCGACCTCGGCTACTCGTTCGAGGAGCTCTGCGCGGCGTCGCTCGACGTCGTCCACGCGAACAAATTAGAGAACGCTTATCTGCGTCCTCTCGCCGTGTTCGATTCGTTGAGCTTCAGCGTGTGGCCAAAGGACATCCCGGTGATGACGACCATCATCGCTGTGCCGGGGCGTCAGTACATCCAGGGCGGTCCGGATCACGGCTGCCGCGTCACGGTGTCGACGGTGCGCCGCATCGATAGCGGTACGCTGCCGCCCCACGTGAAGGCATGCGGTCACTACACGAACTCGGTCCGCGCCGTGCAGGAAGCAATTCGCCGCGGCTACGACGACGCGATCCTGACGAATAAGCAGGGCGATGTCGCCGAAGGCTCTGGCGCGAACCTGTTCATCGTCAAAGGTGGAACGCTCATCACGAACGACGCCGACGCGTCTATCCTGCTGGGGGTGACGCGCGACAGCGTCCTCCAACTCGCGCACGACCTCGGCATCACGGTCGACATCCGCCCGATGACACTCTCGGACATCGAAACCGCGGACGAGATGTTCTTCTCTGGCACCGCGGTCGAAGTCACGCCGATCAAGGAAGTCGACGGCCGAGTGATTGGCGACGGACGTCCGGGTGAGGTGACCCGTCAATTGCAGGCGACGTTCTTCGACGCCGTGCATGGTCGCTTGCCGCAGTATCATCGCTGGCTCTCGTGGAGAGACAGCGATGAGTCGCGTGTGGCGGCTGACTAATCAGGTCGCAGGTCGCAGGTCTCAACAATTGCTGCGACCTGCGACCCGAGACCTGCGACCTATTCGGTTAGAACCAGGCTGGCGGCGCGAGCCAATCATTCGGCATGTCGCCGATCGGCGCGCCTGGCGGAGCCGGCGAAGCCGCGATGATGACCTCCCGAACCTTGCTCGGATCATCGAGATACCGCTTGATGTCCGCGACGAGCAGCGCGCGATGCGCAACGTCCGCTTCCGTCTTCCCGGCTTCGGAGCGCAGACGATTCGCGAGACGATTCAGCTTGAGCGTCGCGATCGCGCGCACTTGAGCATTTCCTGAAGCCGCCGCGAGCCACGCCACTCGATTCACGAGTACACGTTCCTCGGCGCGGCGTACTTCGGCTTCATACGCGTTCGCCGTCGCCGCATCGAATGTCGCGCGCGTGAATCGATCGATCACATCCTCGAGTCCGGGAAGCGTCGGATCGACCGCATGCTGCGCGACGAGCCGCGACGCGCGCTCCAACTGCAACGCAAACCCGATCGTTACGTCAGAGGCAATCGTCCCCGGCGCGAGCGGATCGAACGCGTCGCCGGTCGTGCGAGGGAAGAGCTCGCGATGCATGCCATAACCCGGCGGACGCGGCGGAATCAATCCGAGGATCTTCGTCGGGACAGTGAGCTCTGACGGCTTGAGCGTCGACGCAAGCGCATCGAGTGCGAGACGCTGGTTCGCCGCCGACTCCCACTTCGTCGGCGTGCGGCCGTCGCCGCGGAACGCGTAGATGTAGTCCTGCCCGCCGAGCATCGATGCCGTGCCTTCGACGGCGTAGCGGTGATACATGAAAATCGGAACGAGCGGCTCTTCGATCGTCGTCATCGGCGCGCCGTTGCGGATCGTGTGCTCGCCGATCCTGTTGAGCGCAGCGCGACGGATGCCCATGAGGCGCGACAGCTCGCTCGCTTGATTGACGCCGTTCGACCACTGCTCGACGCGGGGATGAACTTCGATGTCCTGGTTCGTGAAGTAGCGGATGTCTTTGTCCCACGCATCGTCGAGAATCTTTCGCAACGCCGCCGGATCGTCGCCGCCACCAGCGAACTGATGGTAGCCGTAGTTGATCGTGACCTTGTCCCATTCGCCAATGTGCTGCGGATAGGCATCAGAGATGTCTATAGATCCGTCGGCCCTGAGCTCCTCGAGCGGATGCGGATAGTCCATCACCGAGATCCAGCCGGTCTTGCTGTCGTAATAGTTGTGGCCGAGTCCAAGAGTATGACCAACCTCGTGCGCCGAAAGCTGACGGATGCGCTTTAGCGCCGTCTGATAGAGGATGTCGGGCTTCTCGTTGCCGGTCGTATACGGCGACTCGAGCCCTTCGAAGATCATGTAGTCCTGCCGATCGCGAAGAGAGCCGAGCGTCACCGTCGCCTTGATGATCTCGCCGGTACGCGGGTCGGTGACTGTTCCCCCCGAGCTCCATCCGCGCGTCGATCGATGAACCCAGTTGATCATGTTGTAGCGGATGTCCATCGGGTCCGCGGAATCCGGAAGCACTTCGACCTTGAACGCGTTGCGGAAGCCGGCCGCTTCGAACGCTTGATTCCACCAACGCGCTCCCTCGAGCAGCGCCTGCTTCACATCTGCTGGCGCACCGGGATCGACCCAGTATTCGATTGGCTTCACCGGCTCGCTGATCGCCGCCGACGGATCTTTCTTTTCGAGACGATGACGTCGCACATACCGCACGACCATCGGGTCGCCGATCGGTGTGCTGTAGTCGACGAACTGAATTCCACCGTACCCCGCGCGAGGATCGTCGACGCGTGGCTTGTAATTCCCATCCGGTAGCTCGACGAACGACGCATGCTCTCGAAGCGTTACAGCGTCAGCCGACGGAGAGACGCTCGCGACACTACCTGAAAAAAGTCCGCCGCCCCGATTGTCGCCCGGCGTGCCGCCTCCGACGCCGATTGGCTCAGGGCCCTGTGCCGGCCCCGCTGCATTCCCACCGCGTCCGCCGCCCGTTGCGTCGTTGACGAACGTCAACGTCATGTCGACTTCGGTGTTCTTCGGAAAATTGCGCGTGTTCGGCAGATAGAACGCGCTGCGTGTCCCATCGACTCGCCACGTTCCCGGGCGCAGCGATCGCCCGGCCCCATGGATGTCGCGAAGGAAGAACGGCGTCGCGTCGATCAGCACTCGGCCATTGGACTCCGCGGCGACCGTGAAGCCCCACAGAATCGACTGCGCGAACGAGTCCTCGACGGATTTCTTCTCGCGCGGGTTCGAGCTGCTCGACCGGAAATTTTGATTCGGCTGAACGAGCATGACCTTCTGGCCGACGCGATGGAATCGCACGACGCGGCCTTGTCCGCCGCCGCCGCGATCGAGCCCGATGTCATTCGAGCCGAGTCCGGCAGACAGACCGGTAGAGAAGAGGAAGTCCGAGTCCAAGCGCGGAATCTCGAGATAGAGACTTCCGCCGCGGTCATCCCAGTAGAGTGGGAAGTAGCCGTCGATTTTGCGAATACCGGCAATGCGGTCTTCTATAGAAGGAGTGGTTGCCGCCCGCTGACCGGGCTGGGCAACGGCGGCGTTGGAGGCGACGGCGACGGACGCAACCGTGCCGGCTAGTGCGAGAGCGACGAGTCGAAAGCGCATGGGTTTTCGCTGAACTGTTCGAGCGAGTGGGTTGGGAAACCCATTCTACGACCAGTTGCAGATGCGAGCAAACGACGTGACAACTCTTATGGCTGGCAGCGAACCAGCCAACCTCGGATCGAGCTCGTGGACGGCTGTTTTCGCGCGTCCGCAACGAAAGCCATCGCCTCGCCGGCGGCCGTGTCCCCGAGCTTTGTAGGCTTCGTCTTGAACACGACGAGAACTCCGGCCGGCCACCACGGCGGGAAGAGAAGGAGCGACGTATCCGATGGTACCTCGATGTCAGATGCGGCCCAACCCCGGCCGTTTGGCGCTCGCGGAACGCGGGCGCTGTCGAGCACCGCACCGTGTCCCGACAACTGCCAATCGAGCGGCGGCGTCCATTTTCCGAACGAGAAGCCGTAACACTCGGCAGGGTCCGACGGTTTCGGGGGCTGCCCAGTCTGTGCGCCGAGTCCACCACCGCCAATGGCGAGCAGCGCCAGTGAGGCGCAAAGTCCTCGACGCGATTTGATAACGCTCGACAGAGATCTCACAACGCTCGTCCCACGAAGCGCTTTCGATATAGAAACTGTACCTCTAGCGAGGATCGCCGAGCATGAACCGCCAGTCGTCGAGATACGCGGGCGTTCCGTCTGGACGGCGTGGCGTCGCGCCGTTCCCGACACCGCTCGGATGATATGGAACTTCGCCCTTTGCATTCGCCTTCGCCGGCTCGAGCGTGAAGACCCGAATGTGATCCGACGGGATCTTCAGCGCCGAGTAGGCACGTGCGACGACGGGCGCCATCGGTTCCGATTGGTGGTACGCAGCAAACCATCGGTCGGACGGTGTCGCACCAGAGCCCGCGCGGACCCACGGAGCGAGCGTGCGTTCGCGGCCATAGTTGTCCCACGGGCTCGAGAAAAGCACGACGCGCGCAACCTCGTTCTTCTGCGCGATGAACGCGGCCATCCCGGCACCCTGCGACAATCCGGAAACCGCGATTCGTGACCACTTCGGTTTTCCATTGTCCAAATACTCGTCCCATCCGTCGTCGGGATGTTCGCGCTCGAGTGTACCTACGAGTTTCGCGAGCCGATTGACGATCGCTTCTTCCTTTCGGTCGTCGATGAGCCGAGTGTCATCGTCTCCATAGATGCGCTTCTGCCGCACTTTGTCCGAGCAACGCGGATCGGGATCGCGCGGGCAAACTTGTGCGACTGCGGGAACGTCGTTGTACGAGAGCCCGATTGCACGATAGCCCTGACGAGCCGCCGCGTTCGCGAAGTCCGTCGTATTCGCGGGGCGACCGTCCGTTCCAGGAAGGAAAACGAGCAGCGGAGCCGACGACTTCACGTGTCGCTCGAAAACGACGTACTGTGGGAAGTCGAATCGCTTGAGCGACGGATCAGTCGACGATGGACTGATCCAATACTTGATCAGCGTGTCGCCACCTGGCGCCTGCGCGCCAACCATCGACGCGGAGAAAAGCAGGCCCGCTACGGTTACTCGCGCCTTCGATCTCATTTTCCCTCTTTGCGTCGCGGACGTTGTTTCGCCGATATCGATCGAATGACCAGACTTCCTTTGCCCGTCGTCGGCATTGCTATCTTCGCGTCTGACTCGGCCGCTGTGATGAGGGCGGCGATATCGGGATCCTCGAACACGGCGACCGACGGCACGCGAAAAGAGCGCGTTTGACTCCCGGACCCCGACAATCGCTTCTTTGGATCACTGAGCTTCGCGCCCTGGATGAGACAAATACTGACGCCGCCCGCCTGTGCCGCGATTGACAAGAGACTGTCGGACGGCCGCTCCGTTGGCGAGTAGCCGATCACAAAGAAATTGTAATTGTCGTAAACCAGCTCGTTCGCCGTCGGGAACCGCTTGCGAAGCGCTTTTCGGGTCGCGCGAATCAGCGACTGGTTCGGCGCATCGAACTTCTCGATGAACGACTCGAGCTGCTCGGCGGCGGAGGGCGACGCTTTCTTCTGTGCGGGCATGTCGCGCTAGGGCTGAGGTCGGACCTCGCGGTATTCGTTGAAGAGACTCCACGAATGCCGCGAGGGCCAGAGGCCCAGCCCAAACGCGGACGACGCGTCAGCCGTGCTTGAAGTATTGAACCGCGCGCTCGTGTTTCTCTGCCGCTGAGCGCGACTTGAACGTTCCGAGATTCTTTCGCTTGCCGGTCTTCGCGTCTTTCTTCCGCGAGTACAGTCGATACTCGCCGCTCTTCAGTTTGCGAATCATTGATCTCCTCCGAACATGACGAGAAGATTCAGTGCAAACACCTAGCCGAGGAGATAGAAACGTCGGTCCGTGTATCGTCGGGATTGCCAGTCCAGTGACCGTAAATCTCCCATGATCCAGACCGAAGTGAACGGTGCTTTCATACCGACGCCGAACTCTGCGTCGACAGCGCCCGCGGGTTCGCTCACCGCGCGATAGACGAAAATGTTCTGACCGTCGAGTTGGTCGTACCTCGACGCATCGCTCATTGCTCTCCTGCCTTGACGATTCTCACCGTGACCGACAGTTGTCCAACGTGTCGCATCGAATGCTCGGCGCCGTGAACGAGACAGCCGATAACCGTCGATGGCAAGCGTGAGCGTCCAACGGGGCGGAACTCGCCGAGTGTAGCAGGATCCGTGGAGCGCAGTTGTGTGACCGCTGTGTTGACGCGAGCGGTCACTGCATCGATGACCGCTGCAATGTCGTCGCCGTGAACCGGCTCGTTTTCTCTTCGCAGCGCGGCGAACTGTTCGTCCGAGAGCGATTCCCCTCGCGCGTACGTGAAGAGTCGGTCGATGACGCCGGCGATGTGCCGGACATGAAACGCCGCCGAGGCGACATTTGCCGGCCGCGCGTTCCATTGATCGTCGGTCAGTCCCTCGACCAGTTCGCGAACGCTCTCGTCAACTTGTAGAAGAATGTGCGCGATTGGTTGAAACGGGACGGGGACGCCGTCGATTGGCCCGCGCTGCCAGACCTCGGTCTTTGCCATGGATTCAAAGTACAGCGGCCCGGCAGGCTAACGCTTCGCGCCGGACAGTCGTGCTTCGTCGATCGTCGGCTGGAACAACTCGATTGGATTTCCTGATGGATCGTCGAGAATGATCTGCTTTCCGCCAACGCCAGCGACGATATCGTTTCGGAAATGCGCACCGGACGAACGAAGCCGAGCGACTAGAGCGTCGATGTCGTCGACCTCGATGGCGAAGCGATTCCACCCACCAGGCTCTGGTTTGGTGCCGTCGGGCATTGCTTGTCCGCCGCCGCCGCTCGGATCCGGGGCGCTGAGGACGAGACGAAGATCGCCGCGCGACAGCATCGCAAAAGGCGGCGCCGGATGCATGTCGAGATGAAATCCGAGTTGTCTTGTGTAGAACTCGATCGCCGCGTCAATGTCGCGAACGATGTATCTCACTTGCACACTGGCCATTCGAGACTCCGTTCGAGTCCCGTTAGAGCGTCAAGTTCTGCGCCTGGATCGCGGGCTCAACCAGTTCACGGCGGCTCGAGAGTTTCGAGCGTGCCCGCGAGATCGATCAGGTCTGACACGTCGACACGCGCAACGCTTGTGCAGCCCCGGGCCCAGTCGATAATGAGCTCGCGATCCGCGTGTGTCGCCTGGCTCCCCTCGCGCGAGATCACGTACTCGAGGTCTCGCGAGCTACCAGCGATCTCGAGACCGTTTGCTTCGAGCACCTCGACGAGACTAGCGCGGAGCGCATCGGCGCTTCCGTCTACGAGTCGCGCGCGCACGACGAAGCCGAAAATTGGGCAGGGTACAGACATAAAAAGGGCGTCTTTCGACCCAACGGATAATAGCAACCAGCAGGAGGCTTGCGGCAAGCCCTCGCACCAGGGGTACCGTGTGCGCCTTATGCGAATACTCCTCTCGACCATCGGATCCCGCGGCGACGTTCAGCCACTAGTCGCGCTCGCAATCGAATTGAGAGATCTGGAACAAGCCGTTCTGTTCTGCGTTCCGCCCGACTTTCGCGAATGGATCGAGGGACTCGGCTTCGACGTCACGGCGATCGGACCGGAGCTCAAATCTGCCGGAAAGGCCAATCTAGCCGACGTTCCACTCACAGCCGAGCAGCGACGACAGATGATCGCGGGTAGCGTGGATGCACAGTTCGCGACGATTGCGACCGCCGCACAGGGCTGCGATATCATCGTCGGCGCGACTGCGTTGCAGATCGCGGCGCCGTCGATCGCCGAGCGAATGGGCATCCCGTACGTGTTCGTCGCGTATTGTCCCGCGGTGTTGCCATCGAAGCATCACGCGCCGCCGGTCTTGGCGATGCTCGGTGACACTCCAGTCCAGCGTAACGACTACAGCGAGTCATGGGAAAAGGACCGAGTGCGCTGGATGGAGCCCTGGGCTCCGCTCCTCAACGAGCATCGCGCCCGCTTCGGACTGCCGCCGGTTGATGACGTTCGCGATTACGTGCACACGAGCCGTCCGTGGCTCGCCGCCGATCCAACGCTAGCCCCGTGGCCCGGCGACTATTCGGTATTCCAGCCGGGTGCGTGGATGATCCGAGACGATCGTCCGCTTGCTCCGGAGATCGAGATGTTTCTCGATGCCGGAGATCCGCCGGTCTACTTCGGATTCGGGAGTGTCTGGGCGCCGCGGGAGCTCAGTCGCGCGATGATCGAATCGGCTCGCGCCGTCGGCCTGCGCGCGATTCTGTCTCGCGGCTGGGCGGAGTTCTCGTTGATCGATGACGCTCCCGATTGTCTCGCGATCGGCGAAGTCAACCAGCGCGCACTCTTTCAGCGCGTGGCAGCCGTCGTTCATCACGGGGGAGCAGGGACGACCACCGCTGCCGCGCGTGCCGGAGCACCGCAGGTTGTCATTCCCCAGCACTACGATCAACACTATTTCGCGGCGCGGATGGAGCAGCTTGGCGTTGGTGTCGCGCACTCACCGCCGACCCCCACGACGGAAACGTTGGCCGCGGCGCTCCGAAGGGCTCTCGACCCGCCGGTCGCCGCACGAGCAAACGCAATCGGCGTCCACGTGAAGACAGACGGCGCTCGCGTCGCCGCTCAGCAACCGATGTCGATCGGCGGAGGTCGTTGACCAGACATCCAACCATTCTTGCGGACCCGGTGTCTATGCATAGAGTTCGTGGTACACAGAAATCTAGGTATAGACTATGGCCGGCCCATCTCGCGACCGACTCCGCGGTACTCTCGACATCCTCATCCTCCAAACGCTGACTGCCGGGCCTCGTCATGGCTACGCCGTCGCGCGATGGCTGGCTGAGGAATCCGGCGACACGGTCCGCGTCGAAGAAGGCTCGCTCTACCCGGCCCTGTACCGCCTCGAGGAACGCGGGCTCGTCTCGAGCGAATGGCGATCGTCCGACGGCGGCCGGCCGGCAAAGTTCTACAAGCTCACAGCCCAGGGTCGGAAATACCTCCGCACGGAGACGGCCGACTGGCTTGCCTTCTCGAAAGTCGTCACCCGCATTCTGCAGCCACAAACATGAGCGCGGACCATCAATCTCCGGACGGTTCGCAGCTCTTCCGACCGCGCGTCGAGCGAGAGATCGAGAAGGAGCTCGAATTTCACATCGCGATGCGAACGAAGGACCTCGTCGCGCGCGGAGAATCGGTCGACGATGCCCGCCGCATCGCGATTTCCGAGCTCGGAGACATGGCAAGCGTCATGGACGAATGCCGAACAATCGGAAAGCGCCGGGAGCGACATATGAATCGAAATCGCGTGTTCGACGAAATCGCGCAGGACGTCGCGTTCGCGTTCCGCCTTCTGCGGCGACGTCCTCTCTTCGCGGCGCTGGCAATTCTCACGATCGCGCTGGGCATCGGTGCCGCGACGTCGATCTTTTCGGTCGTCGACGGTGTGTTGCTTCGGGCGCTGCCATTCGACGATCCGAGTCGGCTTGTCGCTGTGTGGATCACCCAGCCCTCGCTCGAGAACGATCCAGTCATCTCTCGTCTCGCACTGCACACCGTCCTCGGTACAGAGGACTTCAGTGCCCTTCGCGACAACGCGACGGCGTTCAAGAGTCTCGCGATCTGGACCGAGGGGTCATCCTTGCTCGTCGGCCCGACAGCGACGGAACAAGTCCATGTCGTCCAGGCGAGCGCGTCGCTCCTCGACGTCCTCGGCGAACATGTAGCGTTCGGTCGCGGATTCCTCCCGGATGAGAATGTGCTCAACGGACCGAAAGTGGCGCTCGTCAGCTGGGAGAACTGGATCTCGCGATACGGCGGAGATTCGTCGGTGATCGGCCGATCGGTCTCGTTCGACAACGCCAGCTACACGATCGTCGGCGTGCTGCCGCGCGGACTTCGGCTCGACCGGACAGCGTCGGCGGCCCCATTCTGGACGCCGGTGCTCCAGGGCGAATACGATCAGCCGAAATATCACAATCGCAGCTTCACCGCTGTCGCGCGACTCAAGCCAAACGTCAGCGCGTCTTTTGCGCAGGCCGAAGCCGCGCGGATCTTCCGACTCTCGTCCGGCGACACGACGGTCGCCGCACGCGTCGTCGATTGGCAATACGATCAGACGGAGAGCACGCGCGAGCCGCTCTACATCTTGCTTGCGGCATCGGGACTTCTTCTCCTCATCGGCTGCGTGAACGTCGCGATGCTCATGCTCGGCGAAGCATCATCGCGCGAACGCGAGCTCGCGGCGCGAATCGCGATCGGTGCGGGCAGAACGCGAATCATCCGCCAACTTCTCGTCGAGAGCATGACGCTTGCCGCTGCCGGCGCTGTCATTGGTGCCCTGCTCGCGTGGAGTCTCACGCGCACTCTCGTCTCGATGGCTCCCGCCAGAATTCCGGGAATCGATTCGGCAAGCGTCGACCTCCGCGCGTTGGTCTTCGCTACGACGTGCGCTGTTCTCGCCGGCGTTCTATTCGGTTTGGCGCCGGCGCTGTCGATGGCGCGCCAGAGCGAGAGCAGTCTTTTGCGCGTTGGAACTGGCCAGTCGGCGCGGCAAGGCCGACGCCTTCAACGATGGCTCGTCACGACGGAGATCGCGCTTTCGTTCGTCCTGCTCGTCGGCGCGGCACTGCTATCGCGAAGCCTCGCACGGTTGAGCGCTGTCGACCCGGGCTTCACGGCGCAACATCTCGTCACGGTCAAAGTCTCGGAGCCGAGGGCGTTCAATCGCGACGATCCGCGACGACTCGCATACTACGAAGAAGCCACTCGCCGGCTCGCCGCGCTTCCTGGCGTCGACGGCGTAAGCGCCGGAGTGAACCCGCCATTCGGTGGAAGCTCGAGCAGCTCTCCCGTCGAAGTCGAAGGCCGCTCGTACGAGGCGGGGAAGCGGGGGCCGTCCACGGACCAGCGCACGATTCTCCCGAACTATTTCTCGGTGCTCGGCGTTCCCCTCCGCGCCGGCCGATTCTTCACCGACGCCGACGGAGACAATGCGGAGCTCGTCGTCATGATCAGCGACGCGGCGGCAAAGCGTGACTTTCGCGGTGAGTCGCCGGTGGGTCGTCGAGTGAAGTACCAGGGCAAGCTGCGTACGATCGTCGGCGTAGTGGGCGATGTTCGAGCGTCGAAGCTCGCGCGAGACGCTGGGCCGGCGATCTACACGCCGATGCGCCAATACGAGTATGGGAATATCGGTTTCGTGATACGCACGCGCGCCGACCTGGCGACGCTCGCGCCGTCTATTCGGTCGACATTGGCTGCAGTCGAGCAGTCGGTGAGCGTTGCGTCGATCACACCGATGCCGACTCTCGTTGCGAAGTCGTACGCGGAGGAGAGCTATCGAACGATGATCGTCGGTGCATTCGCGATCCTTGCGGCGCTCCTCGCGACGGTCGGTCTCTATGGTGTCACGGTTCGGTCGGTCGCCCGACGCACGAGAGAGATCGGCATTCGTGTCGCCCTTGGCTCCACGCCAAGCCGAGCGACTCGCCTCCTCATGTCCGACACACTCGGCGGCGTGTTGATCGGTCTCGCTCTCGGAATTCCCCTCGCGACCTTCGCCGCGCAGCGTCTCGGACCGTTCTTGTTCCGCGTTGGTCCTCTTGATCCGCTTTCGTTTGGCGTCGCTACGAGTTTGCTCGTCGGCGTCGCGTTGATTGCGAGTGGTCTGCCGGCGCGAAAAGCGGGAAGATCGAATCCAGCGTCGGTGCTCAGCGCCGAGTGATTTACGCCGATGCCGTGTACCGCCGCTCGCCCGCTCGCATCAGGATGACGTGGGTCGGGTGATGATCCATCGATCGATTAGCACCGCGATGACCACCCCGATCGCATACCAGACGAAGTCGCGTGGATCGAACCCGCTTCCGAGAACGAGCTGAGCGAAGCGGTTCGCACGCAGCGCATCGAGCGTCGTCCCGTGAAGGGCCTGACTCGTCTCGACGACGGCGCAGATCGCGTACGCAACACCAAATCGAAACCGACGGCTCGCTGTCGGCGCAATCAGGCTGATGATCCAAACGATCATCGCGGCCCACAACGCGTCCCCCACGGCGTCGCTGACCTGCCGGCCGAGCTCCGCTGGATGGCGATGGACGAACAGTCCGAGGTCGATCGCGATGATCACCAGCGCGGCATAAACGCCCCGTCGACGCTCCATCGCGCTGGCGAACATCGTCATCGAGTCTTCGCCGCCTTGCGATCAATCTTCGTCGGATCTCTCAACTCATCGTTGAGAGCGACCGCGCGAGCGGCGACTCGACGCACGTTCGCTCCCCGGAGCGGATCGCCATCGTGGAGTTCTATAGAAGCCATCTGATACTTCCCGCATGAAGGTCGAC
>Ga0070683_100000683_pt1 | contig 24573 bp, 20 predicted proteins | sample KBSC713LmetaG_FD_64662 | JGI IMG/M metagenome (GOLD analysis project Ga0070683, IMG submission 64662) | Corn rhizosphere microbial communities from Kellogg Biological Station, Michigan, USA - KBS C7.1-3L metaG | ecosystem: Host-associated > Plants > Roots > Rhizosphere ... | reverse complement strand
ATTCAGTCGGTGCAGATGACCCGCGCCGACGCCGATCGCAACTTCACCTATCGCGAGTCATTCGACATTGCCAATGCGAAGTTCGTGAAGCTCGCGGACTCGACGATGCGCGAAGTCGAAGTCAGCCAGGACGGACGCTGGGCGATTGGCCGCGACACGCGCGGCTACATCTCCGACTACAAGCGCCCCGCCGCGGACATCTATCGCGTCAACACGACGACCGGTGAGCGCACGCTCGTCGGCAAGTCGCTGCTGATCGGCGCCGGCACGCTCGGCATCTCGCCCGATGGAAACACGTTCCTCTACTGGAAAGACAACAAGTTCCAGGCGTACAACCTCGACGCCGGGACGTCGAAGACGATCGGAGGATCGGGCGTCTCGTTCGTCGACATGGAATACGATCATCCGGGTCCGAAGCCGTCGTACGGCATCGCGGGCTTCACGACCGACGGTAAGGCTGCGGTCGCACAGACTCGCTACGATCTCTACCTCGTTCCGCTCGACGGCTCCGCGCCGACGAACATCACGAAGGGGCTCGGTGCGAAAAACGAGATCGAGTTCCGCTACGTCGCGGTCGAACCCGATACGTCGGGTCCGGCCGCGCCGCCAGGCGCATTCCAGGGCGGCGGCCGCGGCGGCCGCAGCAGTGGAACGAAAATCGATCTCTCGAGACCCGTGACGTTGTCCGCGTATGGCCAGTGGACGAAGAAGGACGGCTTCTATCAGCTCGCGAACGGCGAGATGAAGGAGCTTGTGTACGAGGACGCGTTCTTCACGCCGCCGACGAAAGCCACGAAAGCCAACGTCTATCTCTTCACGCGCCAGACGTTCTCGGAGTACCCGGACCTTCGCGTCTCGGGCCCTGGTTTCAAGGACTCTAAAAAGATCAGCGACGCCAATCCCCAGCAGGCCGAGTTTGTGTGGGGACACCGGCAGCTCGTGGACTTCAAGGATCACGACGGCCATCGCCTCCAGGCGCTGCTGACTTTCCCGGATGACTACAAGCCGGGCGAGAAGCGTCCAATGCTCGTGAACTTCTACGAGAAAAATTCGCAGAACCTGCATCACTACGTCGCGCCCTCGTATCTCACGAGCATGGGCTCGATGCCGATGCAAGCGACGAGCGATGGCTACATCACGCTGATTCCGGACATCTACTTCCACACCGGCCGGTCGCATAGCGACATGCTCGACGCGGTCGAGTCGGCGGTGAAGAAGGTCATCGCGATGGGTGTCGTCGATCCGAAGAAGATCGGCATCAACGGCCACAGCTACGGCGGCGAGGGCGCTGCTTTTATTGGAACGCGCTCGCGCCTGTTCGCCGCGGTCGGCATGGGTGCCGGCGTGACTGATCTCTATCAGGACTTCAGCCAGAACTGGGGCTGGGCCTATCAGGTGCCGGGCGGCAGTGGCGCGAATGGCAACGACTACTATCTGTACGGTCAGGGCCGTTGGGGCTTCTCGCCGTGGGAAAAGCCGGACGTCTACATGTTCGAGTCCGCGCTGACGCACGTTCCGGAAGTCACGGCGCCGTTCCTCATCATGCACGGCACCGCCGATCCAACCGTCGCGTTCCAGAATGGACTCGGCTTCTACAACGCGCTGCGCTACAACGGCAAGAACGCGGTGCTTCTCGCGTACACGGGCGAGGGCCACGGTCTGCGCGGACTTGGAAACCGAAAGGACTTAACAACTCGCTATTTCCAGTTCTTTGATCATTATCTCAAGGGCGCTCCAGCGCCGAAGTGGATGACCGATGGCGTCCCGTATCTGCAGAAGGAATTGCCGACCAACGCGACGATAGTGCCGTAAAGCTCAGGCTCCGGTCATCCCGAGGAGTAAAACGACGAGGGATCGCTTTCGCCGAGGCAGCTCGGGCGTCGTCATCCCGAGCGTAGCGAGGGATCGCTTTCACTGAGGCAGCTCGGGCGTCGTCATCCCGAGCGTAGCGAGGGATCGCTTTCACCGAGGCAGTGCACCAGCCTTGGATAGAACGCGATCCCTCGTCGTTTCAGCCATCGCGATGACATCTAGCGAGAAGCTCGGCACTCGGTATTTTCGCGTGGGATTGAATGAGACGATCCTCATGCGAGCTTTTCATCGTCGAGCGCTGGCACTCCTCGCTTTACTGAGTCCGGTCGCCGCGCACGCGCAGGCCGTGCGCGGCATCACGGTCGACGCGAGCAACGCTCCGGTGCCCGGCGTCGTCGTGACGCTGCAAGACAGCGCGTCTCGGATCGCCGCTCGCGGAATGACCAACGGACAAGGCGAGTTTCGTCTCGTTGCAACGAAGCCCGGTACGTACCGCCTTCGGACGCTTCGAATTGGATTCAAGCCGACAGTTTCCGAGCCGCGCGTCCTGAATGCGGGAGCAGAAGTCTCGATTCGCGTCGTGCTCGCCGGGGTTCCGGTCGCGCTCGACGCCGTGCGCACAACCGGCGAAAGCGTCTGTCGCGCCTTCGCCGACTCGGCCGCGGCGACGTTCGCCGTGTGGGAACAAGTGCACGGCGCGCTCACCGCCGCGGATCTCGCAGCGAATGGTCGCACGATCGTCGCGACGACGCTCACCTATGAGCGCCAGTTCGAGAATCTCGAAGCCCGTGGCGTGCGCCGTGTCCTCACGCAAAGCACGCATGTCGCGACGGGCTACGTCGCTCGGCCCTGGCACGAAGTGCCGGTGGATAGCCTCCATCGCGCCGGATACATCGTCCCCGAGCACGACGATATCACGGCGTACTATGCCCCCGGGCTCGACGTCCTGCTCTCGAGTCGATTCATCGAGGACCACTGTTTCCACCTGACGACCGACCGCGGGTTCCCGGCTCTCGTCGGCATTGCGTTCGAGCCGTCGCCGGAGCGAAAGAGGATTCCTGAGATTCGGGGAACGCTCTGGGTCGACCGCGCATCTGCCGAGCTTCGAAGACTCGAATTCAAGTACGCGAATGCATCGCAGGAGGATGAGGAATACGGCGGCGGAGGGGTCGATTTCCAACGGGCGAGCGACGGTACGTGGTTTATCAGCCGCTGGAGTATCCGCATGCCGGTGTTCGATCAGAGCAAAATCGACCGGGCACAGTTCCGTCGTTCACCTCGTGTGATCGCGACACAGGTCACAGGCGGCGAGCTCGCCGTGGCGCGTCGCGGGTCCGATACCCTCTGGACTCGCGCACCATTCGCCGTCGCGGGGACAATTCGCGATTCCGTATCCGGTGCGCCGATCACCGCATCGCGCATCGCGCTTGTCGGCACGCCGCTCGAAGCGACATCGGACGCGAGCGGCAAGTTCTCGCTGCGCGGCGTCCTCCCGGGCGAATACGCCGCCGAGGTGCAAACGCGCTCGCTCGATTCGGTGAATACGACCTATCGTGCGACAGTGATGATTCTCGACGGCGCGACCGCGGTCGATCTCCGAGCCCCAACCGGCACGCAATTTCTCGCGGCGCTGTGTGGCGGAAAGGCTCCGCGCAGCTCGGATCTCGGAGTGATCATCGGGAACGCCCGCGCCGACGGAACGTCTTCGGCAACCGGACTGAAAGTCGCCGCGGAGTGGAGTGTTGACCCGAAAGACCCCACTCGAATCCAACATGCGGAAGGTCGAGCTGCGTCGGACGGGAGCTATCGGTTTTGCGATGCCCCTCTCGATCGAACCATCGCGCTGTCGGCCAAAGGTGATAGCTCGTCAACCGCGGCGTCGAAGCTCATCCGACTTTCCTCGGCGGTCCGGCTCGCGCGCGCGGATTTAGAGCTGTACTCGATGAGTGAGCTCGCGAAGCGGGGTGCGACGTTCATCGGAACTGTTGTCTCTGACTCGTCGCATCTGCCGGTCGTTGGAGCGGAGGTCTCGCTGCCAGAACTCGGCAAGAGTGCAATCACTGACAGCGGTGGTGAGTTTCGCATCGCGGGAGTCGCGTCAGGTGAACAACGCGTGGTCGTTCGACGCATTGGCTATGGTGCCGCCGATACGAAACTCGCATTCTCAGGATTCGAACCTGTCGAACGTCGCATTGTGCTCGGTCGAGCCATTACGCTCGAAGCTGTGACCGTTACCGCTCAGTATTCGGATCGCGCGATGCCGGGCTTCGAAGACAACAAGCGAGTTGGACTCGGCAAGTTCATGACGCGCGCGGAGATCGCGAAGTTTGATGGCATGACGATGACGAGCGCCTTGAGCCAATTCGCGTCGCTCGGCCTCATCGGAGGAATGAAAGGAAATATTTGGGCGACGAGTCGACTCTCACCGGTCGCGGCTTGCCTGCCGGGAAGTCCCGGTACCCACGACGCGTTGACCGTGACGGGAATGTGCCTCGTCAGCCACGGCTACTATATCCCGGAGAAAGGCGAGAGCGCCCCAATCGCCTGTTACTCTCTCGTGTATATCGACGGACAGCTCATGAACGGCTCTCGAGAGCCCACGGAGCCGTTCGACCTGAGAAGCGTTTCGCCAGAGCGAATCGAAGCGATGGAGTACTACGCCGGCCCCGCCGAAACACCGATGAAGTATTCGCGGATGGGGTCGAGCTGCGGCGTTCTCGTGATTTGGACGCGCAAGGGCTCGTGACCCTATCGCGAGCCTTTCTCGCGGTCTCGCGCTTCCGACGAATTCGCCTCGCGCACTTCCATCTCGGCATCAGTCACAAAGTCGTCCGACACCTCGTCTTCCCTTCCCTCGGCGAGGCGCTCCCGCTCCTTCGTCTGCTCGCGCTCGTTCGCGCCGTACGATCCGCCGCCTTCGCTGCCCATCTGATCGCGTTTTTCCGCCATGTGTTACCTCCCGTTGATCACCAACTGGGCAGACAACATGCCGCGGCTAACCCGGACTCGACATCAGCGCTTTCAAGATCTCGAGCGTGTCGGCGTCCTCCGGCTTTTTGTCCGTTCGCCATCTGAGAATTCTCGGAAACCGAACCGCGACCCCCGACTTGTGCCTCGGCGACGGCTGAATGCCTTCGAAACCGAGCTCGAAAACATGCTCCGGCTTCACATGGCGAACCGGACCGAACTTCTCGACGGTGTTTTTCCGAATCCACGCATCGAGCTCGCGGATCTCGACGTCCGTGAGCCCCGAGTACGCTTTCGCGAACGGAACGAGCGTCCCTTCATTCCAAACTGCGAACGTGTAGTCCGTGTGCAGCGACGCGCGCCGACCATGCCCCGGTTGCGCATAGATCATCACGGCATCGACCGCGAAGGGCTGCACCTTCCACTTCCACCAGCCACCTTTTCGCCGACCAACGCCGTATGCACCGTGGCGACGCTTGAGCATCAACCCTTCGGCGAGCATCTCGCGCGCGCGACCGTAGGCGGCGTGCGCGTCCGCCCAGCTCTCGAGAGAAACGATCGGCGACATCACGAACGTCGAGCTCCGGGCCGTCGCGATGATCTTCTCCGCCTTCGCGCGACGCCACCGCAGCGTCTCGGAACGCAGGTCGCGTCCATCCGCTTCCAGCAGATCGTAGACGACGAGCACAACGGGCACTTCACTCAGGATCTTCGCGCCGAGTGCTTTGCGGCCGATGCGACGCTGTAGTTGAGCAAATGCTAATGGCTTCCCTTCGCGCCAGGGCATTAGCTCGCCGTCGAGCACCGTGCCGTCCGGCAGGAATTCCGTCGCCGCGGCGATTTCCGGATAACGGTCCGTGACGAGCTCCTCGCCCCGCGTCCAGATGAACGTCTTGCCATCGCGACGAATCACTTGTGCGCGAATGCCGTCCCATTTCCACTCGGCTTGCCATTCGGTGGGATCGCCGAGCTGCTCGAGCTCATCCTCGAGTGCGTACGCGAGGTAGAACGGATACGGCTTCGAGATATCCGCGTCGCCCGTCTCTGTCGCGACCAACGCGCTGAACGACTCGCCGCGCGGCTCCCAATGTCCGCTCAGCCGGTGCGCGATCGTGCCTTCATCGACACCGCTGGCCTTCGCGAGCGCTCGCACGACGAGCTGCTGCGACACACCGACGCGAAATCCGCCGGTGATCAGCTTGTTCCACAAAAACCGCTCGGCGCCGGCGAGCTCGCGCCATGTCGTAACGATCACGGCTCGCTGCTGTTCCTCCGATTGCTTCGCGAGAGGAAGGACTCGTGTCTCGATCAACTCGTGGAGCGGGATGTCGGCGGTCGCGTGTGAGTCGGGCAACAAGAGAGAGACCGACTCCGCCAGGTCGCCGACGGCATCATAACACTCCTCGAATAACCAATCTGGAATGCCGGCTTCGTCCATCGCCCATGACGCCAGGCGACGCACCGGAATCAACCGCTTCGGGCGACCGCCACCGAGGAAGTAGACGGCCCACGCGGCGTCGCGCGGATCGGCGGACGAGAAGTACTCGACCATCGCGTCGACTTTCTCGTTCGTGCGCATCGTCTCGTCGATCGCGGTGAAGAGCCGCGCGAACTTTCTCACGCGACGATCTCCTCGCCCGCGACCTCGACTGGATCGGCGTCTTCCTCGCCCTTCCATTGACTGGCAATCGCGTCCGCGTCGATCCCCTTCGCCTTCAGCCAACGCACGAGCGGCTCGCGCGTTCCGTGCGTCACCCACACGTGCTCGGCGCCGGTTCCTTCGACAGCTGCGAGCAACGACGGCCAATCGACGTGATCAGACAACACGAATCCGCGGTCGAGCGCGCGGCGTCGACGCGCGCCACGGATCCGCATCCAGCCCGATGCGAAGCCGGTCGAGATGTCGCCGAAGCGTCTGAGCCACGTGCTTCCCGCCGCCGACGGCGGCGCGACGATGAGGCTTCCTGAAAAATCGTGTTTCTTGGGGAGGTCGCTCGCGTATCGCGTGTCGGCGAGCCGGATTCCGGCCGCGCGGTAGTCGCGATTCAATCGCTCGACCGCGCCATGGGTATAGATCTGCCCGATGTCCGCATCCGCGAGTCCGGCGAGCAACCGCTGCGCTTTGCCGAGGGCGTACGCGAACATCACGGAGGCGCGTCCTTCGTCGCGGTTGGTTCGCCACCACGCGCGAATCTCGTCGAAGACCTGACGCTCGGGCGTCCACCGGTAGATCGGAAGTCCGAACGTGCTCTCGGTGATGAACGTGTGGCACTTCACGAGCTCGAACGGCGTGCAGGTCGGGTCCGGATCAGTCTTGTAGTCGCCGGAGACGACCCACACTTCGCCGCGGTGCTCGACGCGAATCTGCGCGGAGCCGAGGATGTGGCCCGCGGGGTGAAGTGAAACGCGGACGCCGTTGATGTCGACTGCTGCGCCCCACTCGACGGATTGAATCGCCGCTGCGGGCCCAAGGCGGGTACGAAGAACCGCCTCCCCTTCCCGCGAGCACAGATAGGACGTCGACCCCCAATGCGCGTGATCGCCATGCGCGTGCGTAATGACGGCGCGGTCGACGGTCTGCCACGGATCGATGTAGAAGTCGCCGGCTTCGCAGTAGAGCCCGCGTTCGGCGAGCCGCAGTAGGGTCATCCAGGCAAGCTAAGGAAGGGGATGGGCGATGGGCGACGGGCGATAGTCGCAACTGGATCCGCCTGAAGGGATCGCTGTCCGCTCGGCAGTTCCGAGACCGCGCGACCGCAGGACCGCGGAAGTGCACTTATTTCACGCGGAGAATGCGGAGGAAAAACGGAAAACAAGCAATCAAATGCTTCTTCAGGACGCATCTTGGCAGTTTCTCCGCGTCCTCCCGGCTCCGCGTGAGGCTGCGGTTCCGTTATCCCGCTGTCCGTAGTCTGGGGTTCCGTAGTCCCGCGCATCCGCAGTCCCCGCAGTCCTCGCCTTTCACGGAATCCCCCCATCCCCCACGTTGTCCATTCCTCGGTGCACCAATCCTGAATGGCAGAAACCGCAACCGACGTCGAGTTGATCGCCCGCGCACGCACCGGTGATGACCGGGCTTTTGCCGCGCTCGTCGATCGCTACGAACGAGCCGTTGCGGCGACCGTCATCGGGATGCTCGGGCCCGGCGACGATGCCGATGACGTCGGCCAGGAAACGTTCATTCGATTTCACCGCGCCCTCGGCAGCTTTCGCGGCGAGTCATCGCTCAAGACCTATCTCGTTCACATCGCCATGAACCTGTCGCTCAACGCCCTCAAGCGACGACGCCGGTCGGTGCTCCGATTCGTGAGCCGCGATCAGCAAAAGGCCGACGGCGATCCGCTCGACGAGCTTCCCGAGCCGCGCACCGGTCCTGAAGGCGACGTCGACGCGAACGAGCTCAAGATCCTCGTCCGCGACGCGGTCAGGCGCCTCGGCGAGAAACATCGGGCGGTCGTCGTTCTTCGCCTATTTCACGATTGCTCGACCAAGGAGACGGCCGAGATCCTCGGCGTTCCCGAAGGGACCGTGTTGTCTCGACTCTCGCGCGCTATGAAAGAACTCGAAAGTATGCTGCGACCGTACGTCCACGCCGGCGCCGCGCTTCCGGAGAACCTGCGATGATCGACCACGACGACCGCGCTTCATCCGACGACGCACTCGAATCGCTGATTCGCGGCGCCGCGCCGACGAGCTTCTCACCTGGGTTTTCGAATCGCGTCGACGCACGGATTCGCGCTGACGGGAGCTTGTCGCTCTCCGACGCGCTCGAGCGACAGGTGCGACGCGTCCTTCCGCTCGTCGCCGCCGCGTCGCTCGTTCTCGCCGCGTACAACTGGTGGAATGCGCGAGGCTCGTCGACATCCGCGCTCGACGCCGCGCTCAATCTTCCGCGCGTGACGCTCTCGGCGGCGTACGAGCCTTCGTCGCTCTATGGCGGCGCGAACTCTTCAGTGGGAACTCCATGACCGCGAACACGAAGTCGATGCTCCTGCTGGCGATGACGTTGATCACGGGCTTCGCCCTCGGCCTCTTCGCGGACGCGTCGCTCGTTCGGGGACGTCGCGACCGGATCGACGGCATGCGACGTCCGCCGGGTTTCGTCGATCACATGCAGAGCGTCATTCAGCCGCACAGCGACGCGCAGCGCGATTCTATCCGTCCCATTCTCGATGCGGTCGCGCGCGCGAATCAGCAGGCGATTCGCGACGTGAACGTCCGCCTGCGGGCCGCGTTGGATTCCATGAAAGCCGCGCTCGCGCCGATGCTCGACGAGTCTCAGCGCGACCGTCTCGCTCGTGAGGTCGAGCATATGCCCGACCCGTTCCGGCCGGGTGGTCGTGGACGCGGCGGCTTTGGCCGTGGCGGCCCGCCGGAGGGTCGTCGTGGGCCTCCGCCTCCTTGATTTGCTTGGTTTTTGAGCGCGCCACCCCAAGCCCCAAACCCTAGCGGCCCCCGAGCGCGAGGACCAAAATCAGAGGACGCCCAACGCATCGAGCGCGACGCACGTTGCCCTATCGACGCCCCCTCCTGAGGCCCTCATGTCACACCGACGTATATCGACGACCGCCGCGGCTATTGCGATCGCGGCAGTGCCGCTCGGCGCCCAGCTTCGTCCGACCAACCCACCGAAATTCCCGGTGCCGGCCGCGACGAAGTACGCGACCAAATACACCATCGATCAGTTCCTCTCCCCGTCCTCACCGCTCGAGGTAGGCGCGGCGAAGAAAGCCGACAAGGTCGCGTGGGTCTCGTACGAGCGCGGCATGCGCAACGTCTACGTCGCGTCGGCGCCCGACTTCAAGGCCGTCAAAATCACGAAATTCAATGACGACGACGGCGTCGACGTCAGCTCAGTGCGTCTCTCCGACGACGGCACGATGGCGATCTTCGTCCGCGGCTCCGGCCAGAACCGCGTGGGTTGGGTCGCGAATCCGACGCACGATCCTGGGGGTCCCGATCGGGCTGTTTGGGCCGCGAAGACAGACGGCTCCGGCGCGTGGCGTCTCGCTGACATCACGAGCGAACCAGGCGGCGGCGGTCGCGGCGGCTCGCCCGAGCTCTCGCCGGACGGCAGGTACGTCGTCTACGCGAGGGACGGCCAGATCTATCGCGCTCGCACGGCGAAAGGTCCGCTCTCTTCGGTCGACACCGGCGGCATTCCCTTCATCAAAGAGTGGGGCCGTCAGAGCAATCCCGTTTGGTCACCCGACGGCGGCAAGCTCGCCTTCGTCAGCACGCGCGACAACCACGCATTCATCGGCGTCTACGATATGAAATCTCGAAAGGTCGATTTCATGGCGCCGAGTGTCGATTTCGACGGGAGTCCGGCGTGGTCTGCTGACGGGAAGCGCATCGCATTCATCCGTCGCCCGGGCACCCCGTTCGGCGCGCAGTCACAGCAGGGCAATGGCGGCATCGGCAATCCGGCCGGTCCGGCAGCGGCGGGGAACGCGCCTGCCGGCGGCGGACGAGGCGGTCGCGGTGGTGGTCGCGGCAACGCAGCCGCTCCGGCAGCAGCAGCGCCTGGTGGCGGCGGCGGTGGACGTCGCGGCGCCGGCGCTGACACGATTCCGCAAAAGCCGGACGGTCTCTATCGCGCCGCCTTCCCCGACGGCTCTACGATTCAGTTCCTCATCGCCGACGTCGCGACCGGCAAAGCGACGGTTTTCTGGCACAACCAGCCGATGGACCGAAAGTTCAACAACATCAACGCGATCGCTTTCGCCGGGGATCACGTCGTGTTCGGTGCGCAGCAGCCGAATGATGAGTGGGATCGCTTCTTCTCCGTCTCGATCGACTCGCCGCAGTCCGAGCCGACATTGCTCACGACGACCGACGGGCTGATCAACGACAGCGTCGCCGACCGTACGTTCACGACGACCGCGATCTCGAAAGACGGCAAGACGTTCTTCTACTGCACGAACGCGAAGGACATCGAGAAGCGGCACATCTGGGCCGTTCCGGTCTCGGGCGGCACGCCAGTCCGCATCTCGACCGACGACCAGGTCGAAGTCTCTCCGACACCGCTCGCGTCGGGCAAGCAGCTCGCGGTGCTCTACTTCGGCGCGAATGTCCCGGCCTCGATCGGCATCGTCCCGGTTGCCGGCGGAGACACCAAAGTCGTCTTCCCGAAGCTCGGCAAGGATTTCCCGCAGGACGCGCACGTCACGCCGGAGATCGTCATCACGCACGCCGCCGACGGTTTAGAGATTCATAATCAGCTCTTCCTGCCGAAAGACATGAAGCCCGGCGAGAAGCGTCCGGCAATCGTCTTCGTGCACGGCGGTCCGTCGCGCCAGATGCTCCCGGCATATCACTACATGCAGTTCTACCACTGGGCGTACGCGTACAATCAGTGGCTGCAGTCGCAGGGGTATGTCGTGCTGTCGATCAACTATCGCTCGGGCATCGGCTACGGCCGGTCGTTCCAGCGCGCGCCGAACACCGAAGGCCGCGGCAACTCCGAGTATCAAGACGTCGTCGCCGGCGCGAAGTATCTGCAGGGTCGCGCTGACGTCGATCCGGCGCGCGTCGGCATTTGGGGGCTCTCGTACGGCGGACTTCTCACCGCGCAAGCGCTCGCTCGCAACTCCGACATCTTCGTCGCCGGAGTCGACCTCGCGGGCGTGCATCTCTACGGCAGCTCGCTCGACTCGACGAACCTCGCGTTCCAGTCGTCGGCCGCCGCGCACATCGACACGTGGAAGTCACCGGTCTTCCTCGAGCAGGGCGACGACGATCGCAACGTCGACTTCTCGCAGATGGTCGGCCTCGTGAGCCTCCTCCGCGCGCACGGCGTCTACTACGACCTCACCGTCATTCCCGACGACGTGCACGAGTCGCTCCTCCACAGCCGCTGGATCGACATCTTCAGCCGCTCGAGCGATTTCCTACATCGCTTCGTGTGGGACAAGCAGACCCCGCCGACGATGACGACGTCGAGCGGAAAATGACTAGTTCGGCCCACGGCGCGAGCGCCGTCCCTGCGTCGCGGGCTGACTGGGTCGTCATCGTCGCGCTCGTCATCCTCACGACGATTCTTTTGTTACAGAGGACCAAGTACGCGATGCTCCCGGCGTCGCAGAACAAGTTCCTCTGGTGCGCCGAGATCGCCAGCATCGTCGCGGCGGTGATCCTGCGCTCGGGGTGGGCCCGCGACAACCGCTGGGCGCAAGAACAAGCCCGCCTCGGGACGCTCGCGAACAACTACTACGAGCCGCGCCGCGAGCAGCTCACCGCCGGGTTCGCGATCGGCGTCGGTGTACTGCTCTCGCTCTGGTGGGCGATGGCGACGTGGGGGCTCGTCTTCAGCGGAATGCGACGCGGATCACCCGGTCGCGGCCTGTTCGACTTCATCATCGCCGCACTCGCCGGCGCGATTGCCGGAGGGATGATCGGAGCGGTCATCGGTCTCACCACCGGCCACGTCTGGGAAAGTCGCCACCGCCGCCGACGCGCTGAGCGTCAGACCAGCCATGCCTGATCTGTTGATCCGAATCAAGAAGAAGACCGACGGTTCCGCGGCGCTGACGTGCACGCGGGCGGACGGCTCGGTCACCTGGCAGCGACAGGACGGGCAGCTCGGCCGCTTCTTCCCGCTGCACGACCTCACGCACTACGCCGTCGAATCGAGCCTCGGCTTCAATCGTGCATTCTTCGGATTACTGGCTGATGGGTGGGATATGAGCGATTTCGGAAAGGAAAGCACGCGCGGAAAGGCGCCGGAGCAGGCATTTCTCGCGGAGCTGGTCGTGGGTTTCTTTGACCTCGAGCGGATCAGCGGCGAAGCCGGGTCGGTCGAGGATTTCAACGAAAAAATCGTGGCGTGGTATCGCGACAACGATCGCCCCGTCCCGGACTTTCGGCTGACCGAGGCCGACATCGAGAAGATCCGGTCCGTCCGCGCGGACATGTTCGCGAAGTGGCAGGCCCTTCCGCCGGGTGATGCATTGGAGATACCCTTCGAGCGAAGCCCGCAGGCCACACGCTAGCGGAAACCCACCCGAGGCTCGGCTCCGTAAGGGGCGTCCTATGGAAGACTTCGTTCCGCCGACCCAACCGTCAGACGCGCTGGTGCCACCGCCGAAGGTGCCCGGTACAGCGATCGCCACGTCTGCACCGGAGCCGCCTCGTCCTCCGCGACACCCGCGCTCCTTCCGCGATCCAAATCCCATTCGTCGGTTCATCACGCGTACGCTCGATTTCGTGGATGACATCGCCGACGCGGTCGCCGGGGGGCTCGGTCTGAGACCTCGGTGAGCCGCCGCGCCGCGGTCAGCGCGGGCCTGATTCTCTTCCGCCGCTCGCCCGAGCGCGGGTTGGAGATTTTTCTCGCCCACCCCGGCGGACCGTTTTGGGCCAACCGCGACGCGGCCGCGTGGACGATCCCGAAAGGCGTCGTCGAAGACGGCGAAGACCTGCTCGACGCCGCTCGCCGCGAGTTCAATGAGGAAACTGGAATCGTCGCCGTCGGCCCCTTCATCCCGCTCGGGTCCATCAAACAAAAAGCGGGAAAGACCGTTCACGCGTGGGCGTGGGAAGGCGACGCCGACGCGGACAAGATCACGAGCAACTTCACGACGACCGAGTGGCCGCGCGGGTCCGGAAAGATGATGACCTTCGCCGAGGTCGACCGGTGCCAGTGGTTCGACGCGAAGACGGCGCTCGAGAAGATGAATCAGGCGCAGTCGGAGCTCGTCGGGCGTCTCGAGTCCTTGCTCAGGGAGTAGCTCTCGCCGGCTTTCAGAGAAAATCAATACTGATTCTCGAATAAACGGCTGCTGTCGTCCATTCATCGACGCGTCTTGCGGCCTCGGAGAATCCGTCGTCAATTTGCCGGTAGGACGAGAAGCCAACCCCACCATGGCATTTATGTTCTTACGCGGCAACCACGGTGGCGCAGCCGTTCAACTGCTCGCGTGTCTCCTGTCGTCGAGGACGGCGGCCGCTCAGCGAATCCAGGGCAAGGTCATCGGACCTGACGGCGCTCCGGTCCGAGGCGCGACCGTTGCTGCGATCTCGATTCCGGACAGCGCCAGTCAACGAACGCTCTCCGACTCCGCCGGGACGTACTCGATCTCTCTCGCAAGTGCATCCGGTCGGTACGTCGTCACAGTCACTCGCCAGGGATTCGCGCTCCAACGACGCGACGTCACGCGCGCGGCAAACGGGGATCCGCTGATCGTCGACTTCCGTCTCGCCGCCTCGCCGCAGGTTCTCGCGCCCGTGAAGACGCGTGCGCAACGCCCGCGTCCGGCGCGTCTCGATCAGCAGGGCGATTTCGGCCCCGGGCAATCAGGTCGTTTAGCAACTGCTAATAGCGTCGACCGAAGCGACGGGCTCGCGGGCGATCTTCGCGGAGACATTTCGGCGGCGCTCGGAATGTTGCCGTGGATGACAGCGAGTCAAAATGGATTGTCCGCGTTCGGCGTGCCCGGCGGACAGAATCTGCTTACCCTGAACGGCATGAACGTCACCGGCGGCGCAGGGCCGGAAGGTACGGGACTCGGCCTGCCACGCGATGGCTTTCGTCTCGAGGCGATTCCCGCGACGTACGACGCTGCCGTCGGCGGCTTCGCCGGCGCCCTCGTGAGCTTGCGCTTTCCATCCGGCAGTGAGGACCGAGATCGAACGGTTCACTACTCGCTCGATGCGCCATTTCTGCAGTCGCTCCCGGGCGCGTTATCTGGCGCGAAATACCAGCAGCACATTCTCAGTGGAACGGCTAGAGGTCCGATATCGCGGACCCGTTTCTTCAACACCAGCTATCAACTCGAGAGTCGCACGCAGGACGTAGCCTCGTTGATCGGCGCGAGTCCCGCTCAACTGCTGTCACAATCGCTGAGCCCCGACTCGGTGAGTCGACTGGTCGGAATTCTCTCAGGCTTTGGAGTGCCGATCGGCGCGGCAAACGGAAGTACACAGTCGACTCGTAGCGCGAACGGAATTGCTCGCTTTGACTACCGTCCGAGCCCGCGTCCAGCCACAGAGACGGCTGAAATTCCGTTCTCTCCTTCGGACAATCAGCTATCGCTCTTGGTCAACGGCGCAGCGAGTCGAAGTGATGCGATGGGCGGACCGCGCGCGACGACCACCGTCGGCGGTCATTCGTCGGCGTGGAACGCGGGAGCAACTGCATCGTCGTCGAGTTTCTTGTTTGGCTCCATTCTCAATGAGCTGAACGTATCGCTCGGCGCGAGTAGTCGTGAAACGACATCTCGCCTCGCGCTGCCCGGGAGCAGCGTGTTCCTGACTTCTGTTCTGTCGGATGGAACTCTCGGCACATCGAGCGTTGTCGCCGGCGGCGGTGGCTCCGGGCCAAATCGCACGAGCGATTGGTCATTTCAGATCAAGAATCAGACTGCCTGGTACACGTGGGACTTACGACATCTCTTCAAGCTTTCGCTCGACGGAATCGTGAATAGCGAGACCGTTTCCTTCGGTGACGGTTTTGGCACCTTCACCTACGACTCGCTCGGCGCATTCGAGAGAAATGCTCCGCGAGCGTTTTCTCGGATACTGGGAAGCGGACAGTTCCGCGCGCGAGGATTTAGCGGTGCGCTCGGACTCGGCGACGTGTACTCACCGGACGTCAATACACAGAAGATCGGAAAGCTGCAGGTCCAGTATGGAGTGCGCCTCGAGGCGAATTCGTTTCGCCCTCGCCCAGCGCGGAACCTCGCCGTCGACGATGCGTTTCACATCCCCACGGATCGGCTGCCGAGCAGTGTGAGCATCGTTCCGATGATCGGATTGACAAAGGGCGTTGGATCGATTCGGCGGACGCCGACGTCGTCCCCGTCATCGCGCGGATCGTTGTTCGGCGGAATTCGTGAATACCGCGGTGCACTGAGCCCGTCGAACGTCATCGACGCGCTCCGCTACGACGGAACAGCGACCGACGTTCAGCAGATCACGTGCGTCGGCGCCGCGGTGCCGACGCCGGACTGGCCGGCGTACCTCGCGTCCACTGGAAGTATTCCTCGAGCGTGCAACGATGCCGGCGGGACATCCCTTAGTGCAAACCGTCCGAACGTCGTCACGTTCTCCGACGGTTTCGAGCCTAGCCGGAGCTGGCGCAGTGTGATCGGATTGAGTGGTTTGCTCACGAATCGCTTTCCCGCGGGGTTCAGCGCGACATTCGCGGAGAACTCGCACCTGCCGAGCAGCGTCGATGCCAACCTGATTCCCGCGCCGCAATTCGTGACCGGTGCGGAGGGAGGACGACCGGTGTTCGTGCGTCCGACGGCAATTGTCCCAAGCTCGGGTGCGTTGACGCTCAGTGATTCGCGACAATTCCCACAGTTCGGAACTGTCGCGCGTTCGCGGTCCGATCTCGGAAGCAACTTCTGGCAGGTGACGGCGCATGTCGCCGATTCTCCAATTCAAGCCAGCGTCACAGGCCGCCCAATTTGGCGCGAGTTCATCACCTACAGCTTTTCAGGCGGCCGTAGCGACATTCGGGGCTTCGGCGGAACGACAGCGGGCGATCCGAGAGTCGTCGAGAGGGCGGCCAGCGCGGTGTCACGCCACGCAGTCCAAACCGGCATGTCGCTGAACGTTCCGAGATGGGCCAATTTCGCGTTGTCGGCACGACTCGCATCCGGAGTGGCCATCACTCCTCGCGTTGCGAGCGACATCAACGGCGACGGATCTGCGAATGATCGAGCGTTCGTCTTCGATCCAGCGAAGTCGCCCGACTCAGCGCTCGCTGCGGGAATGAGCTCGCTGCTCGCACGCGCCCCGTCGTCAACGGTGAGCTGCTTGCGACGACAGATGGAAAACGTCGCACAGGCCAACAGTTGTCGCGGCCCATGGTCGGGCATGCTCAACATGTCGATCTCGCCAGATCCAATGCGGCTTCGACTCGGCAACCGCGGAGCGGTTCAGATCCTCGCGACGAATGTGCTCGGCGGTTTGGATCGACTGATCAATGGCCGATCGAACCTGAAGGGCTGGGGACCGTCGCCGTTCTTCGATCAAACTCTTCTCTACGTGAGAGGCTTTGATCCGTCGCGAAACCGATTCCTCTACACCGTAAATCAATCATTCGGCGGCGCGAGCAAAACACTGCGCTCGACGACGCCCTTCAGCATTTCGATGGACGCGCGATTCTATGTCGGTCCAGATCGAGAGACCGAGCATCTTCTCAATTACTTCAAGGGTCCAGACCGGTCTGAAAACCCGAGCGATCAGGAAATCCGGAACCGTTTGGCCGGCACATCCTTCACGACGTTCGACTTCATTCTCTCGCGCAGAACCCAAGTACAGCTGCGGGAAGATCAGGTTGATTCACTGCAAACGATGAAGCGCGAATATCTCAGGTATCGCGATTCCGTCTATTCGAAGCTCGCGACGGTCGTCATCGAGCATCGCGCCGATCTCGAAGGCAGTGAGGTTCGCAACGAATGGCACAAGGCGCTCGTTCTTACGGAACGCTGGGTATACGATCAATGGCCGCGCGTGCGTCGGCTCTTGTCGGCCGAGCAGTACTCCGCGATCCCGGTCGAGCTGCGCTCGCGTTGGGAGCTCAGCCTTGCCGCATTCGAGTGGTTCATGATGCGACCCGCGGGAATGGCTCGTTGATGTGCTATCCGCTGGAGTGACCGGATCGTTTATCTGGCGAGCGTCGGAACATTGCGATTCGTCGTTGATCCGTCGCCGAGCTGACCAGACCCATTCGCCCCCCAGCAATACGTCGCCCCCGAGCTCGTCGATCCGCACACGTGATTCTGCCCGGCGACGAGCGTCGCGAACGCAATGTTCCCCGACACGCGCGTCGGTGACGACCGATTCGCGCCGCCTCCATTCCCGATCTGCCCTGACCCGTTCGCACCCCAGCAGTAGGCAAAACCGTCGGTCGCGATGCCGCACGTGAACAGATTTCCGGCTGTTAGAGAAGTGAAATGAACAGCGCCGCTCACCTTCACCGGTGAGCTGGTGCGATCTGTCGCGGTTCCATCGCCGAGCTGCCCGCTGCCGTTCGACCCGTAGCACACCACCGATCCATCGACGATGATCCCGCACGCATGATTCGTCCCGAGCGCGAACGACACGACGCCGACGACGTCCGTCCCGGCGAGTGTCACCGGCCCGAGCGACGCTTGCGCCGCCGTCGGCACGTTCGATCCGAACGAGCCCCAGCAGTACACCGTTCCGTCGGTGAGGCCACACGCGGCGTGTCCGCCCGCACCGAGCCGCACGAACTTTAGACTTCCCTTAACGGGCGCCGGAATAGCGTGCCTCGCTTTTGTTCCGTCGCCGAGCGACGCCCACGCATTCTCGCCCCAGCAATAGGCTGTTTGGTCTTGGCCAAGTCCGCAGGCGAAGTCGAGACCAGTCACGATCTGCGTGAACGGTACCGGCGACTTCACAACCGTCGGAGTCGCCCGCGACGTCGCGAGATTGTCCCCAAGCTGACCGGCCGAGTTGTCGCCCCAGCACCACGCTTCGCGCGTGACCGTCAGTCCGCAGGTGTACGACGATCCAGCAGAGATCTCTAAAAAGTCCTGAAACGGCGCTTTACCGAGCTGGGAGACTCGATTGCTCCCCCAGCAGCTCGTCCCGCCCCCGCTGACCGTCACCGATCGACAGGTAAAATCGAGACCCGGAGCGAGCGCCAAATATGACGTCCGATTGCCGACCGCGAGCCCGGCCTGCGCATTGTCGCCGGCGTGAACCGTGAGCGGCGGCAGTGTCGATTGGTCCACCGGCTGTCGCGTCGCATCGAGTAGCGAGACGGCGATATGGAGCACACACGCGGGCTCGCCCTCGGTCGGCGCACCCTCGCGTTGCGTATCGGACAAACACGGCGCGATGTCGACGACGAACGGAACTGCTCGAGCCTGCACGCCGACGTCGATCGTTTGATCGAGAAGCGAGATGCTTTCACCCGCGGCTCCAGATCGCTGGTAGCCGATCGTCACACGAAGCGCATTGCCGAGCGGGCCTACCTGAACAGCCAATGCCAGCTGCACCGGTCGCAGCTTCGACGGCGGTTGCGTCGATTGCTCGCCGCACGCGAAAGCGGTGAGCAGACCAAACGCAACGAAAGCTCTACGAACGAGCGAGATCATGTCAGAACCTCGCCGTGAACGACAGCCCAACTGACGCACCTGTCGCGTGTCGTATGGGTCCGTCGAGATCGAGCTGCGCGATCTGCGCCCTCACGAACGGCTCCCAGACGAACGCACCGCCGCCACTCGCATACTGCAGCCCGAGCGTCGCGCCGCCGGCCATGATTCCGGCCGTCGCAAAACTGGCGATTGTTTCGTCAGCCGATCCCACCGACGACGCCGTATGAAATCTCGAATCCACTCCGATGCGCACCGACGTCTGCGGATTCACGGAGATCGCGTTGACGAGCCCAACATCACTCTCTGAGCGCCACGAATCGTTGACCGTCACACCGCCGATCGAATAGTTGCCGCGGAATCGCTCGAGCACGTACAGCATCGACTCGATTTTCTCGAATGCCGCCTGCGTCTGATACGTCGCGGTCACCGACGGCCCGAGACGAAATCCGGTCTCGGTCACTCCCGCGCTCGGGTCGCGAAGCGACCCGTTCATGAAGTAGTCGCCGATCAGACTGAACGACTGTCGCGCATTTTGAAGCAGACGATCCGCGCCAAACGACACGTGCACTGCATCGCCCGCTCTCAACGCTGGACGGCCGAGCCCGGAGGTGAGGGCTTCAGCCGGCGCATAGTCGCCGCGCTTTTCAAACGAACCTGCCATCGCGAGCGCCCACGACCCTGCCGTTCCCGCGACGACGAGTCCTCCCGTTCCACTCGGTCCATTGCCAAGCGTCGGTGTTCGAAATCGCAACGCCGGCGATGCAAGAACACTCAGCGCCTCGAGCTCCGTCGGGGCGAGCGCCGTCGTTCCACTCGGCAACGATGCACCGAGCGTCAACAGCAAATTGTCGCCGTGCAGTTTTCCGACGAGCCGGAGCTTCGCGTCGTTGACTCCCGACAAGGTCAGCCGCTCCTGTCCAACGGAGCCGCCGCGATCGACCGTGACGCTTCCGTGCGCATACGCGACGTACGCGTCCAGCGCCCAATTGCTCGTCACCGGAATGACCGTGGTCACCGGCAATGTGATTTGCGACGCGCTCGTCACCGATGACGCGCCGCCATTCGGCGTCGCTTTGCTGAAGCTCCAATTCTCGGCGACGATTCCCGTGCTGAACGAGCGAAGGTCGAGCAGACGCTGTTGCGCATCGACGTTGCGAGTCGCAACCAGCAAGAATGCCGAGCCGAGCACGCGAATGGTGGCTGGCGTCATGGCGTCGGCTGTATGAAAATCGTGATCGTCACGAGCAGCCGCTGCTGAACCGGCGAAACGTTCGCCGCGACACCAGAGGCGATCGCCCCGGCAGCGCCGCCGTCCGCGAGGTCAGCGAGACTGGAGTTCACGCTGCTCGCGGCCATCTGTGCGGCGCGATTTCCCGAACTGACGGTGCGCGTCGACTTCCGCGTCGCATTCGGGGCGGACGCCGCGGCGACTTGTCCTCCGAGATTCGACATCCGGAGGCTCGCTTCAGAGAAGTTTGGATCGGCCGCGAGCGCCGCACGATACTGCTGCGCGGCCGCACCAAACCGGCCATACGATTCCTCTCGAACTCCCCGGCTATACGCGAGCAGCGCAGCGACATTGCGCGTCGGTGCCTGCTCGATAGTCACGCGTTCTGCCGGTGTCGGCGTGACGCCAAGTGCGTTGAAAATCTGGAACGCGAGTTGTGTTTCGGCTTCGAAGATGCGCGACAGCGGCGCGCGCGCCGAAACGGCGTTCGTGACTCGGCGCGTGACGACGTCCGCGACTTGCGCCGTGATCTGAACGTCGCCACCGGGCAACTGGCGCACGCCGCCAATGATGAGTCGCCGCGCGCCGATGAGTCGCCCGACGCGCGGCGCGCTTGCAGTGTCCACAGCTCCGCTGCTCGAAAGCTTCAGCTCTCGCAGAAGGGCGTCGAGCCGCACTCGCTCGACGACCGTGAGACGGGAACTGCGCGCGAGATCCGTCGCAAGGAGATCCGACAGTCCGTAGCCGAGCGCCGAGAGCGTCGTGTCGGTCGCTGTGATGGCCATCGGCGGAACGCCGATCGTGCGATCGGGAATCTGCGTGGGATCTATCATCCGTTCCGCCGCGATGGCCGCGCGGGCCGACGCGTCAGCGTCGGCTGGCGACGGAGCTGTGTTCGGATGTCCGGACGCGCAGCCGCTAATGAGCGCGAGGCTGCACGTCAGAAATGCGAGTCGCCGAAATGCCATCACGCACCTCGAGACTGACAGGTCTCGGGTCTCAGGTCTGGTTTCAGGTCTCCGGCGCAGATCGGGTGCCCGAGCACCCTGCAACCTGCGACCCGAGACCTGCGACCTGGCGGTTTTGGCGTCGTCGCCGGTTACTTCTTGCTGACCGCCGTTATCGTGAAGACGAGGACGGAGTTCGAAGGGATACTTCCGTGGGCCGCGCTGCCATATCCCAGCGAGGGCGGGACGATCAGTTCCCGCTGGCCGCCAACCTTCATTCCAACGGTTCCCGAATCCCAGGCCGCGATGACGTTGCCGGCTCCGACCTTCATCGCGAATGGTGCGGCCGTCGACGGCCGGGAGTCGAAGACGATGCCGGTGGGGAAATAGCCGAAGTAATGGACGAACAACGAATCGCCGGTCGCGACCGTCGCGCCCGCCCCGACGGTGAGGTCCTTGTAGTACAGACCGTAGCTGGTCTTCGTGAACGTCGACAGATTGATCCCAAGCGACGACGCGAACTTGATCGTGTCGATGTTCGGGACCGGAAGAACCTCTGTGCTCGAGTTGTCAGAGCCACAGGCGGCGATGATGGCGCCGGAAATCAGAAGGAGAGCGGCGAGCGGTGAACGTGCGCGGAGCATTTGGTCGCGAGTAAAGGGACTCGAGCTGGCGAATCAATATGCAAGGCGGTACACGTTGCTGCGTAGTGGTCACCGTCCTCCGAGCGTCAAGGCGAGGCCGATCTGAGTCGCCGCGTCCCTGACCGCGATGTATTGGAAGCCGAGGCTCAATTGGAGGGTGTTGGACCGATTGTAGATCCCGAGTCCTCCGCCAAGCATCACTGCCGAGCCACTTGGCGACCCGTTGCCGTTGAAGGTCCCGAAGCCGAAGGCGGGCGTTACGAACGGGATGATCCGCATCTCGTCGCGAGCGCGCGAGCCGGAAATCCAGCTGATCGGAATGCCGACCGCGCCGCTGACGACCGACCCGTCGCTCGTGCTGGCACCCTGCGGCTGACCGTAACCCAATTCGCCGTTGACGGCGAACTGAATCCGAGCCCCGTCCCTGCCGGTGCCCATCACCATGTCGCCGATTCGTCGGTCGGCGCCGATGCCGGCCATGAAGCCGGGCTTGCAGCCGTCGCAGTTGTAGCTGAACACACCGCCGGTGAGACTCACCGTTCCCGTGAGACCGAGCGGGATGATTGCCGTCGCACCGCCGTTGTTCGCATTTGGGCCGCCGCCGGAAGATGACAAATATCCGTAGCGAATCGCGAGCGCGACGCCGTTCTGAACTTCGGCTTGCAGTGTGCTGGTCGCGAGCGGAGGAAGTGCGCCGACTGGCGTGAGCTGCAGCGCCGCGGCGGCCACCGCTTGACCTTCCGTCTGCGCCTGCGCGACGAATGGAATTGCGGAAACTAAGAAAACGAAACGAGCGATGTTGTGCATCGAGCAGCTCCGTGTTTGGTGACGGTTCGGAGTGCAAGATCCGCTCTCGGGACGACTTCTCTAATTGGCTCGCGTCCGTCGCGCCCAGTACGCGGTGTCCGAGATCAAGACGTCGAGCTCGGGCGGCGGGGCCCCGGATTCCTCCGAGTAATCCGCGATGTGAATCGTCGACGTCTTGATGACGCGGCCGCGATCGTCGGAGAGCTCGAGATGCAGTGCGTCGCGCGACTCGTGATATCGATCGAGCAGCGCTTTGTCTTTTTTCGACTTGTCGCGCGGCACCGCCTGCGCGAACAACTGGAAGACCGGCTGCACCAGCTCGTAACCGAGCCCCGGACGGAATTCGCCCCAGGCGCGTCCGAGCGTCGGATCCATGAACTCGAGATCCGAGTGTCCGACAATGACCCCGTGCAGCCGTACCGTGTGTCGCATGCCGAGAACTTAGCGAGTCGCCGGCGGATGCGCGGTCGTCACCTGAGCGAGCGAAGGATCCGCTTTGTCGCTAAGGTTTTTTCTTCGCGACAGGGGCGGCGACCGTCGCGGTGTCAGCAATCTTGAATGTGAATTGTTGCTCGACGAGTTGGCGCACTTTCATGCTGCCGATCTTCGCGGGCGTGAAGCGCATATATGGCAGGGCGTCTCTCACCGCGGTGACGAACTCCGGATTCGTTGCCTTCATTACTTCGAACGACGTGGTATCGGCAAATCCTGTCGTGTCGACGACGTATCTCGCATTCACGAACCCCATCACGTGCGCCGTGAGGAGCTTGAGCGGATAGGCCGGCGCCGCGCTATTTGCCGTGCGCACGACTGCGGTGTCGACCTCGAGAACGGAGAACACTGAGTCCGGCGGTCCGGCGACAGGCTCTGTGGCTTCCGACGTCACGGAATCGGCCGGCGCCGCCCGACCAATGGTCTGCGACAGCGTGTGCGGCACGTCGTCGCCCATCGCGCGACCGCCATCGCCTGCGCCGAGTCCTTCGCGCGATGAGAGATCGATGTAGTGAACCGTTTCGCGCGAGCCGGCGCTGCCGGGACTGCGATCGGGCGGCGGCTCATACTTGGGGTACGTGCGGTTGGCGAAGCCATCCGGCGGCAGGCCTGGCGACGGAAGTGTCGCGACGACCCACGCCCCGATGATGATCGTGTGCGCGACGACACTCAACGTCGCGCTGGTCATCACCGGCGTTGCTTTCGCATACGAGCTCGCCCACAAGCGCATCATATCGCCATCCTCCTCGCAACTCGATGCGCGAACGCTGGTCGTCTAGACCAGATATCTCTCGCGGAACAGCGCGACGTGATGCCGCTCGTGTCCAGCGATGATGTAGAGCAACGCGCGCACGGTGACCGCCTGCCCATTGGCCTTGCCGCGCCGCGCTTGCTCTGCGTCCGTGAGATGTTTCGCAAATTGAATCGTGACGCTTCGAACCGCTTCGAGCTCGTCGACGAGGTCGGCGAGCGTGCGATCGTCGGCGTTGAAGTCGTCGGCCCACTGATTTTCGTCGAACCCCGGAAGGTCGGTCTTGTCGTTTCTTGCGAACGTCAGCGCGCGGTAAAACATGACGCGCTCGACGTCCGCCATGTGCCCGATCGCCTTCTTGATCGACCACTTGCCGGGAGCGTACGCGAAGTCGCCTTTGCTTTCCGGAATTGCTCGGAGATACGCGGCGGTTTCGGTGATCTGCTGGCGGAGGATGCCGAGGATATCGCCGTCCGGCACGCGTGAGATATATCTCGAGTAATACTCGGCGTGTTCGTCGGCGGCGGGTCGGCCAATCGTGAGAGTAGTCATACCGAAAGGACGAAGAAATTCGGCTCGAGGGGCCGAGCCGGCTGTATTTGGATAATCGATTGGTATTCGCTGGTGTCAACTGCTCTGACACATCATGTACAATCGATGTGGCGAACCGATCGGAGAAGAGAGGGCTTAAAGCTGGTTAGAGCAGCGATTTTCTTGGAAAGTTTGAACTCAGCTTTTCCGTAGTCCTCTGCGTGCCCTCTGCGTGCCCTCTGCGTGCCCTCTGCGTGCCCTCTGCGTCTCTGCGTCAAGAAATGCGGTCCCGTTCCGCGTCCTCCTAGGCCGGAAC
>Ga0070683_100000682_pt1 | contig 24589 bp, 30 predicted proteins | sample KBSC713LmetaG_FD_64662 | JGI IMG/M metagenome (GOLD analysis project Ga0070683, IMG submission 64662) | Corn rhizosphere microbial communities from Kellogg Biological Station, Michigan, USA - KBS C7.1-3L metaG | ecosystem: Host-associated > Plants > Roots > Rhizosphere ... | reverse complement strand
GACGTCGACCTGGAGCGGCGCATCCGTCGCGTCGCGCACCGCGCGGACGCGCTCGACGTCGCGGCCGTCGCGCGCCCCGAGCTTCAGCTTCAGCCGCCTGAACCGCCCGGCTACCTTCTCCGCGCGCCGCGCCATGTCGTCGGGGTCGCCGAGCCAGATCGTCCAGCTCGTCGGCGGCCCGGACCGCGGCAGGCCGAGCAGCCGGTAGACGGGCTGGCCGACGAGCTTGCCCTGCAGGTCGTGCAGCGCCGCGTCGATCGCCGCGCGCGCCGCGAACTCGCGCCGGGGCAGTCGCGCCATCACCTCCTCGAGCGCGAACGGGTCGTCCCCGAGCAGCTCTGCGTGCTCCTCGACGTACGCGCGCGCCGACTCGACCGACTCCTCGTAGCGGGCGATCGGCGCCGCCTCGCCGTGACCGTGGACGCCGCTGCACGTCACCGTCAGCTCGAGGACGTCCTCGCGGTCGCGCGCGCCGCGGGAGATCACGAAGGTCTCCGCCAGCTCGAGCGTCACGATCCGCGCCCCGACCTGCATCCGCCGGGAGGCTACACTGGCTCTCCCGGGCGCCCGTAGCTCAGGGGATAGAGCGCGCGCCTCCGGAGCGCGAGGTCGGAGGTTCGAATCCTCCCGGGCGCATCGCATGACGCATCAGGGCAACCGCCTGCGTGACGCGTTCGCCGCGCTCGACGCCGCCGGGGACACGCGCCCGTTCGCAGCCTTGTTCGCACCGACCGCGCAGTGGCACGGGATCGCCGGCAGCGGCATCGACGGCGCGACGCCCACCTGACACGACCGCCGGGAGGTCGTGGACCTTCTCGAGCAGCATCACCGCGCAGGCCGGCGCTTCGAGCCGATCGAGCTCGTCGAGGAAGGCCCGCGCGTCGCCGTGCAGCTCGCAGGCGGCGGGTACAAGGTGTTCACGTTCGCGGACGACGGCACGGACATCGTGCACCTGCAGGACTGCCTCGACCGCGCCGACGCGCTCGCCCGGCTCGCGGCCGCGTAGCCCTGCTCAGTCCCAGCCGACGTCGTCGTGCGTCTCCAGCTTCCGCCAGAAGACGACCTCCGGCTCCCCGAGTGCGATCCCTTCCATCATCTGCTGGATCTCGGCACGCGTGCTCTCGAAGAAGCCCTGGAACGACGCCTCGTCGGGCCACTCGTCGGCGACCATGATCCGGCCCTCCGTGCCGTAGAACCGGTGGGCGATCACGCCGTGCTCCTTCGCCTGGGCGGCGATCGCGCGGACCGCCTCCGTGTTCTGCGCCGCGAACCGCTCGAGCTCCTGCGGATCGCCCGGCATCGTCATGGTCATGATCACGGACATGCCGATCCTCCTCGGTCGTCGGGTCGGCGGCATCTGAACACATCGCACGTGTCATGCGCAACTACCTGAGAAGCCTCGACCCACGGCTGCCGCGGGACGTCTACGTGCTGCAGCTCGGCGGACTCCTGAACGCGTTCGGGAACGGGATCGTCCTGCCGTTCCTGATCATCTACCTGCACAACGTGCGCGGGATCTCGCTCGGCGTGGCCGGGCTCGCGGCGGCGACCCAGTCGGCGACCGGGCTCGCGAGCGGCTTCCTCGGCGGGTCGCTCTCCGACCGGATCGGCGCCAAGCGCGTGCTCTTCGCGACGCTCGGCGTCATGGCCGTCGCCTTCGCGTTGATGCCGACGATCCGCACGGCCTGGCAGGCGTTCCCGATCTACGTGCTCTGGGGGATCGGCAGCGGCTCGTTCTGGCCCTCGCAGTCCGCGCTCCTCGCCGGGCTCACGCCGCCGGAGCGGCGCTCGCCCTCCTACGCGCTGCAGCGCCTGACGATGAACCTCGGCGTCGCGATCGGCGGCGTCGTCGCCGGGCTGATCGCCTCGGTCGCGCACCCGCGCTCGTTCACCGTGCTCTTCCTCGTCGACTGCCTGACCTTCCTGGCCTACGCGTTCGTGCTCGCGCGCGTTCGCGCTCCCGAGCTCCATCCCGAACGCGCGAGTGGTCGCTGGCGCGACGTCGCGCGCCACCGCACGTTCGTCGCGTACACCGTCCTGAACGCCGCGTTCATGGCGTCGGCGATCTCGCTGATGGTCGAGTTGCTGCCCGCGTTCGCGAAGAACGTCACGCACGTGAACGAGCGGCAGGTCGGGATCATCTTCGCCGTCGACTCGGTCGGGATCGTGCTGTTCCAGCTCCCGCTCGCCAAGCTGCTCGAAGGGCGACGGCGCATGCGCGGACTCGCCGCGATGGGCGTCGTCTGGTCGATCTCGCTGCTGCTGGTCTGGTCGGCGGGAGTCTGGACGACGGCGACCGCGGCGGCGATCGTCCTCTGCTGCGCCTCGGCGGTCTTCGCGATCGGCGAGTGCCTGCACGGCGCGATCCATGCGCCGCTCGGCGTCGACCTCGCGCCGCCGCGACTGGTCGGCCGCTACCTCGCGCTCTCCAGCCTCTCCTGGCAGGTCGGCTGGATCGTCGGCCCGGCCGGCGGCGGCTTCCTGCTGCAGCACGCGCCGCTCCTGCTCTGGCCGATCGCGGCCGCGGTCAACCTCGCGTGCGCCTCCGGCGCGCTCGTCCTCGAGAGGCGTCTCCCGGAAAACGTCCGTCTCACCCCGTTAGTTGCAAGGGCTTCGGGGTAGAATCTCGAACATGCCCGCGTTGTCGACCGTCGACCCCCTTAGTACCGGTGCCGAGCCTGCCCCGCATCCGCACGCGTCGCGCCGGGGCGCCGCCGCATGCGCCGGTCGACGTCGCGCGCCCGCGGCTCGCTGAGCTCGACGGCGACGGCCTGACCTGGATCCACCTCGAGCGTCCGTCGCAGGACGAGGCGCAACAGCTCGCGCGCCGTTTCGACTGGCACCCACTCGACGTGGAGGACGTGATGTCGCGCCGCGAGCGGCCCAAGGTGGACGTCTACTCCGAGGAGGAGGCGACGGGCTACCTCTTCGCCGTCCTGCACTTCCCGGTCTACAACACGGCGGTCGGACGCCTCGACGCCGGCGAGCTCGACGTGTTCGTCGGGCCCGACTACCTCGTCACGCTCCCGAACGTCGACCTGAAGCCGGTCACGCGGCTGTTCCAGCGCTGCAACGAGAACGAGGAGCTCCGCCACAACCTTTTCTCGCGCGGCTCCGGTCGTCTCCTCTACGAGGTGCTCGACGACCTCTACGACTACTGCTTCCCGATCCTCGACAAGATCGGCTACAAGCTGCGCCAGATCGACGAGGAGATCGACGACGTGACGCCGCGCGCGAAGGAGCGCGTGCGCGACATCCACAAGGTGAAGCAGGAGATCATCTCGTACCGCAAGATCGTGCGGCCGCAGCGGCCGACCCTGCGCCAGCTGGAGCGGCAGATCGAGCGCTTCCTCCCCGAGGAGCTCGAGCTCTACTTCGACGACATCGTCGACGCGAGCGAGCGGATCTGGGACAACCTCGACAACTACAAGGAGGTCGTCGAGGCGCTCGAGGACACGAACGAGTCGCTGATCTCGCACCAGCAGAACGACATCCTCTACGTCCTGACGATCTTCTCCGTCGTGATGCTGCCGCTGACCGCGATCACCGGCTTCTTCGGGATGAACGTGCACTTCCCGGGTGTCGACAGCACCACCGACTTCTGGGTGACGATCGCCTTCATCGCCGTGACGATCGTCGGGATGCTCGGCTTCTTCCGCTACAGACGCTGGCTTTGACCGAACGCATCTGGGCGCCCTGGCGCCTCGAGTACATCCAGAGCGTCGACGAGCAGCCCGGCTGCTTCCTCTGCAATGCCGCCGCGTCGGAGGACGACGAGGAGCACTTGGTCGTGTGGCGGGGCGAGCGCGCATTCGTCCTGCTGAACAAGTTCCCGTACGCGGCCGGACATCTGCTCGTCGCGCCAATCGAGCACGGGCTCAACTTCCCGGACCTCGACGACGGGCTCGCGGCCGAGATCCATCGCCTCGGCGCCGCGGGCATGCGCGCGCTCGGCGACGTCTTCCGCCCCGAGGGCTTCAACCTCGGCTGGAACATCGGGCGCGTGGCCGGGGCCGGCGTGCCCGAGCACGGGCACCTGCACGTCGTGCCGCGCTGGGGCGGCGACACGAACTTCATGCCGGTGCTCGCGGACGTCAGGGTGCTGCCGGAGCACCTGCTCGCGACGCGCCGCAAGCTCGCAGACGCCTGGCCGGGCTAGCCGGCCGGGACCCAAATCGGCTCGACGACGATCTACGGCGCCGGCACAAGGCCGACGACGACGAACCTGCGCGACACCGAGGTGCCGGCGCACCGGACGGACGCCGTCGCCGCGCCCGCCTGCACCGTAGTCGGGATCTCCCACATCCACTGGGCGAAGCCGCCGATCACCTGCACCCGGCCCAGCCCGCGCTGCACCGTGCCGCCGTGGTAGCGGACGCCGAGCGTGCAGGCCGATGCGTGCCCCACCCGGACGGCCAGGTGGGCCAGGTCCCCCCGGACGATGCGGCCGGGCGCCAAGACGAAGCCGACCGTCGTCGCGGAGGCCGCCGCAGCGCCCGCCGGCACCGTGAGCGCGGCGACGGCGGCGAGCACGAGGAGGCGAGGCACTCTGCGCATTCGGACGATGAGAGGGGCGTGCCCCCCGGTTTCTTTCGCGGGATGTTTTCGGTCGGCCGAAACCGGTCGGGCGACGGTTCTTCGCTCGCGCGGCGTCCTTTGAAGAACAGCGCGATTCCGCCAGGGCTGCGGCCCGGAATCGACGATGCCGAGACGGTGGACGGGTGGCCCGTGCGACGGGCCGCCCGTCGGCCACGCGCCGCGCGGGCTCGGCGTCTCAGTGGCGGATGCGCGCCAACCGCCAGAACGCAAGGCTCAGAGAACGCGTCGCCGGACGGTTCGGCGCGGTCGCTCTGGGCTCGAAGAGCGTGTCGGCCGTCTTCAGCGGGCGGATCGTCACGCCGACGAGCGCATGGTCGGCGCCGCAGGACGCACACGTCGCGCCGACGCGCCTGAAGCGAGCCTGGCAGGCATTGCAGGCGATGCAGTACCGGGGCGAGACGACGCTGAGCCCGAACTCGGGCAGCCCGTCGGGAGGGACGCGGCGGCCGTGCGGCGGATTGTCGGAAATCGGCTCCTCCTCGGTGAAGCCGCAGATTTCGCAAAAGCATCCGGCGCGAGGAACGTTAGAGGCACGGGCGTACCTCGATCGAGGGATTCGATCGGCGGGCCTCGGCCGCCGCGAAGCGGGACGTGCCCGACGTCGTCGCGACGTCTCGTCGACGAGCCGCCTCGCTGGGCTTTCGGGCCCGAGCTACTTCTTTGCCTTCTTGGCCTGTCGCTTCTCCTTCAGTGTCTTCTGGGCCTTCTTCTTCTCGCCGCTCTTTTTCGTGTTCTTATCCTTCGTCGCCATGCCTCACCTCCATGTGGCTGCGATGAGACGCTCGTCCTGAACGTTCATGCGCGTCGCGGCTCGGCCGGGCGCATCTTGACGATTCCATCTTCGTCGACCTCGACCACGTAGCGTCCGGGGTCTGCGCCGCTCGTGAACCGTTTCAGGCCTCTCGGTCGACGCGCCACGATTGCGTGCGTGTCGGTGCGGGTCTCGATCGTGTAGCCCTCTTCGACCTTCTGGTCGAGGAACGCATCCAGGCCATCCTTGCGCATGCCGAGCGGATCGATCTCTCCCACACACGCGAGTATCGCAAGCGATCAGGTCGACAGCGGCGCTCAGGCTCGACTCGCAGAGCCCGCGGCGAGCGCAACTCGGGCAGAAGAACGCGAGAGCCGGCGACTCATCCGTTTCCGGCTCGTCGATCCGGTAGTCCTTTGTGGCCCTTACGAGCCGGTGTCCGTGGCTGGCTTTTGGATCGTCGCCGCGGCGGTGGCTCTCCTGGTCGTCGGATTCCGCCTGGTATGAGAAAAGCGGACGCGCGGCACCGGCCGAACGAGGAACGGCTCGAGCATGTGCTCTGAGGCGACGGACGAGAAAAGCTGCGGAACCGCTGGTAATCACGCGATTCCGGGGCTTTCCGTTGGAAGCGGGAGACGGGGCTCGAACCCGCGACACCTGGCTTGGGAAGCCAGTGCTCTACCGACTGAGCTACTCCCGCGCGACTCGGGCAATCGTAGCGCCGGGCAAGAGAGACGCCCCCGGCGGCGCCGACCGCCCGGGAATCTGCACATCCCCCGGAGGCTCCCTGTCCGCGCCCGGAATACTTACGGGCGACCACAACGGAATCAGGGAGTCAGCCAGATGGCCAACACCGAGCTGCACGAGACGGCGAAGGCGCTCGTCGCCGAGGGGAAGGGAATCCTCGCGGCGGACGAGAGCGACGGCACGATCAAGAAGCGCTTCGACTCGATCGGGCTCGAGTCGACGGAGGACAACCGGCGCGCGTACCGCGACATGCTCTTCACGACGCCCGGCGCCGAGGAGTACATCAGCGGCGTCATCCTCTTCGACGAGACGATCCGCCAGAGCGGCCACGACGGGACCCCCTTCCCACAGCTGCTCGAGTCGAAGGGCGTCATCCCCGGGATCAAGGTCGACCAGGGCGCGAAGCCGCTCGCGCTCGCGGAGGGCGAGACGGTCACCGAGGGTCTCGACGGGCTGCGCAAGCGGCTCGAGGAGTACCGCGGTCTCGGCGCGCGCTTCGCGAAGTGGCGCGCGACGTACTCGATCACCGATGCCCTGCCGAGCGAATACTGCATCTGGACGAACGCGCACGCGCTCGCCCGCTACGCGGCGCTCTGCCAGGAGGCCGGGATCGTCCCGATCGTCGAGCCCGAGGTGCTGATGGACGGCACGCACACGGTCGAGCGGGCGTTCCACGTCACCTCGCGCGTCCTCGGCGCCGTCTACACGGAGCTCTTCGACCAGCGCGTCGACGTCGAGGGCACGCTGCTGAAGCCGAACATGGTGCTCTCCGGCTACGAGGCCTCCGACCGCGCCGGCGCCGAGGCGGTCGCAGACTGGACGCTGCGCTGCTTCTACAGGCACGTGCCGGCAGCGGTGCCCGGCATCGTCTTCCTCTCGGGCGGCCAGTCGGACGAGGACGCGACCGCGCACCTGAACGCGATGAACGCGAGGGGGCCGCACCCCTGGCAGATCTCGTTCTCGTACGGCCGCGCCCTGCAGGCGCCGTCGCTCCAGGCGTGGGGCGGCAAGCCGGAGAACGTCGAGGCCGGCCAGCGCGCGTACTACCACCGCGCGAAGATGAACAGCGCCGCGCGCACCGGTGTCTACGCCCCCGAGATGGAGCGCGAGGCGGCCGGCGTCGCGTAGCGGCGTGTCTTGGAGCGCACGGCTGCCGTCGACCCGGCGGCCGTGCGCTCCTACAGGTACTCGAAGCCGGTCAGGGAGGAGAGCTTCGCCAGCGACTGCTGCGCGACGACGCGCCGGACCGTCCCCGACCGGGAGCGCATGACGATCGAGTCGGTGGTCGCGCCGCCGTGCGTGTAGACGACGCCGCGCAGCAGCGCCCCGTTGGTGACGCCGGTGGCGGAGACGAAGACGTCGTCGCCCGCGACGAGGTCGTCGGTGTGCAGGACGCGCGCCGGGTCGAGCCCGGACGCGACAAGCTTCTGCCGCTCCCCTTCGTCGCGCGGCCACAACCGCCCCTGGATGCCGCCGCCGACGCACTTCAGCGCCGCGGCGGAGATCACGCCCTCGGGCGTGCCGCCGACGCCGTACAGCATGTCCACCCCGGTGGCCGGCTGCGCCGCCGCGATCGCGGGCGCGACGTCGCCGTCGCGGATCAGCCGGACGCGCGCGCCCGCCTCGCGCAGCTCAGCGATGAGCGGCTCGTGGCGCTCCCGCTCGAGGACGACGACGTCGACCTCGCGGGGCGACTTGCCGAGCGCCTCCGCGACACGCTGCACGTTCTCGGTCGGACTGCGCTCGATGTCGATCGCATCGATCGCGCCCGGGCCGACCGCGATCTTCTCCATGTAGACGGCCGCGCCGGGAAAGAGCATCGTCCCGCGCTCGGCGACGGCGATCACGCTGATCGCGCCAGTCTGCCCGAGCGCCGTCAGCCGCGTCCCCTCCAGCGGGTCGATCGCGACGTCGACCTCCGCGCCCTCACCGCTGCCGACCTCCTCGCCGTTGTAGAGCATCGGCGCCTCGTCCTTCTCCCCCTCTCCGATCACCACGACTCCGCGCATCGCGACGCTGTCGAGGACGTAGCGGATCGCGTCGACGGCGGCCTGGTCGGCCGACTCCTTCTCGCCGCGGCCGATCCAGCGCGCGGACGCCATCGCCCCCGCCTCGGTGACGCGGACGAGCTCCATCGCGATGTTGCGGTCGGGCGCGTTCCGCGCGTGCCGAGCAGGGCTCACGTCGGCCGATTCTGTCAGCTCCGCCCGATCGGGTGGGTGATGAACCAGGCGACGACCAGCTGGAACAGGAGCAGCACGACCGCGATCGCGATGCCGCCGACCAGCGCGCCGCGCACCTTGCGGGCGCTCGTCGCGACGAAGAAGCCGATCAGCAGCCCGAAGACCGCGATCGACCAGCCGACCGCGCCGTCACCGAGGGCGAGCGCCACGACGACGAGGACGAGCGACGGCGCCACGGCCGCCGCGAGCTTCAGCCAGAAGACGCGAAGCCGCTCCTTGCGTGTGAGCAGCAGGCCGTCGGCCATGCCGCGAATCGTCGCACAGATCTCGTGCTACATCCGCTCGGGCGCCTCGACCCCGACGAGGTCGAGGCAGCGCGCGATCACCCGCTGCGCCGCCCGGCAGAGCGCGAGCCGGAAGTCCCGCTGCTCGGACTCGAGCACGCGATGCTCGTGGTAGAAGCGGTGGAAGTCGTCCGCGACGCGGATCGCGTACACCGGGATCGCCTGCGGCCCGCGCCGAGCCGCCGCCTCGGCCGCCACGGTCGGGAACTCCGCGAGCCGCTTGACCAGCTCACGCTCCTCGGGCGCGAGCGGTTGAGCAAGTTGCACACTGTTACTTGCTCCGTCGTCGCCCGCGTTGCGGAGGATGCCCGCGATGCGCGCGTGCGCGTACTGCACGTAGTAGACCGGGTTCTTCTGCGAGCGCTCGGCGGCCAGGTCGACGTCGATCTCGATCGTCTGGTCGGGCCCGCGGTTGACGAGGAACCAGCGCGCCGCGTCGACGCCGACCTCGTCGACGAAGTCGTCGAGGAACACGACGTCGCCGCGCCGCTTCGACATCTTCGTCTGCTCGCCGCCCCTCGCCAGGTGCACGAGCTGGTACAGGAGCACCTCCACGCGCGCCGGGTCGTAGCCGAGCATGCGGGCGACGACCTCGTACCACTTCGCGACGCCGTGATGGTCGGCGCCGAGCACGTAGATCGCCCTGTCGAAGCCGCGCTCCAGCTTGTCCCGCAGGTAGGCGATGTCCGCGGCCTCGTACGTCGGCAGCCCGCCCCGCTCCGCCGAGCGGACGAGCACCCGGTCCTTGTCGTCGCCGAAGTCCGTCGAGCGGACGAAGAGCGCTCCGTCGCGCTCGTACGTGGGCAGACGCTCGAGGAGCGCCGGCAACTCCTCCTCCACGACACTCTGCCGCGCCCACGAGTCGAAGTGGATGCGGAAGCGCTCCAGCGACGCCTCGATCCGCCCGCGCATCGCCGGGACGGGATCCCCGTCGACCTCACGCGCGAGCTCCGCGACGTAGGCGCCGCGGTAGCCGTCCTCCGGCGGCTCCTCCCCACGCCGCGCCGCCTCGACGGACGCACGGAAGCGGTCCATCTGCGCGCCCGCGTCGTTGTAGTAGTACTCGCGCGCGACCTCGTGCCCCGCGAGCTCGAGCAGCCGCGCGATCGAGTCGCCGTACGCGCCGTTGCGCGCCGACGCGACGGTGATCGGCCCGGTCGGGTTCGCGGAGACCATCTCGACCTGGACACGGCCGCGCTCGTCCCCGGCGCCGTACCGCTCCCCCGCGCCGAGGATCGACAGCAGCGTCGCCACGAACCACGCGTCGCGCAGGAACAGGTTGACGAAGCCCGGCCCCGCGACCTCCGCGCGCTCGACGTGCTCGAGCGACTCCGCCTTCTCCACGAGCTCGGCCGCGACCTCGCGCGGCGCCTGCCGGCGCGCGCCGGCGAGCCGCAGCGCCGCGTTCGTCGCGTAGTCGCCGTGGACGGCCTCCGCCGGCCGCTCGAGCTCGATCTCCGCGCCGAGCTGCGCGGCGAGCTCCCTGACGGGGTCAGCGGGCAACGGCGAACAGGTCCTCGAGCCGCTGGAGCTCCTCGGTCGTGCCCACGCCGACGATCACGTCGCCCGGGTCGAGCACGGCGTCCGGCTCGGGCGTCGTGTCGAACGTGCCGTCGCGCTTGCGCAACGCCACGACGATCGCGCCCGTCTCGTGGCGGACGCGCGCGTCCCGGATCGTCCGCCCGGCGTTCGCACACGACTCGTGCACCTCGATCTCCGCCATGTGCAGGTCGGGGCCGGCCGCGGTCGTGACCGCGTCGAGGAACGACATCACCTGCGGCTTCAGCACGAGGTTCGCCATCGTCCGTCCGGCCGCCGTGTACGGCAGCACGACCCGGTCGGCGCCGGCGAGCTTCAGCTTCTTCTCCGCCGCCTCGTCGGACGCGCGCGCGACGATCTGGATGTTCGGCCGCGCCGCGCGCGCCGACAACGTCACGTAGAGGTTGTCCGCGTCGTCGTCGGACGCGACGACGATCCCGGCGGCGCGGTCGAGCCCGGCGCGCGCGAGATCGGCGTCGTCGGTCGCGTTCCCCTCGATCAGAAGGTCGCCGTGCTCGCGCGCGGCGGCGACCGCCTCCTCGCTGAAGTCGAGCACGACGTAGTCGATCTTCGACGCGCGGAACTCGTCGGCGACCTGCCGGCCGACGCGGCCGTATCCGCAGATGATCACGTGGTCGCGCAGGCGGTCGATCGTCCGATTCCTCCGTCGCTCGCTGAGGACGCCGGAGACGACGCCCCCGGCGATCGCCTCGACGATAACTGCGCCCGCGTACGCGAGGATCGTCAAACCCGCGAGCACGAGGACGATCGAGAGGGCGAGCGCGCCGTCGCTCCGTGGGTTCGTCTCGATCCCGGCGAGCGAGGACGTCGCGAGCGCACGGTAGAAGGACCGGAGCCAGCTCCCCTCCCCGATCGCGTGGAAGCCGATCGTGCCCCCGGCGAGCGCGAGCGCGATCGCGGCGCCCAGGCGCGCGAGCTGGTGGACCCGGAGGTGGGCGGTCACGGCTCTAGTATTCCGGCGTGGACGACGAGCACGAGCACGAGGCCGGGGACTCCGACGAGCGTCGGCTCAACATCCACCTCGATCCCGCCGACATCGCCGGCGTCTACGCGAACTTCGCGAACATCACCTTCTCCCGCTACGAATTCACGCTGACGTTCGCGCGGATCGAGCACGAGGTCGAGGAGGGCGACGTCCCGGGCGCCGTCGTCGCCCGGGTGAACGCGTCGCCGCGCTTCGTCGAGGAACTGATCGCCGCGCTGCAGGACTCCTGGTCGAAGTACCAGACGACCGAGGGGATCCGCAATCTCCCGGAGACGCCCGGCAACTGAGTTATGCGGTCCTCTGCGTGGCTCAGGCCCTCACCGTCCTCCTGCCGCGGACGCGCGCCCGCGGCGATCGCCTGATCTGGGCCGTCGCGCCCGCGCTCGCGCTCGCGATCGGAGTCGCGGTGCTCCGGCTCGTCGCGGGCGGCCCGCACGCGCTCGCGCTGCTCGGCGCCGTCGCCACGCCGGCGCTCGCCGGCGCGGGCCGCGTGAAGGCGCCGATTGCGCTCGCGCTCTGGCTCGTCGCGTGGCTCGCGTCGGGACGTCTCGCACAGGCGGCGGCCGTCGCGCTCGTCGCGCTCGCCGCGACGACGATCGCCGAGGTGGCGGCGCGGCTCGCGCCGCGCCGTGCGCTCGCGCTCGGGCTCGTCCTGCTCGCGATCCTCGACGTCGTGCTCGTCTGGGGGACACCGCAGGTCGAGCCCGCCTCGCAGGCATTGCACGCCGCGCCGCTGCCGGCCGGGATTCCGGCGCTGCAGGACGCGACGTTCGGCGGCGCGATGATGGGCTGGCTCGACTTCGTCGCGCCGGCGCTGCTCGGCGTCGTCGTCGTGCACCGGCTGCGCGCCTCGGTGGTGACCGGCGTCGCCGCCGGCGCCTGGGCGCTCCTTCTCTTCGTCACCGGCACCGTCCCGGCCACGGTCCCCGTTCTCGCCGGACTGGTATGCGCGTATCGGTGATCTCCGACGTGCACGGCAACCTCGCCGCGCTCGAGGCCGTGCTCGCAGCCGCCGGCGAAGGGACGGTCTGGTGCCTGGGCGACACGGTCGGCTACGGCGCGAGGCCGAACGAATGCTGCGCGCTCGTCCGCGAGCGTGCGGCGATCTGCCTCGCCGGGAATCATGATCTCGCCGTGCGCGGGACGCTCGACCTGAACGACTTCGCCGGGGCCGCGGGCGTCGCCGCGCGCTGGACCCGCGGCGTGCTCGACGACGCGTCGCGTGTGTTTCTCGACTCGCTCGAGTCGGTGGCGACGGCGGACCGCGTCGAGCTCTTCCACGCGAGCGCCCGTGACCCGGTCTGGGAGTACGTGCTCTCCGACGAGGCGGCGGCCGTCACGCTCGCCCTCACCGACGCCCCGGTCGTGCTCGTCGGGCACAGCCACGTCGCCCTTCGGATCTCCACGAACGGCGTCGGCGGCCTCGCGCCGGCCGGGACGGAGGTCGAGCTCGCCGGGGCGCGGCACCTGCTCAACCCGGGATCGGTCGGCCAGCCCCGCGACGGCGACCCGCGTGCCGCCTGGCTCGCGCTCGACCTCGACGCCGGTACCGCCACCTTCCACCGCGTCGAGTACGACGTCGAGCGTACGCAGGCGGAGATCCGGGACGCCGGGCTGCCCGGCATGCTCGCCGACCGGCTCGAGCTCGGCCAATGAGACTCGTGCCTGCGTTGAAGCCGGCACCGGTCGTCGTCGTCCTGCTGCTCGCCGGGTGTGGCTCGCAGGCGACGACGAAGCCGACGGTCGTCCGGCCCCACCTGCCGCGCGCGCTCGCGCAGGACTGGGCCCGCCGGGCCGACGCGGTGGCCGCCGCGCTCGCCGCCGGGGACGGCTGCCTCGCCCAGGAGCGCGCCGTCGCCCTCCGGGCGTCCGTGGTCGAGCACGAGGGTCGCCTCGGCCACCGCTTCCAGGAGCCGCTCACCTCGGCGGTCAACGGCCTCGCGGAGCGGATCACGTGCACACCGCCGGCGCCGACACCTCCGGAGCCGCAGCCGCCGTCCCAACCGCAGGGTCACGGGCACGGCAAGGATCACGGGGACAAGGGCCATCACGGCAAGCACAAGGGGCACGGATGATCGCCGGCCGCTACGAGCCGCTCGACGGCGGCCTGGCCCGGGACATCGAGCTCGACCGCGTCGTCCGCCTGCGCTGGATCGACTCGGTCGACGAGGTGGACGACCCACGGCTCTCCCATCCGAACGTCGTGCGGGTCTTCGACGTCGGCGAGCACGAGGGGACGCGCTTCGCCGCCGTCGAGCACGTCGCCGGCGTGCCGCTCGCGCTCGCCGCGCCGCTCGGCCGAGACGCCGCGATCGCGCTCGGCGTGCGCGCCGCACGCGCGCTCGCCGCCGCCCACGCGCTCGGGCTCGTGCACGCCGGCGAGGTGCTCGTGCGCGCAGACAACGTGCCGAAGCTCTCCGGCTTCCGGCCCGGCGAGCCCGGCGACGACGTGCGCGCGCTCGCGCGCGCGCTGAACGAAGCGTCGCCGGAGCTGCCGCCGCTCGACGCCGACACGCCGCGCAAGCTCGAGCGCGCGCTGAACCGCGCGCGACCGCAGCCGACGATCCCGCTGCCGACGCTCGTCCTGCCCAGGTTGCCGCGGCAGCGCCGCCGCACCGTGCTCGGCCTCGTCGCCGCGGCCCTCGTCGCGCTCGGGATCGGTCTCGCCGCCGCGTTCGCCGACGACGGCAGCGGCCCGCGGGCACGTCAGACCACGCGAACCGTGCGCGTCACGCCCGTCCCGCCCGCGCCGACCGCCGAGGCCCAGGCCCGACAGCTCGCGGCGTGGCTCAGTCGCTGGTCGTCGCGGTGACCGCAGGCTCCTCGTCGGAGCCGTAGAAGCGGATGCCCTCGCGGGCGAGCGCGACCTGGACGTCCTCGCGCGCCTTGTAGATCCGCCACTTCACCGTCGCGAGCGTCACCTCGAGCGCGTCGGCGATCTCCGTGTAGGACAGGCCGACGACGTCGCGCAGCAGCAGGGCCATCTTCAGGTCGACGTTCAGGTTCTCGACGGCGCGCCAGACCGCGTCGATCGCCTCCAGCCGCTCGAACGGGGCGTCCACGACCTCCAGCTGCGGGGCGTCGGCGAGCTCGACGACGGCGCGAGGCCGCCGCTCGACCGCGCGGAGCTCGTCGAGCACGCGGTTCTTCGTCACCTGGAACAGCCAGGTCGTGAACTTCGAGCGCGCCGAGAAGCGCGGCAGGCCCTGGAAGACGCGCAGGAAGACCTCCTGCGTCAGGTCCTCGGCGAGCGACCGGTCGCCAACCAGGCGGAGCACGTAGTTGTAGACGGGAACCTGGTACGCGCGCACGATCAGCGAGAACGCGCGCTCGTCTCCCCGTTGAGCCTTCCGCAGGACTCCGAAGTCAGGCTGAGGCAGTGACAAGGCGCACCATCATAACCGGGTAATCAGCGATCTCCCGGTCATTTGTAAGGGCTGAGCAAAACCGAGGAGCTCGAGAACGGTCGGAGCGACGTCCGAGAGCTCGCCGTCCCGGAGCCCGACCCCGGGCTCGGTCATGATCACGGGCACGGGATTCGTCGTATGGGCCGTGTGGGGGCTCACACCGTCCTCCTCGAGCAGCTTCTCGGCGTTGCCGTGGTCGGCGATCACCAGGCAGGCCCCCCCGGCCGCCCCGGTCGCCTCGACGACCCGGCCCAGGCAGCGGTCGGTCGTCTCCACCGCCTCGACGACCGCCGGGACCACCCCGGTGTGCCCGACCATGTCGGGGTTGGCGAAGTTGATCACCGCGAAGCCGTAGCCCTTGCCGATCTCCTCGACGAACCGGTCGGCCAGCTCCTCCGCCGACATCTGCGGCTTGTGGTCGTAGCTCGGCACGTCGCGGGGGGAATCGACGAGCCTGCGCGTCTCGCCGTCGTGCTCGCGCTCGTCGCCGCCGTTGAAGAAGTACGTGACGTGGGCGTACTTCTCCGTCTCCGCCGTGTGCAGCTGGCGGACACCGTGCTCCTCCAGCACATCGGCCAGTGTCATCTCGACGGTCTGCTCCGGGAAGGCGACGGGAAAGGCGAAGTTCTCTCGGTACTTCGTGAGCGTGGTCAGGTCGGTTTGCAGCTCGCCGAGCTTCTCGCTCAGCTGGCGCGCGCGGTCGGGGCGGAAGTTGAAGAAGATCGCCGCGTCGCGGGCCGGGTCGAGCCGTGGCCGCCCGTCGATCACGGTCGGGACGATGAACTCGTCGGTCACGCCCGCGTCGTAGCTGGCCCGCACGGCGTGCAGCGGGTCGTCGTCGTGCTCGCCCTCGCCGTTCACGATCGCGTCGAGCGCACGTTGCGTGCGGTCCCAGCGCTTGTCGCGGTCCATCGCGTAGTAGCGGCCGGCCACCGTGGCGATCCGGTCGAGCGGCAGCTCCGCGAGGTCCCTGATCGCGGACGTCGGCGAGACGTCGCGCCCGTCGGTGAACGCGTGGATCCACGTCTTCCCCTCCATCTCCAACAGGGTGGCGAATTGCAGCAGCGCCTTCAGGTGGGCGATGTGCGAGTGGACGCCGCCGTGCGAGACGAGGCCGAGCAGGTGGACGCGCTCCGCACGCTCGAAAACGGCGCGGAGCGTCTCGTTGTCGAAGATCGCGCCCGTCTCCACGGCGCGGTTCACGCGTTGCAGGTCCTGGTCGAGGATGCGTCCGCTGCCGATCGTCAGGTGGCCCACCTCCGAGTTCCCCATCTGACCCCGCGGCAGGCCGACGGCCTCGCCGGAGGCCGCGAGCTGTGCGTGCGGGTACTCCCGCCAGAGCCCGTCGAAGACGGGCGTGTCGGCAAGCTCGACGGCGTTGCCGGGGCCGGGCGGCGCGATGCCCCAGCCGTCGAGGACGACGAGGGTTACGAGCGGGCAGCGCGACAAATCGTCACGAAGCTGTCGATGTCGAGTGACGCGCCGCCGACGAGCGCGCCGTCGACGGCCGGCTGCGCGAGCAGCTCGGCGGCGTTGTCGGCCTTGACGCTGCCGCCGTACAGGACCGGCACGTCGAGCAGCGACTTGACGAACGCGTGCGCCTGCTGCGCGAGCTCGGGCGTCGCCGTCTTGCCGGTCCCGATCGCCCAGACGGGCTCGTACGCGAGCACGAGGCGCTCGTGTTCGCCGCACGCGTCGCGAATCGCCTCGACCTGGATGCGCAGCACCGTCTCCGTGTCGCCGGACTCGCGCTCCTCCCACGTCTCGCCGACGCAGGCGATCACGTGCAACCCCGCCTGGAGCGCGGCGTGGGTGCGGCGCGCGACCGTCGTGTCCGTCTCGCCGAAGTACTGGCGCCGCTCGGAGTGGCCGACGATCGCGCCCACGACACCGAGCTCCTGCAGGAAGGGCGCCGAGACCTCCCCGGTGAACGCGCCCTCGGGCTCCCAGTGCACGTTCTGCGCGTACGTCGTCAGGCCGGCCTCGACACAGTCCCGCAGCCGCGTGAACGGCGGTGCGACCACGTGCTCGAGGTCGCCGAGCGCCTCCCGCAGTGCCTGCGGGTCGGGCCCGCGGAACATCTTCCAGTTGCCGGCGATCACGATGGGATGACTGCGACGCCGGGTAGCTCTTTTCCTTCCAGCAGCTCGAGCGAGGCGCCGCCGCCGGTGGAGACCCACGAGACGCGGTCCGCGAGGCCCGCCTCGTTCAGGGCGCGGACGGAGTCCGCCCCGCCGACGACCGAGAACGCCTGCTCGTTCGCGGCGACCGCCTGCGCGACCGCCTGCGTGCCCTCGGCGAAGCGGGGCCACTCGAAGACGCCCATGGGGCCGTTCCAGAAGATCGTCCGCGCGCCCGCGAGCGTCGCCGCGAAGCGCTCCCGCGTCTCGGGGCCGATGTCGAGCCCGAGCCAGCCGTCCGGGATCTCCTCGACGGCGAAGGTGCCCGACTCGGCGTCCTCCGCGAACTCGGCGGCGCCGACCACGTCGGAGGGCAGTTCCACCGCGAAGTCGAGTGGGTTGTGGGCTCGCAGCTCCTCCGCCATCTTGCCGCCGATCAGGACGGTCTCGGCGCGGCCGCCGAGGTTGCGGAGCACGCCGAGCTTGTCCTCCACCTTGGCGCCGCCGCTGATCAGGACGAACGGGCGCTCCACGTCGCCGAGGAGCGCGCCGAGGTGCTCGAGCTCCTCGAGCAGCAGCAGGCCCGCGTATGCCGGCAGCAACCGCGCGACCGCCTCGGTGGAGCTGTGCGCGCGGTGCGCGGAGCCGAACGCGTCGTCCACGTACACGTCGCAACCCTCGGCCAGCTCGCGCGCGAAGCCCTCGTCGTTCTTCGTCTCGCCCGGGTTGAAGCGCGTGTTCTCGAGCACGTGGACCCGGTCGTCGCCGACGAGCTCCGCGAGCCGGGCGGCCACGGGCGCGATCGCGTACCTCGCGCGATCCTCCTCGGTCTTCGGACGTCCGAGGTGCGAGCAGACCCGCACCTCGGACGCGCCGTTGTCGAGCAGCAGCCGCAGCGTCGGCAGCGACGCGCGGATGCGGGTGTCGTCGGCGATCCGGCCCTCCTCGAGCGGGACGTTGAGGTCGGCGCGGACGAGCACCGTCTTCCCCGCGACGTCGGCGTCGCGGACCGACCGGGGCAGCCTCATGCAGCGACGGCTGCCGGCATCGTCTCGGCGATCATCGCGACGAGATCGACGAGCCGGCAGCTGTAGCCCCACTCGTTGTCGTACCAGCCGAACACCTTGACGAGGTTCCCGTTCGCCATCGTCAGGTCGCTGTCGAAGATCGCCGAGTAGGACGAGTGCACGATGTCGGTGGAGACGAGCGGCTCGTCCGTGTACTGGAGGATCCCCTCCAGGTCGCCGGTGTCGGCCTTCGAGCGGAAGAGCTCGTTGACCTCGTCGGCGCTCACCGCGCGCGAGACCTGCACGACGAGATCGGTGATCGAGCCGGTAGGCACGGGCGCGCGCATCGACATCCCGTCGATCTTCCCCTTCAGGTCGGGGAGCACGAGCCCGATGGCGCGGGCGGCGCCCGTCGACGTCGGGATCAGGTTGATCGCGGCCGCGCGCGCGCGACGCAGGTCCTTGTGCGGCAGGTCGAGCGTGCGCTGGTCGTTCGTGTACGCGTGGATCGTCGTCATGAAGCCGCGCTCGATCGTGTACGCCTCGTGCAGGACTTTGGCGAGCGGCGCCACGCAGTTCGTCGTGCACGACGCGTTCGAGATCACGTTGTGGCGCTCGGGGTCGTACTCCCGGCCGTTGACGCCGAGCACGAGCGTGATGTCGGGGTCGGTCGCGGGTGCGGAGATCACGACCTTCTTCGCGCCGGCCTCGAGGTGCTTCTCGGCGGCCGCGCGGTCGGTGAAGAGTCCGGTCGACTCGACCGCGACGTCGACGCCGAGGTCGCCCCACGGCAGCTGCGCCGGGTCCTTCTCCGACACGAACTGGATCGTGTGGTCGCCCGCGCGGATGAAGCCGTCGCCCGCCTCGACCTCCAGCGGCAGCGTGCCGAGGACGGAGTCGTGCTTGAGCAGGTGCGCCATCGTCTTCGTGTCCCCGATGTCGTTCGCCGCGACGAGCTCGAAGTCGCCGCCCCGGTCGAGGTAGGCGCGGAAGAAGTTGCGGCCGATCCGGCCGAAGCCGTTGATCCCGACCTTGATCTTCGCCATTGATCAGAAGCCTTTCGTTTTCGTTTTCTCTTCCCAGAATGCTAGTCGGGAGCCCTTCCCGGCCGCGCCCGACCTGCGAGCGGCAAGCCAAGCGAAGCGGAGCGGGCGAAGCGAAACGGCGGGCGGACCGGGAAGCTCCGAGGACGACCCTCCCGGCCCTTTCCTGTGCCCGATAGTCGCCGGCGGACGGGGTCTGAATCCGCCGGCGGACGCGCACAGCACCCGCCGTTGCCGAGTATGACGACGCACCGGGGACCGCGCTAGCCCTTTACAACACCTATTGCTCGGCGAGCTCGACGAGCCGGCGGAGGCGCCGGTACGCGGACGCCTTCGTCAGCCTGGCGCGGCGGGCGAGCTCGGCGGTCGAGGCCGTGGGGAGCCGGAGCCGCAGCTCGGCGACCTCCCGCAGGTCGTCGGGCAGGGCGTCGAGCTCGAGCCGCCGGACGGCGTCGATCTGCGCGCGCGCGGCGCGGCTCGTGCGCACGAGGTTCGCGTGGTCGGCGTTCGCGAGCCGGTTCGCGTCGTTGCGGATCTCGGAGACGACGGCGGCCTCCTCCAGCGCGAGGACGGTGTCGCCCGCCCCGGCTGCGGCGAGCACGTCGACGATCCGGTCGACGCCCTTCGCGTACGCCACCGCGTGCCGGCGGCGCTCGAGCACGCGCAGGTCGGCCCCCTCCCCGGCCGCCACGGCGGCGACGAAGCGCGCCCCTTCCGGCTCGGCCGCGCGGATCTCCAGGTGGGGGTCTCGCGGGCCGCTCAGCGACCCCGCGCCGAGCAGCGCCCCACGCAGGTACGCGCCGCGGCAGCAGCGGCGCGAGAGGACACGCTGCGGGGGCTGCTCGAGGGGCCGGTGGGACGCGTCGAGCACGCCGGCGCGGTGGAGCACGTCGTAGGCGAGTGCCGTCCCCTCCACGTGCAGCTGGAAGCGGGTCGGCCGGCCGAACGCGTGCTGCTGGTAGGTGCGGATCTCGGAGTCGACGCCGAAGGCGCGCAGCAGCGCGAAGCCGCGGCGCGCCACCGCGGCACTCGCGAGGTCGAGGTGCAGCGCCACCTCGCCGCGGCCGCGCAGGTGGATGCTGCCCGCGACGTGGAAGAGCCCCGACAGCTCGGCGAGCCGGTCGCAGTCCGCCTCGGGCGCGATCGCGGCCAGCTCGTTGCGGAGATCCTCAGAGAGCACGTCGTGGGTGGCCGTGTTGCGTGCGCTCTCGCGAGCGAAAACCAAGCGATACAAGGACGCAGCGGTAGCGCGCCGGTTTGCAGCCGCGAGCGAGCGCGCTCACGCGGTCACCCACGGCGTCCGTTCGAGCTCCAGGAGGCGGCGCTTGTACGCGAGGCCGAGCGAGCCGTACGAGCCGAGCCCGCCCGCCGAGACGACGCGGTGGCACGGCACGAACAGCGCGAGCCGGTTGCGCGCGCAGAAGGTCCCGGCCGCGCGGGCGGCGCCGGGCGCGCCCGCGAGCCCCGCGAGCTCGCCGTACGTGACCGTCTCGCCGCGCGGCACGGACCGAAGCGCCCGCGCGCACCTCTCGAGGAACGGCGTCTCGTACTCCAGGTCGACGGGCACCTCCGAGAGGTCGACCGGCTCCCCGGCGAAGTAGCGCTGCACGCGCTCCACGACCGGCAAGTAACAGTGCGTTACTTGCGCGGTCGTCGTCGCGCGCGGCAGCTCGTGCCAGACGACGAGGTCGCCGTCGAGCCAGAGCTCCCCCACACCCCACCCGTCGGCCTCGTAGGCGACCCGCGTCACGCCCATGGAGCGGAGTCTAGGATCGAGCGAGACCATGAGCGCCCACGGCATCTTCCGCGTTCCCGAGCCGCACAACGAGCCGGTCCGCAGCTACGCGCCCGGCAGCCCCGAGCGCGAGGAGCTGCGCGTCCGCCTGACCGAGATGGAGTCGCAGCAGCTCGAGGTCCCGCTCGTGATCGGAGGCGAACGAGTCGAGACGGGAGACACCTTCGACGCCGTGGAGCCGCACAAGCGCTCGCACGTGCTCGCCACCGTGCACAAGGGCGGCGAGCCGGAGGTCGACCGCGCGATCGCAGCCGCCGCGGACGCCTGGCACGACTGGTCGCGCACGCCGTGGGAGGAGCGCGCCGCCGTTCTGCTGCGCGCGTCCGAGCTGCTCGCCGGCCCCTGGCGGCAGACGCTGAACGCGGCGACGATGCTCGGCCAGTCCAAGACGGCCCACCAGGCGGAGATCGACGCCGTGTGCGAGCTGATCGACTTCTGGCGCTTCAACGTCTCCTACATGACGCGCATCTACGGGGACCAGCCGATCTCCTCGCCCGGCGTCTGGAACCGGCTCGAGTACCGCCCGCTCGAGGGCTTCGTCTTCGCGGTCACCCCGTTCAACTTCACGTCGATCGCCGGCAACCTGCCGACCTCGGCCGCGCTGATGGGGAACACCGTCGTCTGGAAGCCGGCGTCCACCGCGGCCTACAGCGCGTGGTTTCTCATGCAGCTGCTCGAGGAGGCCGGGCTGCCGCCGGGCGTGATCAACCTCGTGTACGGGTCGGGCGCCGCCGTCGGCGATCCGGCGCTCGCCTCCCGCGACCTCGCCGGCATCCATTTCACCGGCTCCACCGGCGTCTTCAACGGGATGTGGCGGGACGTCGCGAACAACCTCGACAACTACCGCAACTACCCGCGGATCGTCGGCGAGACGGGCGGCAAGGACTTCATCGTCGCCCACCCCTCCGCCGACGTGGACGCGCTCGCGACCGCGATCGTGCGCGGCTCCTTCGAGTACCAGGGCCAGAAGTGCTCCGCCGCGTCGCGTGTGTTCGCGCCGTCCAACCTGTGGCCCGAGCTCCGCGAGCGGCTCGTGGAGGAGGTGCGCTCGCTGAAGGTCGGCGACGTGAGCGACTTCTCCAACTTCATGGGCGCCGTGATCGACGGCGGCTCCTTCGCGACGCAGAAGGCCGCGATCGACGAGGCGACGGCGGCGGACGGGAACGCGAGCGTGCTCGTGGGCGGCGGCTACGACGACGCGGACGGCTGGTTCGTCGAGCCGACGGTGATCGAGACGAGCGACCCGGGCTTCCGCACCATGCGCGAGGAGCTGTTCGGGCCGGTGGTGACGACGTTCGTCTACGACGAGAAGCGCTACGAGGACACGCTCGACCTGATCGACTCCGGCGCCCCCTACGGGCTGACCGGCGCGGTGTTCGCGCAGGATCGCAGCGCGGTCGAGCTCGCCAACGAGAAGCTCCGCTACGCGGCCGGCAACTTCTACGTCAACGACAAGCCGACCGGCGCGGTCGTCGGCCAGCAGCCGTTCGGCGGCGCCCGCGCCTCCGGCACGAACGACAAGGCCGGCTCGATGTGGAACCTGATCCGCTGGGTCTCCCCGCGGACGATCAAGGAGCTCTTCGTCCCGCCGACCGACTACCGGTACCCGTTCCTGGGGCCGGACGTCGACGCGGGCCGCTAGCGCGACCGCTTAGACCCCCTCGCGCTCCTGCAGGAAGAGCTCGACGTCCTCGACGAGATCCGCCACGAGCTCCACGTACCAGTTGTGGTCGGCGAGGTCGTCCTCGATGAAGTACGCACCCGGCATGCGCGGGACGCTATGCCGGGTGCGTAAAGACGATGTGACGCGACTGTAAGAAGTGCCTACGACTTCCAGCCGCTGACGGCGATATAGGCCTTCGCGTTGCCGTTCGGATTGACGAGGACGGAGGGCGCGAGGCAGGTCGCCGGGACCGTGATCTGATCCTCGATCCGGGCGTCGCCGGAGGAGGAGAGCGGCACCGAGCCGGTCGTCGCAGCGGGCGCCGTGTCGGCACCGCAGAGCAGGGACGCGGAGACCGTCGTCACCGGGCCGGCGTCGCCCCGGCCGGGGATGATCAGGCCGCGAATCCGCAGCTCGAGCTCGCCGTCCGCCTTCAGTTCGACCCTGCTGCCGCGGGAGATCACCCACGGGACGCCGCCCGGGACGATGCCGTGGATCGCGACGTCGTCCGGCACGGACGGCGCCAGCGAGGAGCTGAAGATCGTGTTGCCCTTGCCCTTCCCCTCGTGGTCCTTGCCGCCGTGGCCGCTCGCCGCGACCGCGAACACGAGCGCCGCCGCGGCCGCGAGCAGCAGCACGACCTTCCGTGGGATGTGCACGCCGCTTCCTCCTTCGTCGATGTCACCCACAACTACGCGGCGACGGTGGCTCGCGGTTTCCGCCGCCGTTCGACGACGAGGATCGCGGCGGCGGCGGCGAGCGCCGGCACGGCGAGCACGACTCCAGCCGCGCGGACGCCGAACGCGTCCGCGATCCCGCCGTCCACGAGGCTGGCCAGGGGCCGGAGCCCGAGGAAGGCCACGCTCCAGAGCGCCATGATGCGCCCGCGCTGGTGCGGCGCGACGTCGAGCTGCAGGCGCGTGGTGGCGGCCGTGTTCGAGGAGAGGTAGCCGAAGCCCGCCACGGCGAGGAACGCGAAGCCGATCCAGATCGACGGCGAGAGCGCGAACCCGCCGATGCCGATCCCGGCGAGGGCGAGCGTGGCCATCAGGCGACGGCGTGAGGTCTCCGTGCGGCCCACGACGAGCACCGCCGCGGTGACCGCCCCGACGCCGAAGGCGCCGACGATGAAGCCCGTCCAGATGCGGAGGTGCGGGCCGCCGAGCCCGAAGGCGTGCGCGAACGCCGGGCTCTCGGTGTTCACGGGGTCGGAGGTGAAGCCGACTGCGGCGACGACGAGGAGGAACGCCAGCAGGCGTGGCTGCTGCCGGACGAGCCGGAGGCTCTCGCGCAGGCTGGACTGCCCGCGGGCCGCGAGCTCGAACGGGCGCGGGACGACGACGAGCAGCGCGAGCGCGAGCAGGAGGTACGAGGCGGCGTTGATCGCGAACGAGGGCCCGTAGCCGAGCGTGTCCACGGAGATGCCGGCGAGCGTGGGCCCGATCGCCCGCGCGAGGTTGAACGTCATCGAGTTGAGCGCGACCGCGGACTGCAGATACTGGCGGGAGACGAGGTCCGAGGGCAGCGCCATCCCGGCGGGTGCCGAGAACGCGCTGATCACGCCGAGGGCGACGGCGCAGCCGATCACGAGCGCGACGGAGGCGTGCCCCGTCCACATGAGCACGGCGAGCGTGCCGCTGACGCCGGTCGCGAGCACCTGCGTGACGAGGAGAACGCGTTTGCGGTCGAAGCGGTCGGCGGCGCTCCCGCCCCACGGCGAGAGCAGCAGGACCGGCACGAAGTTCGCGAACTGGAGCACGCCGAGCAGGAGCGGCGAATGCGTCTGCTCGAACACGTAGAGCGACGCGGCGAGATTCTGGAACCACGTCCCGCTGGCCGAGGCGGCGTTGCCGACGAAGTACGGGCCGAAGTTCCGATGGGTGATCAGCCGAACCACGGCGCCCGGACCGGTCGACGAGACTGCCACGGAGGGTTCGTATCATCGAGCCGTCCCATGCGTCGTCTTCTCGTCGTCCTCGCGGCACTCGTCCTCGTCCCCTCCGCCCAGGCGGCCGGGGTGATCGAGCACGCGGCGCAAGAGCTCGCGAACGACCCGGTCTACGTCGACCCGGCGGCGGAGGAGGACGTCGACGCCGCGCGCGTCACGCGCGAGATCGAGTCGTCGCGGGCCGGCCCCGTCTACGTCGCCGTCCTCCCCGAGAGCGCCGCCCAGGAGGCGGGCGGCGATCCGACCGAGGTCGTGCGGCAGCTGCACACGGCCCTGGGGCGCGACGGCACGTACGTTGCCGTGGTCGGCAACCATCTCCGCGCGCTCTCGAACACGCTGCCGCAGGGGCGGGCCGGCGAGCTCGCGACGGAGGCGATCGACGCCCACGGGCAGGAGGGCGCGGCGGCGACGCTCGTCGACTTCGTCGACCGGGTCGC